>Ga0302325_10012409_pt1 | contig 18276 bp, 17 predicted proteins | sample Palsa_T0_2_FD_201948 | JGI IMG/M metagenome (GOLD analysis project Ga0302325, IMG submission 201948) | Peat permafrost microbial communities from Stordalen Mire near Abisko, Sweden - Palsa_T0_2 | ecosystem: Environmental > Terrestrial > Soil > Palsa > Peat permafrost | place: Sweden: Abisko...
ATCCCAACGCGACGTTGAGCGGCCAGAGTGTGCCGCAGGACCCGAAGGGCGGGCCACCGTATTCGCCGGGCGAGCACTGGCACCCTCCTGCTGAGCCGGCTAAGCCGCCGATCGCCATCCCCTACGATCCGACGACCGGAAACTACATCGGCCCGGACGGCCGTCACTACAGTGATTCCGACCTGGCTTTTACTTCGAAAGGCAAGACATGGCAGAGCATGATAGTGCCGCCGCGCAAGCCGAATCCGTAGACACCGCTGAGCTCGCCGACGCGGAAAGCACCGCCGAGGAGCTCGATGCCGAGGATATCGACGCCGAGGACATCGACGGCCACGATGCCGCTGACGACGAGGTTGACGACATCGCGGGCCGTGATACCGAAAAGCCGCCACGGCAGTGGTTTTCGGGCACCCGAGGTTTGATCGCGGCGAGTGTTGCCGCCATCGTGGCTTTGGTCGGGTTGGCAGGCTGGCTGGGATACCGCGTGCACGAAGACCACCAAGAGCAGGCGCAGCGCAACCTTTACGTGCAAGTCGCGCGGCAGACCGCGATCAACCTCACCACGATCAACTACGCCGAGGTCGATGCCGACATCAAACGGGTCCTGGACTCGGCGACCGGAGGCTTTCACGATGAATTCCAGAACCGGTCGAAACCATTCGTCGAGGTCGTCAAGAAAGTGCAGTCCAAATCGGAAGGCACCATCGCCGAGTCGGGGCTGCTCTCCTACACGAAAGACCAGGCGCAAGTGCTCATCGCGGTAGCGGTCAAGACGTCAATGGCCGCGGCGCCGCCAGACCAAGAGCCCCGCAGATGGCGGATGCGCCTCACTGTCGACAAGGCAGGGGATGGGGCCAAGGTCTCGAATGTCGAGTTCGTGCCGTGAGCAATCGAACCGCACTCAGTGCGCAGGAGGAGTCCGCAATGGCCGGTGACAACGACACCGTCGCCGACGAGCCGTCGCCGGATGAGCTTGTCGAGCATGACGATGCGGCCGACGAGACGGAGGCGGTCGACGAGACTGAGCCCGCCGACGAGGCGGCAGATCTGCTCGACGTGGACGCGGCAGCGGACGGGGGCGATGCCGAAAAAGCGTCGGCAGAGCAGGGCGCGCGATTCTCCTGGACACGTCTGCTCGTTGTGGCACTGCCGGCGCTGGCGTTGATTCTGGCCCTCGGAGTCGGTTATCTGAAGTGGCTCGACGGTACGGCGCGGGCATCCCTGACGGCGGCAGAGCAGTCGGTTCGAACCGCCAGCGACAGCACCGTCGCGATCTTGTCGTACAAGCCGGAAACCGTGGACCAGGATTTGAAGGCCGCCGGCGACCGGCTCGCTGAGCCCTTCCGTCAGCAGTACACGCAGCTCGTCAAAGATGTGGTCGCGCCGGGTGCTAAGCAGCAACACATTTCGGCGGTGGCCACTGTGCCTGTGGCGGCTTCGGTGTCGGCGACCGGAAAACACGCGGTGGTACTGGTTTTCGTCGACCAGACCACCACCATCGGCAACGACGCGCCCAGTCAGAGCACGTCCAGCGTGCGGGTCACTCTCGACAAGGTCGATGGTCGATGGCTGATCTCGCAGTTCGACCCGGTGTAGGTAAGTGAGGCGGACATGAATACTTTGTCGACGATTTTCCGGCGGCTGTCCGCCATCGCACTGGTTGTCGGATGTTGTGCGGCGACCGTGATTTCAGGGTCGACGGGTATCACGGGATTGTCAGCGGCGGCGGGCTTCGAAAGCTTGTCGGTGCCGTCGCCGTCGATGGGCCGTGACATTCCGGTGGCCTTCCTGGCCGGCGGTCCACACGCGGCGTATCTGCTGGACGGGTTCAACGCCGGGCCTGACGTGAGCAACTGGGTGACTGCCGGCAATGGATTCAACACCCTTGCCGGTAAAGGCATCTCGGTGGTAGCGCCGGCTGGCGGCGCCTACAGCATGTACACCAACTGGGAGCAGGACGGCAGCAAGCAGTGGGAGACGTTCCTGTCCACCGAATTGCCCGATTGGCTGGCCGCCAACAAGGGGCTGGCGCCCGGCGGGCACGGCGTCGTCGGAGTCTCGCAGGGCGGGTATGCGGCGGCGGCGCTGGTGACCTTCCACCCTGACCGGTTCCGCTACGCCGGATCGTTGTCGGGATTCCTTACCCCCGAGCGCGCCGGGGTGGACGGGACGATCACCGCGGCGCTCAAGCAGGGCGGCGCCGACACTGACCACATGTGGGGCCTGCCGCAGCTGGGTCGCTGGAAGTGGCATTCGCCCAACCAGAACATCCAGCAGTTGGTAGACAACGACGCCAGGCTGTGGGTCTACAGCCCGGGAAGCGGAGCCCCGACGGATCAGGGCGCGATGGCCGGCTACGGCGACATCTCGCAAGGCACCAACGCGCAGTTCTACTCGCACTATCGGGACGTCGGCGGCACGAACGGCCACTTCGATTTGGGCCGCGGCGGCGGCAACGACTGGCCGACGTGGAGCCGACAGCTCGGCGCAATGTCCGGCGACCTCGCCGCGAACATCCGCTAGAAATCCTTTCAGAGAGATGAGATGCCATGACTGACAGGGGCATTCGCGGCTTCGGACAGGCGCTGTCGATGTCGGTCGCGCTGATCGTCGCGCCGGTCGCCGCTGCGTCCGCCGCTCCCGGGGTTCCCGGGAATAACGACCGCCTCAACAACGGCATCGTGGTCAACGTGGACACCATCAAGAGTCAGGCCGGCTGCACCAGCAAGCTGAAGATCAACCCGCAGCTGCAGTCCGCCGCGCAGCGCCACACGATCGATGTGCTTAACAATCGTGGCCTCGACGCGGACATCGGGTCAGATGGGTCGTCGGTGCAGGACCGGGCCCGGGACGCGGGCTACCGCGGCAGCGTGGCGGAAACGGTGGCGATTAACCAGTCGCTGACGATCAATGACCTTGACGTCATGGGCAATTGGTATTACCGCCCTGACTACATGGCCATCATGTCGAACTGCGCCAACACTCAGATCGGGGTGTGGTCGGAGAACAGCTTCGACCGAAGCGTCCTCGTCGCGGTGTACGGGCAGCCGTCATGACCCGCACGCCGTACGCCGCCGCTTTTCGAAAACGCAGCTACAGACAGGGGATCCGATGCAAGACTACGCGAGGCATCAAGCGGTGAAGCGCGGCTTGCCGTTGGTCGTCCTGATGGCTGCCGTCACGTTCGGTGGCCCGGTACCGGTGGCACATGCCGTACCTGCGCCCGATATCGAGTTCATCTATGACACCACCGTGCGCAAGCAATACAGTTTCGCGAACACAGCGGAGGCGATCAGTTATGCGCACGGCATCTGCGACAAGATCACCGGCGGCGCCGGCTACGCCCAAGTCATCGGTGATGTGAAAAAAGATGTACTGCCCAACGACGAGTACTCGGCCAACTACCTGATCTCGAACGCGGTGAACATCTACTGCCCTGCCCAGCTATGGCAGTTGCGCAACTCCGCGGGCGGTTACGTACCGCCGCCGCAATAGCCGCGAGCGGCTCAGGCGCGAAAGGCTATCCGCCGGTGCCGGCGTTGCCCAGGTCCGGTGCGTAGGAAGGCGGAGGGTAGACGCCCCGCAGCAGCCAGGCGTACGACGCGATGCCGTATTCCAGCTCGTCGCTGGCGTCGTAATCGGGGTTCGGGTTCATCTGACTGGCCCTCCGTCGCACATCCTCGTCAAGATAACGCAGTGGTCCCAGCTTATCCCGGTGCCGCTCCTGCCACACAGCGAAGCAGCCCTGCTGGGAGGTCCGGCCAAGACTTGCGGTGATTTTAACCTTCGGGTGAGTCGGCCAGCTGCGACAACACCGTTTTGGCAGCCGATGTCGCGCCGCGGTTGTAAGGCAACTTCGACAGCGCGGTTCCCATCGCGCAGGTATTGGAGATGGCGGCGTACGACAGGCCGGCGCCGATTGCAGCGGCCAGCCATTTGAGTCGCGGGACAGCAACGCTGCCCACCACGGAGGACACCACCACCGATCCGGCGACCAGGCGCACCTGCCGCTCTAAGTCCCACCGTTCGACGCCGCGGTCGACCCCGAACCCTCGGCCCTCCCAGTCGGTGATTCCCTTCTCGAGAACACGACCGCCGGCCAGGCCCGCCTTGTCCAACAGCGCTGCGGCCTGTGCTGCGCGTTGACCTGACTTGCACACCAGAACGACGTCGTGGTCGTGGTCGAGTTGCCGGACGACCTCGGAGCCGTGCTTGTCCAAGATGTCCAGCGGTACATTGTGCGACCCGCGGATGTGCGCGGTCTCGAACTCGGCGGGCGTCCGCACGTCGAGAACTCGTAGCGGCTTGAGCGGCTTCGCGGACGCGAGTAGGTCGCGGAGCTCCGGCGAGCTGATAGCGGCGGTCGGTGCGTTCACGCTTTCCTTCCGGATGACGTCGGGGGCATCAAGATCCGTCTCATTCCCGATACCCGCCCCGAGCCGGCGCCAAGCATTCGATGGACGCCCGATTTCAAGCCGAATCAGGAGCTCAGCCAGGCAGATTCTCCGGATGCAGCATCTCGGCGTAACGCAGCTGCTCGGGGATGCCGAACCCGTCGACCAGGGATTCGGTGTAGGGCCGGAGCAGCCGGCACCGGTCGTTGATGCCGCGGGTGACCGCCTTGGCGCGCTCGGTGGACAAGTACCGGTGCTCGACGTACCACGCCTTGTCGTCCTCGATCACGGTCAGCGCGTACAGGTCGCAGACCAACCCGAGGACCTCGCGGGCCTCGTCGTCTTCGCAGGCCTCGATACCGGCGACGAACGCCTCCAACACCACCCGGTCGATGTGCGCCTTCGCGGCGTGCAGCACGTGGTCCTGCACGGAGTTGAACGCATCGAAGGCCGACATCTCTTTCGACTTGGACTGCAGCCGACGCGCCACTGAGGCGATCAGGTATTCCTCGCGGTCCTCGAACATCTTGACCTGAGTGCCGCGGTTGAACAGGCTGCCCTCTTCTTCGTTGTCCTGGCGGGCATCGACGATGGTTTGGATGATCGTCTCGGCCGCGGTGCGTTTCAGCACCCGCTCGCCGGCGAAGTTGGCCGCGAAACGCACCCATTCCACCGGGCTCATTCCCTTGATGTCGTCGGCGTACGCGGTCAGCAGCTCCTTGGCCACCAGTTGGGTCAGCACGTGGTTGTCACCCTCGAAAGTGGTGAACACGTCGGTGTCGGCGCGCAGCGCAATCAGCCGGTTGTCGGCCATGTAACCGGCGCCGCCGCATGCCTCCCGCGCTTCTTGGATGGCGGTGGACGCGTGCCAGGTGTTCGCGGCTTTCAGGCCGGCGGCCCGTGACTCCAACTCCCGTTGCTCCTCGGCGTCGGGGGCGTCGGAGGTCTGCAGATCGTGGCACTTGGCTACCAGCTCGTTCTGCGCGAACTGCAACGCGTACGACTTCGCGATCAGCGGGAACAACCGGCGCTGATGCACCAGGTAGTCCATGATCAGCACTTCGCCGTCTTCGTCGGGCGCGCTGAATTGCCTGCGCTGCAAGGCATATCGGGTCGCGATGTCCAGTGCGACCCGCGCCGCTGCGCCCGCGCTGCCGCCGACGGTGATTCGCCCGCGGATCAGGGTGCCGATCATCGTGAAGAACCGACGGTTGGAGTTCTCGATCGGTGAGCTGTAGGTCCCGTCGGCCGCCACGTCGCCGTACTTGTTCAGCAGGTTCACCCGTGGAACGCGAACGTGGTCGAACACGATGCGACCGTTGTCGACGCCTGGCAGGCCTCCCTTGTACTGACAGTCCGATGTCGTCACGCCGGGTAGGTCGTTGCCCTCGTCGTCGCGGATCGGCACCAGGAAGCAATGCACCCCGTGGTTGACCTGCTCACCGTCCTCGGTGGTGATGAGTTGGGCGAATACCGCTGCGATGGTGGCGGTTTCGGCGGCGCCGCCGATGTAGTCCTTGCGCGCGGTCGGAGTCTCGGAGTGGATCACGAACTCCTCGGTGCCGGCGTCGTAGGTCGAGGTCGTCTCGAGGGACTGAACGTCGCTGCCGTGGCCGGTCTCGGTCATCGCGAAACAGCCGCGCAGCTCCAGGTTGATGATTTTTTTCACATACGCTTCGTGATGGCGTTTGGTGCCCAGGTTCTCCACGGCCCCGCCGAACAGGCCCCACTGCACGCCGGCCTTGACCATCAGCGATAGATCCGACATCGCGAGCATCTCGATCATGGTGACCGCCGCCCCGACGTTCCCGTTACCGCCGTGCTCTTTGCGGAAGCCGTCATCGGCTGCGCCTGCGGCGGCCATGATGCTCATTTGCTCGGCGACCTTGGTGCGGGCGATAACCGTGTTCGGTGTGTAGTGCGGACGGAAGATCTCGTCGGTCAACTGCTCCCGCATCTGGTTCTTCACGTCGCGCCAACGTCCGTCGAGGGAGTTGCGCAGATGTTCCGCCATGGTGGCCATACCCGACGGTAACTGATGACGATTGTGGCGGCGGTAAGCTCCCCGAGGTCAGCTGACACTTTCATGGCACGGTACCTAGATGAACAGTCCGTTAACCAAAGGTGGCTATAGTCTGTCGCGCAGTCGCAGCCATGCGGCCAACGGAAGGTAAGTCATGGGCACGATTTCCCGCGCTTTCAGCAAGCAGGGCGCGGTTGAGGTCGAGGCTGTCGCAGTGGCTCTTCAGCCTGAATTCGCCCTGGCTGTCGGACCGGAAACGACGGCGTCGCACACCTGGCTGGATACCTTTGACTGGCGACTGCACGCCGCGGGGATCACCCTGGAGTTCGTTGACGACGGGCCACTGATCATGGAGTTGCCGGATGGCAGCCGGTTGCAGGCCCCGCCGACCAAGGTGAAGTGGCCGGCTCAGCCGCAGGCTCTGCCGGTCGGGCGGCTGCGGGATGCGTTGACCCCGCTCACCGGGTTGAGGGCGTTGTTGCCGGTCGTCACGGTGCGGTGCGCTGTCCGGGAAAGCCGAGTGCTCAACGCTGACGAGAAGACCGTGGCCCGGCTGCTGATCGAGAGCGTCGACGACGGCACCAGCCAGCTGCGAATCCAGCCGCTGCGCGGGTATGACGCCGCCGGCGATCGGATCGCACGACGGTTGGCACGTGTCGATGGGCTCACCGCGGTGACGACGACGCCCTACGACCTGGCGCTGAGCCAGGCGAGTCGCCGCCCCGTCGACGAGCACAATGCGGCGGCGCCGTTGAGGCCGGAAACGCCTGCGGCGTTGGCGATTGCCGCGATGCTGGCGGGGTTCGCGGCGTCCATCGACGACAACGTGCCCGGCACGATCGCGGCGATCGACACCGAATTTCTGCATGACCTACGGGTGGCGGTGCGGCGCACCCGCTCGATTCTCAAGCTCGTCGGCGATGCGCTGCCCGCGAATCTGGCCGAGCGGTTCGAGCCGGAATTCAAATGGCTCGGTGATCTGACCACACCGGTCCGCGACCTGGACGTGTACCTGCTCGAACTCGACAACATGGCCGCCAGGCTGGCGTCCGCCGATCCGCATGACCTCGACCCGTTCAAGACGTTCCTGGTTCGGCACCGTTCCGCTGAACGCCGTCGTCTGGTCCGCGGGCTGCGGGCGCAGCGCTTCGAGCAATTGATGGGCGAGTGGCGCAGCGCACTGGCCCAGGTGGCCGCCGACGCCGAGAGTGGGCCGACGGTGGCGACGTTGGCCCGCCAGCGCGTCGAGCAGGCGTATCGGAACGCGGTGCGGCGCGGGAAACGGATCAACGCCGTCTCGCCGAGCGAAGACGTGCACGCACTGCGCAAACGGTGCAAGGAGTTGCGTTACCTGCTCGAGGTATTCCGGCCGCTGTGCGCGCAGGCGCCACACCGTGGGCTGCTCAGCGAGCTCAAGGCGCTGCAGGACACGCTCGGCGACTTTCAGGACGGCGAGGTGCAGCGGGAAGCCGTCCGGGAATTCGCCGCGGCGATGATGGAGCAGGGGGCGGTGCCGCCCAAGACAATATTGGCGATGGGGGAGATGGCGGCCCAGCTCGACGCCCACCAGCTGGGAGCGCGGGCAGCGCTGGCCAGCCGGCTGCAGCCATTTCTGGCCGATGAGAATCGGGCCCGCGTGAAGGCACTTGTGCGCTGATGAAGATCTATGCGACCTACAACATCAAAGGCGGTGTCGGCAAGACCTCCGCCGCCGTCAACCTGGCTCACCTGGCGGCGCACAGCGGTGACAACGTGCTGCTGTGGGATCTCGACCCACAGGGCGCGGCAACGTACCTGTTCCGGGTGCGACCCAAGGTCAAGGGCGGCGGCCGGGCTCTGGTAGACGGCACACGATCGCTCGACGATGCGATCAAGGCCACCGATTTCGACGGACTTGACTTGCTGCCGGCGGATTTCAGCTACCGCAATCTTGACGTGCAGCTCGATGATGCGAAGCGGCCGACGCGCCGGATCCGCCAGCTGCTGCGACCACTCGACGGGCAGTACGACGTGGTCTTCCTGGACTGTCCTCCAAGCATTTCGCTGTTGTCGGAAAACGTCTTGCATGCCGTCGATACCCTGCTGGTGCCGATGATCCCGGCGACGTTGTCGGTTCGCACATTCGACCAATTGACAAGCTTCGTCAACGATTTCGACGGCCGCCGGCCGCGGGTGCGGGCCTTCTTCTCGATGGTGGACCGGCGCAAGCGGTTGCACCGCGACCTGGTGGAACAGTTGTCAGCCGAGAGGCCGGAAATCCTGAGCACTGCCATCCCCGCGCTGTCGATCATCGAGCAGATGGCCGAACAGCGGGCGCCGGTGACGGCATTCGCGCCGCACACCACCGCGGCCCGTTTCTACAAAGCGCTGTGGGCCGAGATCAATGCAGCTGAAGTCCCCGAGCCATAGGTACTTTGCGCGGGTAAGGTCCGGAGCCCCGGTCGCTACCGGTGCGCCGGGCGCCTCAACCGCCAGCGCAGCGCCGCGGTGGCGGCCACGCCCAAACTGACCAGCAATCCGATGTCGAGCAGCCACTGGCCGGATGAGTGTCTCCATGAATCATCGACGGCAGCAAGCAGATTGACATGGTGCACGTCGACGGTGGAAGCCACGGCGGCGAATCCCCATCTGGCCGGCACGAACCAGGCGATCTGCTCCAGGCCGAATCGGCTGGCGACCGGAAACATCGCCCCGGCGAATAACAGCGAGAGCAAGAAGATCAGCACGGCCATCAGCAGGATCTGCTCGGAGTATGTCGCCAGCGATGAGAGGGCCAGTGCGACCATTGCCGAGACGATGGCGGTGACGGCCAGTGCCACGAACAGCTCGGCGGTGGCCCCGAGGCTGTTTTGGCCGAGCAGCACGCCGCCTTGGGTGGGCGCACCCTTGCCGACGACAGTGGCGATGGTGATGATGCCAGTCTGGATGACGGCGACGAGGCTGTAGACGATGATCTTGCCGGCCAGCAACGCCGAGGCTGACAAACCGTGGGATTGTTCGCGCCGGAAAATGCGCTGTTCCCCGAAGAGATCGCGGATGCCCAGCGCCGTGCCCATCACGACGGCGCCGATGCTGAGGATCGCGAGGATCTCGACGGCCTCGTCGGGACTGTTGCCGTAGGGGCTCGCCGGGCCCAGCCCGGCGTCGCCGGGTACCAGTAGCGAGATCGCGCCGAAAAGCAGCGGCAGGATCATCAGGAAGATGAAGTACCGCTGATCGGCGACCGTCAGCCAGGCCTGGCGACGGGCAGCGATCAGGATCTGGCGCCACAGATTCGGGTGCGCCGGCGGAGCAGGCCGCTCGACCGGAGCGGGTCGCGGTGCGTCCGTGGGCAGCGGCTCGTGTTGGCGGGCCAGGTAGGCGTCGTGTGCACCGTACGGATCCGCGCTGACGCGTGCGACGATCTCCGTCCAGTCGGTCGTGCCCAACTCCTCGCCGATCTGCGAGGGCGCACCGGCGAAGGCCGGAGCGCCCGTCGCGGTGAGCACCAACACCTGGTCGCACGCGTCGAGGTCGGTTGGCGATGTGGTTGCCTCGACAACTACTCGTCCCTCGTCGGCGAGTCGCCGTAGCGTCGCCGTCGTTCGTCGTTCCGCTGCCGAGTCGAGTCCGGCGTTGGGCTCGTCGAGGACGAGTAGCGCCGGATCGGTCAGTAGCTCCACCGCCAGCGATGCGCGCTTGCGCTGCTCGACGGTGAGGTTGCCTACCTGGATGGTGCGCAGCGCGCCCAACTCCATCTGGTTGAGCCCCGAGTGCACGAGTTCGCTGCGGCGATCAGCAGAAGTACCTGGGGGCAAGCGCAACTCGGCGGCATAAAGCAACGCTTGTTCGATGGTCAGTTGTGGATGCAGCAGGTCATGGCGCGGCACCACGGCGACCCGTGGCCTCAAATGATCAGCTGTGACGTCGTAACCGCTGAAATCGACTGTGCCAATGCGTGTTTGCACTGCGCCGCCGAGAACATCGACCAGCGCGGATGCGCTCGCGTCCGAGAGCCCGATGACCGAGGTGAGCGTCCCCGGCGACGCGGTGAAGGACAGATCCGCCAGCAGCTGGTCGCCGTCGACGCTCAGCCGTACCTGACGCACCTCCAGCGGCCCGGTGTTGGGCGGCGGTGCCGGGGATTCGGGCTCCTTGTCCTCCGGCTCTCGCAGCTGAGCAGTGGGCGCGATCTCATGGGGCCGCGCTGGGCGGCGCTGCGGCAACAGTTTTCGCGTAGCGTCGGCGACCCGCCCAACGAGCAGGTCCCGCTTGCGCCGACGCGGGGTGAACGCTGATGAGAAATCCGGGGGAGCCTGCGGCGGCGGTGGGAGTGGCGGTGGGAGTGGCGGCGGTGGCGGCCAGCCGTGTGCCACTGGCAGAGCTGTCGTGGCGGCCGGCGGCGGTGGTGGAGGCCTCGGCGGTGGCGGCGGCCTCAGCGGCGGCGGCGGCGCTGACCAGGGTGGGGGGCCCGGCGTCGGTCCGCGGTGTGGTGGGGGTGGCGGTGGAGGTGGAGCCGGCGGTCGATTGTGCTGAACCGGCCGCGGTGGTGGTGCAGCGGAAGGCAGCGGCGCGCGCAGCATCGGCGGAGCCGCAGGTCTCGGTGGTGGGGGCGGCGGGGCGCCGAGTTGGAAGACCAACCGCGGCCCGTGCTGCGGATCGCCAACGGTGATCGCTCGGCCGTCGTGGATGAAAACCGTCGACATCCGCACACCGTCGACGTAGATCCCGCTTTGGCTCCGATCGACCGCGATCCACTGCCTGCCGTTGTGATGCAGCACTACCTGGGTCAACGCGGCGGGTGCCCTGTCGTCGAGGCGGACGTCTACGCCGTTTCCGTACCCAACGGTCACATCTCGGCCTACGGGAAAGATGAACTTCCGAGGGCCGAGCCAGACGATCAACGGAGAACCGAACGCCTCCGTAGGCATCGCCACCCCCTTCTGCCCCATTCAAAGCCCATCATCTTGGAGTCGGACGATCGTTGTCCACCCGCCATGATGCGCCGAGAACCGATCAGGGGTCGTCGGCGCAGGCCAACCGCGGCCGCTAGCGCGTCGCGCCCGGCCGCGGGGTAGGCGCGGAATCGTCGAGCAGGCGGCGCAGCACGATCACGGCATCCACCAAGGTCTGGCGGTCCGAAGCCTTCAAGTTGCCAAGCTGCGGCTCGATTGCACTGGCGCGGTCGGTCCGGACTTGGTTAAGAGTGTGCAAACCCTCGGGAGTGATCCTGATGCGGACTGCCCGGGCGTCGCCGGGGTCGATAGTCCGGGTGACCAGGCCGGCGTCCTCGAGCCGCCGTACCTGCGTGGTCATCGTCGGCTGCGAGCAATGATCCACCGCGGCCAGATCGCATATGCGTGCCTCACCGTGGGCGTCGATGGTCGACAGCAGTCGGGCTTGGGCGGCCGGCAATTGCATCTGGATGCGCTGGGTCGCATAGCGATTGAGGCGGGCGACCACGGCAAGGAGATCCGCGCCGAGACCAGCGACGGCCTCCTCGGCCGCGCCGCGCTCGGTGGTTGCGGATGGTGTCATGCGTCTATAGTTGCATAGCTAGGCTATATACACCACTAACCGGGCAATTTCGATGCTGCAAACTCAAATGACCCGCCACACTTCGCTCGCGGGAGCACCCTGCGACAACTGGCAGAATCGATGGAATGAACGCGACTCGCCCGGCGGCTGAGACCATCAGGTCCGGACCGCTGCGCCCCGGCGAACTCGCGCAGTCAGCGGTCATGGCCGCGTTGTGCGCCGCGACCGCCATTATCGCCATCATTGTCCCGTTCGCCGGTGCACTGGCGCTGCTGGGCATGGTGCCCATGGGATTGCTGGCCTACCGCTACCGCGTCCGCGCGCTTATCACCGCGACGGTCGCAGCCGGGTTGATCGCCTTTCTGATCGCCGGCCTCGGCGGCTTGATGACGGTGGTCCACAGCGCCTACGTCGGCGGGCTGACCGGGATCGTCAAACGCCGGCGCCGCGGTACCGGGACGGTGCTCGTCGTCTCGTTCGTCGCGGGTGCACTGTTCAACCTGGCGACCGTCGCCGCATTGGCGGCGCTCGCGCGGCTGAGAAACCTGATCTTCGATGCCGTCACCGCCAACGTCAACGGGATCGCGGCCGTCTTGACGGCGATCGGGCGCTTCGCAGACTCCCATTCATTCCCGCTCAGCGGACGCGTCGGTGAAGGGCTCCCGGCGACGGCCCGCGGACTCCAGTGGTTGCTCGCCGAGGCGCTGCACTTCTGGCCGTGGCTGATCTTGGCCAACGGCATCGTCTCGATCATGGTCGTGTCCTTGATCGGTTGGTGGGCGCTGTCGCGGGTGCTGGATCGGATGCACGGTATCCCCGATGTGCACAAACTGGATGCGTCGCCCGACACTGCGCCGATCGCGCCGATCCCTGTCCGACTAGACCAGGTCCGCTTCCGTTACCCGCACGCCGACCACGACGCGCTACGCCCGGTCAGCTTGGAGATTCGCGAAGGCGAACATCTTGCCATCACCGGGGCCAACGGCTCGGGCAAGACAACGCTGATGCTTGTCCTGGCCGGTCGGGAACCGACGTCGGGCACCGTCGAACGTCCCGGGGCGGTGGGGTTGGGCCGGCTTGGCGGTACCGCAGTGGTCATGCAGCATCCGGAGAGTCAGGTACTCGGGACGCGGGTGGCCGACGACGTGGTCTGGGGTCTGCCGCCGGGGACGACCGTCGACGTCGCTCGGTTGCTTGGGGAGGTCGGCCTCGACTCGCATGCCGAACGTGACACCGGCAGTCTCTCGGGCGGTGAGTTGCAAAGGCTGGCGGTGGCCGCCGCGCTGGCGCGGGAGCCCGCGCTGCTCATCGCCGACGAGGTCACCAGCATGGTTGATCAGCAGGGCCGGGATGCGCTGCTCAGTGTGCTGTCCGGTCTGAGGAATCGACACCGGGCAGCGCTCGTTCACATCACGCACTACAACAACGAAGCCGATTCCGCGGACCGCTCACTAAATCTCAGCGAGTCTGGGGACAACACCGGCATGGTCGAGATGATGGCCACACCGACGGTGACCCCGGTGATGGGTCACGAGTCCGGCCCCGCGGTGCTCGAGGTCGCCGGTGTCGGGCACGAATACGACAGCGGGACACCGTGGTCCAAGGCCGCACTGCGCGAGGTCAGCTTTGTGGTGCACCAAGGCGACGGCCTGCTGATACACGGCGGCAACGGATCGGGTAAGTCCACGCTGGCGTGGATCCTGGCCGGACTGACGGTGCCGACGACCGGCACCTGCCTGCTCGACGGCCGCCCGACTCACGAGCAGGTCGGCGCGGTGGCACTGTCATTCCAGGCGGCCCGACTACAGCTGATGCGTAGCCGGGTCGATGTGGAAGTGGCTTCGGCGGCGGGTTTTTCGCCCAAGGACCATGACCGGGTGGCTGCCGCGCTGGCCGTGGTCGGCTTGGACAGCGCGTTGGTGAAGCGACCCATCGATCAGCTCAGCGGCGGTCAGATGCGCCGTGTCGTGCTGGCCGGTCTGCTGGCCCGCTCGCCGCGGGCGTTGATCCTCGACGAGCCGTTGGCCGGCCTGGACGCGGTCACGCAAAGCGGTTTGCTGCGACTGCTTGAGGAGCTTCGCCGCGAGCAGGGTCTGACCGTCGTGGTCATGTCTCACGACTACACCGGCATGGAGGACCTGTGCCCGCAGACCTTGGATCTACACGACGGTGTGGTCCAAGCGGTCTCGACGACGGCTGGGGGTCTGTCGTGACCGCGGCGCCTCCAAGCGAGCACTCGCCGGGCAAGGCGACTCGGCAGATGGTGCTGTTGCGTCCGGTGCCCGGCAACTCGGCAGTCCACGAACTGTGGGCCGGCACCAAACTCCTGGCTGTCGGCGGCATCTCGATACTTCTGACCTTTTTCCCGGGATGGATCACCATCGGCATGGTGGCGGCGCTGGTGCTGACGGCTGCCAGGATCGCGCACATTCCGCGCGGCGCGCTACCCAACGTGCCGCACTGGCTGTGGACGCTGTTGGCCCTCGGTGGCATCTCAGCGGCTTTTGCCGGCGGCAATCCGGTGATCGAATTGGCCGGAACGTCAATCGGCTTCGGCGGGCTGTTGAATTTCCTGCGGGTGACAGCGTTGTCGATAGTGTTGCTGGGTCTGGGAGCGATGGTGTCGTGGACCACTAACGTCGCCGAAATAGCCCCGGCGGTAGCGACTTTGGGCCGTCCGCTGAGGTTGTTACGGATACCGATCGATGAGTGGGCCGCCACGCTGGCTCTTGCGCTGCGGGCATTCCCGATGCTGATCGAGGAATTCCGGGTGCTCTACGCCGCGCGCCGGTTACGGCCCAAACGGGTAACGCCTAGCCGTAGGGCGCGCCGTCGGCGTTGGGCGTCGGAACTTGTCGACCTGCTCACTGCGGCTCTCACGGTGACATTGCGGCGCGCCGACGAGATGGGCGACGCCATTACGGCACGCGGTGGTATCGGCCAGATCTCGGCCATCCCGTCGCGGCCGAAACGGGCGGACTGGCTGGCGCTCGCGATCATTGTCGCCGTCTGCATCGCGGCGATCGTGTTGGACGTTCCGCCGGCCGGCTAGCGGCCCGCAGCAGCGTTGGCCGAGTCCTGAGCTCGACGCAACGTCGTCGCGATGTCGCTGCGGCCCAGGAACATCTCATCGAAATATGGCTTGAGGACCTGATTCCCCGCGGCGAAGCCGGCGCCGCCGGGCGCGGCGATGCGTGGCCCACTGAGGACGGCGAAGAACGGCCTGACGTCGACGCCCTTGCTCAACCAGTAATCGAAGTACACTTGCTGGGCCGACGTGACCGCGGGAATCGCGCTGCCGTGGCGGCCCACGTACTGGTTGCCCTCGGTGCTGCCCATCCAGGCCAGCACCTCGCGGACCGCGTCGGGGTGTGCCGATGCGGAATTGCCGGCTGCGGCAATGCCGTTGGTGACGCTGACCCGACCCCTGGGGCCGGCGGGCAACAGCGCCACGCCCCAACGGAAGCCGGCCTGACCGGCAACCGCCGCCAAGTTGTAGGTGCCGGACTGGAACAGCGCCATCTTGCCGGCCAGGAATTGGTTGCGGGAGAAGTCGCCGTTGTCGTTGGTTTCCGAGGCAGGCGGCGCGACGTGGTCGGAGTTGATCAGCTTGACCAGATAGGTGAATGCCTCAACGGCGCCAGGGTTGTCGAACGCGAAGTGGTCACCGGCCTGGAATGCGCCCCCGGCCGACCCGATGTAATTGAGGTAGATGCCCTGCGCGTCGTTGGCCGCGTTGTAGGCCCACTGTCGCACTCGTCCAGCGTCGAAACCCGGTGTGGCCGCGGTGCGTCCATCGGTGTCCACGGTGAGGCGGGCCAGCAGCGGACGCAGCGTGTCACCGCCGTCCGGACTCCAGCGCAGTGCCGGTAGGTCAGCAACGTCGATACCGGCGGCGGCGAGCAGGTCCGCGTTGTAGTACACCGCGATGCCGGCATCGGTGAGTTGGGGAACTCCCCACAGCGTCCCACCCCGGGTGAACTGCTCGACCACCGACGGCTCCCACGCCGAAGCGGCTTTCGGCCCAAGGGTTCTCCCGATGTCCATCAGCCGGCCGCTGTCGGCATATCCGGCGAGGTAGGCATTGGAGATCCAAAAGATGTCGTCGGCACTACCGCCGGCGACATCGGTGCGCAGCGTGGTGAAGTAGGTGGAATACGACACAACGTTGGTCTGCACCTCGATGTCGGGATGCGCCCGGTTGAACGCCGCGAACGACTGTCGGTACGCGTCGGCCACCTGCTCGTCCCACAGTCGCACGGTCACCACTGTCCTGCCGCCGTGCGGCCGCGACGTGACATCCAACAGCACGGCCGCGGCAGCAAGCACCACCGCGAGCACCACGAAACCCACTGCGAACAAGGTGGAAAACCGGGGCCGGCTCATTTCAGCCCCGTGACGACGATCGAGCGCACGATGTGTCGCTGGAAAAACACGAACAACACGAGCAGTGGCACGATCGCCACCGCCGTCGCGGCCATGACCAACGTCCACTGGGCGTTGTAGCGCGACTGCAGCGCAGCCGTCGCGACCGTCAGCACCTGCCACTTGGCGCCGGTGGTGATCACCAACGGCCACATGAAGTGGTGCCACTGCGAGACGACGGTGATCAGCATCAGGGTGACCAGCACGGGGCGGCTGGACGGCAGCACAACGTGCACGATCACGTCCAGCGTGTTGGCGCCGTCCAGGTAGGCAGCGTTGACCAGATCGTCGGGAATCGCCCGGAAGTATTGCCGGAGCAGAAAAATGGCATAGGGCGAGCCGAAGACGAATGGCAGCACCAACGCCCAGAATGTGTTGCGCAGCCCCAGCTGCGCCATCATCAGATAGAGCGGCACCACGGTCACGCTGCCCGGCACCATCAACGTCGCTAGATACACCCAGAACAGCGCGTCCCGGCCGGGGAACCGTAGCCGTGCGAAGGCATACGCGGCAAGCACCGAAGAGCTCAGCTGGCCAAGCAGAATCACTGTCGTCATCAATGTCGTCACCGCCAGCGCCCGACCGAATCCGGCACCGCCCAAGTCGGCGTAGTTGGCCAGTGTCGGTGGCCGCGGCCACGCTAACGGTGTGCCCGTCGCGAACTGGTGCGCGGAGGTGAGCGACGTCAGCAAGCCGAGTGCGAACGGCGCCAGCGTGATCAACGCGCCCAGCGCCAAGCCGAGGTAAACCAGCACCCCCACAGGCCTTTTAGGTGAGCTCATAGCTGATCCGCCGACGGAAGTACAGGTGCTGGACGACGGTGATGGCGACCAGGATGACGAACAGCACCACCGCCATCACCGAGGCCCGCCCGATCGACGCGGCCCCGAACGCCTCCGCGTAGATGCGGTGTGCGACCAAATCGGTGTGGTTCTGGGGTCCACCGCCGGTCAACGCATAGACGGTGTCGAAAACCTGTGCGGCACTGATGACTCCGGTGACCAACACAAAGAACATGGTGGGTCGCAACATCGGCAGCGTGATGCGCCGGAAGCGTTGCCAGGATGTGGCGCCGTCGGTGCGCGCAGCGGAATGGATCTCGGCGGGGATGGCCAGGATGCCGGCGAGGAAAAACAGCGCGACGTATCCGACATTGGCCCACACGACGACCGCGGACACCACCGGCAGCGCCAGCCCGGGATCGGTGAGCCATTCGATGCGATGCCCCAGCAGAGTGCTGATGGCGCCGTCGGTGGGTGCCAGGATCCAGCGCCACAGCACCGCGATCGCCAGCGGCACACAGATCCATGGCAGCACGTACAGGGTGCGGAACACGCCACTGCCGGGCAGGTCGCGGGCCAGCAGCGCCGCCACGGCCAGACCGAGCAGCGTCTGGGCCGGAACCACGATCGCCACGAACATCAGCGTCACCAGGAGGGAATTGCCGAATGTCGGGTCGCTGAGGACGGAGCGCCAATTTTGGCCTCCGACATACTCGATCGGCCCCAGCAGGTCCCACCGATGCACGCTCAGCCACACCACCACCAGGATCGGCAGCAGCAAGAACGCGACGACCCCGAACAGGCTGGGTGCTAGCAGCGCATATCCCAGCGCGGTGGATCGGCGCGGCGCTGCCAGCCCTGCGGTCATCCGCGCCGCACCTCCCACGCTCGCCATGACGGTGTTAAAGCCGGTCGTTACGGTGTAATCGTGACACCGAACCGGGGGATCGATGCCGACTTCCTCAGCCTGCCGCGCCACGAACTGGCCGATGCGGCCCTGTCAGCGGCCAGGGCAGCCGGAGCCACGCACGCCGACCTGCGGATTCACCGAGTGGTCGACGAAATTATCCAGTTGCGTGATGGCGAGTTGGAGACCGCGGTGGTCAACCGCGAGGTCGGCCTGGCGGTCCGGGAC
>Ga0302325_10012410_pt1 | contig 18275 bp, 14 predicted proteins | sample Palsa_T0_2_FD_201948 | JGI IMG/M metagenome (GOLD analysis project Ga0302325, IMG submission 201948) | Peat permafrost microbial communities from Stordalen Mire near Abisko, Sweden - Palsa_T0_2 | ecosystem: Environmental > Terrestrial > Soil > Palsa > Peat permafrost | place: Sweden: Abisko...
GAGCCCTGGCGGCCCAGGCTGCCGCGGGAGCGCTGTACGCCGGGCGCTGGAGGCAGGCGCGCATCCGGGCGCGCACGCTGGTCCTGCAGGGCGGCGCAGATACCGTGGTCGACCCGCGCAACGGAAGCCTGCTCGCGAACCGGATCCCGGACGCTCGGCTCGTGACCTTCCCTGAGCTGGGCCATCTGCTTTTCTGGGAGGATCCGGACGGCTTCACCGATGCGGTGACATCGTTCCTGCTGGCCGGACGCGGGCGCCAGGAGGTACCCGCCCGCCGCCGTGTCCGGCGCGGCGCTTGGCGCCGGACCGGAACACGAGCGGCCGTTAACGGGACCGACCCCGCGGGCCCGGCCAGCGATAACCGGGCATCGCCGAAGAAGCAGCGAGTCGGCCATAACTCCGGTAGTCCATGGCGGTCGCCCAGCGCACCCGGTGAGACGCAGCTGGGGGAGCGGGTGACGAAGTGAAGGTTTTCCCCAGCTGGCAGTGAGAAGTCCTCGGGTTCGCCGAGGGCGACATCGAGCAGGAACTGTTCCTGGTGCCAGGCTTGATCCAGGCGCTTGTCGATATAGAACGGGCATCCGTCGATCTCGCCGAGCAGGATGTCGATGTCGCCGATGAGGAATTCTCCGACGGGAAAGCACATCGGTGTGCTGCCCGCGCAGCAGCCGCCGGATTGAACGAACATCACTGGGCCGCCCCCGGCCGCGCGCAGGAGACGGATCGCCTCGCGCGCGGCCGGGGTCGCGATGATACGGGCCAGCACAATCGGCTCGGACATCACGGGTCCTAGAACAGCCCGAGCGGTTTGGTGCTGTAGCTGACGAGCAGGTTCTTCGTCTGGCTGTAGTGATCCAGCATCATGAGGTGGTTCTCGCGGCCGACGCCCGAGATCTTGTAACCACCGAACGCGGCACCTGCCGGGTACTGGTGGTAGCAGTTCGTCCAGACGCGGCCGGCCTTGACGCCGCGGCCCATCTTGTAGGCTCGGGTGCCGTCTCGGGTCCAGACGCCGGCGCCCAGCCCGTAGAGGGTGTCATTCGCGATCGCCAGGGCGTCCGCGTCGTCGGTGAACGTAGTGACCGCCAGCACAGGGCCGAAGATCTCCTCCTGGAATACCCGCATCTTGTTGTCGCCCTTCAGCACCGTCGGCTGGTAGTAATAGCCGTCGGCGAATTCCGCCCCTGCCACGCTCGCGCGCTGGCCGCCGATGAGCACCTCGGCGCCCTCGTTGCGGCCGATGTCGACGTAGGAGGCGATTTTCTCGATCTGCTGCGCTGAGACCTGCGGGCCGACCTGGGTGTCAGTGTCCAGCGGATTGCCCTGCTTGATGCGGGCGATGCGTTCCAGGCAGCGGGCCATGAACTCGTCGTAGATATCGGCCTGGATCAGCGCCCGCGACGGGCAGGTGCACACCTCGCCCTTGTTGAACGCATACAGCACCAGACCTTCGATCGCCTTGTCCAGGAACTCGTCGTCATGAGCCATCACATCGTTGAAGAAGATGTTGGGCGACTTGCCACCCAACTCGACGGTGGACGGGATCAGGTTCTGCGCCGCGTACTGCATGATCAGCCGGCCGGTTACCGTCTCACCGGTAAAGGACACCTTGGCGATACGCGGATTCGCCGCCAGCGCCTTGCCGATCTCCGCACCGGGACCGGTCACGACGTTGATCACGCCCTGCGGCAGGACGTCCTCGATCGTCTCCATCAGTTTCAGGATCGACCAGGGCGTCGGCGAGGCAGGCTTGATCACCGAACAGTTGCCCGCCGCCAGCGCCGGCGCGAGCTTCCACGCCGCCATCAGCAGCGGGAAGTTGAACGGGATGATCTGACCGACCACGCCCAGCGGCTCCCGGAAGTGATAGGCGACCAGATCCTTCTCGATCTCAGTCGAGCGCCCCTCCTCGGCCCGTGCCGCGGCGGCGAAGTAGCGGAAGTGATCGACCATCAGGGGAATGTCGGCCGCCAGCGTCTCGCGGACCGGCTTGCCGTTCTCCCAGCTCTCCGCGACCGCCAGCATGTCCTGGTTCTTCTCGATGGCATCGGCGATCGCGTTGAGCACCTTCGCTCGCTCGGTTGCTGACGCCTCGCCCCAGGCGTCCTTCGCCGCGTGGGCAGCGTCCAGCGCGAGCTCGACGTCCTCCGGCGTGGAGTGGGCCACCTCGGTGATCGGACCGGCGGTCGCGGGGGCCACGTCCACGCGGTACTTGCCGTGCGTGGGCGCCAACCACTTGCCGCCGATGAAATTCTCATACCTCGGCTCGACGGAGACGATGCTGCCGGGCAGGCCTGGCGGGACGTATTTCATGTCATGGCTCCTTCAGGGGATCAGTGACGACCAGCAAGGCAAGCCGCCGCTACGGGGGGCAGACTGCAGCTGATTGCCGGTGTCTGCCCCCCAAGGTATATTTGAAATGAAAAACTAGCAATATTTTTCTAGAAAATTGTATCCTACGAAGGATGGAGGGGCTGGAGTTTCTCACGCGCCATGCATCACTGACCGCATCGACTCGAGATCAGTCACCACCGCGTGACCATATCGGCCACGCCCGGGACGGCGTTCTTGCTTGACAAACCAATCAAATGCTGCGCCGTCGGCGCGAATCGGGAAGGAACGGGAGAGATCATGGGCGTCGATCAAGGTTCCGGGGTGCGGGTGCTGGAGGATCCGCTGACGAACAAGGGCACCGCGTTCTCCGAGGAGGAACGCTCCGGGCTGGGCTTGCACGGCCTGCTGCCGTCCGTGGTGGAGACGCTGGAGCAGCAGACCCGCCGCAGGTACCAGGCCTACCAGGAGCAACCCACCGACCTCGCCCGGCACATTAACCTGCGCGCGCTGCAGGACACTAACGAGACTCTGTTCTACCGGCTGGTGTCGGACCACATCGAGGAGATGCTGCCGGTCCTTTACACCCCGACGGTCGGGCTGGCCTGCCAGCGCTTCAGCGAGATCTACCGCCGTCCGCGTGGCCTTTTCATCGCCTATCCCGACCGCGGCCGCATCGCGGAGATCCTGCGAAACCGGCCCCGGCGGGAGGTCGACGTCATCGTCGTCACCGACGGGCAGCGGGTTCTGGGCCTGGGTGACCAGGGCATCGGCGGCATGGGCATCCCGATCGGCAAGCTGTCACTGTACGCGGCGCTGGGCGGCATCGACCCGGCGCGAACCCTGCCGGTCCTCCTGGACATGGGCACCGACAACGCCGGGCTCCTGGCCGACCCCATGTACCTCGGCTGGCGGCACCGCCGGCTGGCCGGCGCCGGCTACGACGACTTCGTCGACAGGTTCGTCCAGGCCGTGCGCGCCGAACTGCCCGGTGTGCTGCTGCAATGGGAAGATTTCGCGACCCCGCACGCGCTGCCGATCCTGGAGCGCTACCGCGACCAGTTGCTGAGCTTCAACGACGACATCCAGGGCACGGCGGCCGTGGTCCTGGCCGCGCTGTCCGCTGGGGCAGCGGCCACCGGGTCGCGGCTGCGCGACCAGACCGTGGTGATGCTGGGCGCCGGGTCCGCCGGTATCGGAGTCTGCGAGCAGGTCGTGCGGGCGATGGCGGCCGACGGACTGTCCGAGCGGGGCGCCCGCGCCAGGATCTGCGTGGTCGACATCAACGGCCTGCTCACCACGGACCGCCCGGACCTCAGCCCGGCGCAGCGCCGTCTCGCCCGGCCGCCGGCCACCGTGCCCGGCACCGGACCCGGCCGGCCAGCCGCCCTCACCGACGTGGTCGACGCCGTGCACCCGACCGCGCTCATCGGACTGTCGACCGCGGGCGGGGCCTTCACCGAACAGGTCGTGCGCCGCACCGCCGCCTACGCCAAACGGCCGATCATCATGCCGCTGTCCAACCCGACCAGCTGCAGCGAGGCCTGCCCGCAGGATCTGGCCGACTGGACCGATGGCCGTGCGCTGGTCGCCACCGGCTCCCCGTTCCCGCCGGCGCGGGTCGGCGAGGTCAGCATCTCCGCCGCGCAGTGCAACAACATCTACATCTTCCCCGGAGTCGGCCTAGGCGTAACCGCCGTGCGCGCGACCCGCGTCACCGACGCCATGATGACCGCGGCGGCGGTCGCCGTCGGTGCCGCCGCCACCATCCGGCACGACCCGTACGGGACCCTGCTGCCGCACCGTGCTCAGCTCGCTGACACCGCGACCGCCGTGGCGAGAGCCGTCGCCAAGGCCGCGGTAGCCGATGCCGTCGCGCCCGCGCTCACCGATGACCAGATCGATCAGGCCATCGACCGCACCAGATGGCGACCCGGCTATAAGACCGATTACCGTGTCGTGAGCCGGTAGGGGATGGTGCAGATGACGACGTCGGTGCTGGCACGCAGCACGGTCGCCAGCAGCAGTCCCCGCTGGTTCTGCAGGATCCGGTAGCGCCACCGCTGTGGCTGGATCTCGGTGATAAGGACGGCGACCTGCGTGCTGCCTCGCTGTGCCTGCCGGACGTAGTCCACGATCGGATGCACCAGCGAGCGGTGCGGACTGTCGAGGGTCTCCAGCCGCACCCCGGGGTTCCAGCGATCCCAGTCAGCGCGGAAGGCCGCGCACTCGGCGGCATCGGGGTGGACACTGACGGCGATGACGTCGTCGCCGAGAGACAGTGCCGCGTGCAGGGCATGCTCGGTGAGCTTGCTGATGTCGCTGACCGGCACGATCACCAGGCTGTTGGCCGGCCGCGGCCGGTGCGGGAGCTGTCCTAGCTCGAGCTCGAGTCCTACCACCTGGTAGTAGCTCTGGATCCGGTAGAACAGGAGCATCAGGGCCGGTACGACCAGGACCACCACCCAGGCGCCGGAGGTGAACTTGCTGGCGATGAAGACAGCGGCGGCGGTCGCGGTCAGGACCGCGCCGGTGCCGTTCAGGGCGGCTCGCAGCCTCCAGTGCCGGGATCGCTGGCCGTGCCAGTGCCGGACCATGCCGGTCTGGCTGATGGTGAATCCGATGAACACCCCGATCGCGTACAGCGGGATCAGCCGGGCGGTGTCCCCGTTGACCGCGATCAGCAGGACGCCCGCCAGCACGGCCAGGGTGATCACGCCGTAGCGGTGCACCGGTCGCTCGGCCCGCAGGCCGAGCAGGTGGGGGAGCCGGTCGTCGTCGGACAGCAGGCTCATCAGCACCGGCAGGCCGCCGAAGCTGGTGTTGGCGGCCAGGGCCAGGACCAAGGTGACGGCGATGTTGGCCGCGTAATACGCCCAGCCGGTGCCGAACGAGCCGGCCGTGAGCTGAGCCAGGATGGTGACGCCGCCGCGGGGCGCGACGTGCTCGCGGCGGATCAGCACCGACAGCCCGATCAGCATCGCCCCGAGCAGCGCGCCGAGCATCAGCTCCGTGCGCTGGGCGCGCCGGGCGCGCGGCGGGCGGAAGGCGGGTACCCCGTTGGCGATGGCCTCGATTCCGGTCAGCGCCGAGCAGCCGGCCGAGAAGGCCTTCAGGATCAGGATCACGCCGACGGCCTCGCTGATGCGGACAGGCTCCGCGGTGCCGACGACCGCGGCCGGGTGCGAGCGCATCAGGCCGACGATGATGACACCGAAGATCGCGGCCAGGAACACCACCATCGGGGCCATAAGGACGCGCGCGCTCTCCGCGATGCCCCACAGGTTGACGGAGGTAATCAAGACCAGGCCGGTCAGGCACATCGCGAGCAGATGGTGATCCAGCGAAGGGAACGCCGAGGCCAGGCTGGCCGCCCCGGCGGCCAGGCTGACCGCGACGGTCAGCACGTAGTCCACCACCAGGCTCGCGGCCGCCAGCAGGCTGACCGTGGCGCCCAGATCTTTCTTGCCCACCGCGTACGCCCCGCCGCCGCCGGGGTGCACCGCGATGACCTGGCAGTAGGAGACGACCAGCACCGCGAGCAGGGCGGCGATGGCCAAGGTGACCGGCAGCGTCAGGCCCAGCGCGGACGTCCCGGCCGCCGCCAGCACCAGCACGATGGCCTCGGGTCCGTAGGCCACCGAGCTGAGCGCATCGAGCGACAGCGCGGCTAGCCCTTCGAAGCTGGTCAGATGGTCCTTGCTGCCCTCACCGGGTCGCAGCGGCACCCGAGGCAGGACCTTCTTCGGCACCGCTCCAGAGCCCATGGGTGTCATCCTTGCCGGCGGTGAAGTACTCCACGGCCGTCGCACCGCAAACGGGGGAATCCGCGATCCGGCGGCGCCCTCAGCCGCTCACCTGCGCCGCTTGCTCGCCGGTGGCGCGTCGGCCGATGGCGAGTCCGCTGCCGGGGTCGAAGAAGTGCAGGTTACGGGTATCCACCCCGAGCTCGATCCGGTCGCCGCCCCGGACGTTACTGCGCGCGTTGACCCGTGCTGTCCACAGGGACTTGCCTTCGTAAAGCGGGACCGCCGATTCGTCCTCCTCGCCCTGCGGGGCCAGGTCGGCGACGTCCTTGTGCTCGACGGGCGGCGCGTCGATGGCGAAGATCACGTTGATCTCGCTGCCGAGTGCCTCGGTCAGGTGGGCTTCGACGGCCATCACCGGCCACGATTCGCCGGTCAGGCTGGCATCTTCGAAGTCGGACGGCCGGATTCCGAGGATCACCTCGCGGCCGAGGTACGCTCCGATCCCCCGCTCGGCCTGCAGCACGCTCGCCGGGATGGGCAGCCGGTATCCGGCGAACGTGACCGCGGCCGCGCCGTCGTCGCCGACCAGCCGGGCGGTGACGAGATTCATCGAGGGGGAGCCGATGAAGCCGGCCACGAACAGGTTGACCGGATGACGGAACAGGTGCTGCGGCGTGTCGACCTGCTGCAGCATCCCGTCGCGGAGCACGCAGACGCGGTCCCCGAGCGTCATCGCCTCGACCTGATCGTGCGTCACGAATACGGTGGTCACATGGAGCCGGTCGTGCAGCTGCGCCAGCGATGCCCTCATGCTCACCCGGAGCTTGGCGTCGAGGTTCGACAGCGGTTCGTCCATGAGGAACGCCTGCGGCTCGCGCACCATCGCCCGGCCCATCGCCACGCGCTGGCGCTGCCCGCCGGACAGCCCGGTGGGCCTGCGCTTGAGGTACGGCTCAAGGCCGAGGATCGTGGCGGCATCCTGCACGCGGCGCGCGATCTCGTCCTTGGGCATCTTGCGCATCCGCAGGCCGAACGCCATGTTCTGGGCCACGGTCATCTGCGGGTAAAGGGCATAATTCTGGAAGACCATCGCGATGTCCCGATCCTTGGCGGGCAGATCGTTCACCACCCGGTCGCCGATCTGGACCGTGCCCCGGGTGATGTGCTCAAGTCCGGCGATCATCCGCAGGGCGGTCGACTTCCCGCAGCCCGATGGACCGACCAGGACCATGAACTCGCCGTCCCGGATGTCCAGGCTCAGGTCACTCACCGCCTTGACGCCGCCGGCGTAAGTCTTGTCGACGTGATCGAGCACGATCTGGGTCATGTCATTGCTCCGTAGGTCCGGCTGGCCCGGCTCAGCTGCGCCAGACTGGGTCGTGGGTCTAGCGCTGCACGATGGCGAATCCGCCGGGGGGCACGGGCACGGTGATGGCCGGGCCACTGCTGACGGTGGCGCGCCATGGGCGTCCTTGACTGTCATAGCTCGTGGCGACGGCCGGGCCGTTGCCTGGCAGGCTGATCGTGCGGGTCGCCAGGGTGCTGGCCTCGCTGTTGAGCAGGGCGACGCTGCGTCCGCCGCCGGTGGTGATCAGCACCGCGATCAGCGGGGTGAGCTGGATCGCGTCGAGCTGTCCGGTGCCGCCCAGCGTGCTGGCGGTCAGCTTGGTCGCGTTGGCGGGCAGGATTCCCGGCAGGGTGACCGGGAGCAGCGCGTCCGCGGCGGGCGAGACGCCCTGGGTGCCGCCGCCCCCGTACCGGGCGGCGCCCAGGTTCTCGGTGCCCGACGCGAAGTTGCTGACCGCGCCGGGTCCGGGAACGCGGTTGACGATGGCCTGAACGAGGCGGGGCTGGTCATCGGCCGGGATGGTCCAGGACAGCGTGCTGCCCGTCGCCAGCTGGACGTAGGCGCCGCCGCTCCACTGCGATTCGCCGGTAGTGGCCGGGTTGGCGGTCACGACCGCGGCGGGTCCGGTCAGGCTGGCCGCCTCGGCCTCGATGGTCTGCTGGCCGTCCCGGACTTGCACGTGGGCGCTGGCCTGGGCGATCGCCGCGACGCCGGGATGGGCGTCGAGTGCCTCCATGGTGAGCAGCCCGAAGATGGTGGACTCGGCCCCGGAGTTGAGGTTCACGGTGCCGTCCGCGTTGATCCCGTCGTCGGTGGCTCCGGTGGCGGGGTTGTAGGTGGCGACGCCGGCCGGGTTCTGGCCGAAGAACCAGCCGGCCGCGATCCCGGCGAGCTGCTGCAGGCCGGCCGACTGGGTGGCCGTCGCGACGGCCAGCAGGCCCAGGACGCGGGCGCCGGCGCCGTAGGCGATCTGCGAGCTGTCTACCGGCGCGGGCCCCAGGAGGTTGTCCGGCCCGGTCGCGGTCAGCAGGTGCGGGGTGAAGACGGCCGCGTCGGCCACGGCGGCGCTCAGCAGTCCAGGCTGGTGCAGCGCGGTGGCCGCGCCGGCCAGGGCGCCGGGCATCTGCGCGGCCCAGGGGTGCCACTCCGAGCGCGATGCCGCCGAGGGCAGGATCGCCCCGTATGGCCAGGTACTCGCGGTGCCGGAACCCATGTCGGCGATGCCGTCGGCCAGCTCGGCGAGTGCCGTGCGGGCGGCGGCGGTGCCTCCTCCGGCCGCCACGTAGGCGGCCAGGCCGAGCACGGCCTCGGAACTGGCATCGGCATCACCGGTGATCAGCCACGCTGGCACCCGCAGGCCGTTCGAGAGCTGGTACTGCCCGTAGCTGGTCAGCACCTCGCGGTCGAGCGCTGCGATGGCCAGATCCAGGCGCTGCCGGAGGAAGGCGGCGAAGGCGGGATCGGTGCCGCGGAAGTCGGCGTAGCCCTCGCCGAGCGCCCAGATGGTGCGGGCCAGCCAGTACGAGGCGCCCGAGTCGGAGGGATTCGGAGAGTCGGCGGGGGTGGGCGTGGGGTTAAGGCTCCCGTCGGGCTGCATCCAGAGCACGACGTTGCCGGCGTCAGGTCCGGCCGGGGTCTGCAGGTAGGTCAGCCCGCGCAGCAGCTGGTAGGCCTCATCGCGGCTGTGCTGATCGCCGAATTGCACCCAGTGCCGCAGGTAGACGACGGCGGCGCGGGAGATGTCGTCGGCGTCGTAGGCGCCCTGCCCGTAGGTGTTGGTCGCGGCGTCGTAGCTGCCGCCGCCGGTGACCTGGTAGCTGCCGGGCGACAGGTAGTTGGCGTAGACCCACAGCACCCCGACCGAGGGCTCGGTGCCGAGCTGGTAGGTGGTATGCCCGGGTTGCGTTGGCGGCGTGACGCTGGTGGTGAGGAAATCCAGGTGCGCCAGGTTGGTCAGTGGCGCGAACGCGGCGGGCGCGGCCGCCGAGGCCGCGGCGCCCGGGGCGCAGGCGATGCCCGCGGTGATCAGCAGGCCAGCGGCAGCGGCGGCCAGCCGGCCCGGCATCGTCGTCGTGGCAGCGTGCATCACAGTTAGCCCTTCACGGCGGAGCCGATATTGACGGACACGAAGTGCCGCTGGAATACGATCACCAACACGACCACCGGCACGGCCAGCACGACCGCTCCGGCCATGATCGCGCCGTACGGATTCGTGGCGACCCCCGACACGGTGCTGATGTAGTTGGCCAGGGCCACCGTGAGTGGCTGCATGCTCTGCTGCTTGGTGATCAGCAGCGGCCACAGGAACTCGTTCCACGGCCCGATGAAGGTCAGCAGCATCGCGGTCAGCACCGCGGGGCGGACGAGCGGGAGCGCGACGCGGGTCAGGACGCGCAGCTCGCTCGCGCCGTCGATCCGGGCGGCATCGAACAGCTCTTTCGGCAAGTGCAGGAAGAACTGGCGGAAGATGAAGACAGCGGTGGAGTTGATCGCGAACGGGGCGATCATCCCGAGGTAGGAGTCGCCGAGGCCGTAGTCCCTCACGATGAGCACGTACAGCGGGATGATCAGCAGCTGGAATGGGACCATCAGCAGCAGCAGCATGAAGGCGAACACCAGGCCGCGGCCGCGAAAGCGCAGTTGCGCCAGGGCGTATCCGGCCAGTACACCGAACACGAGGGTCCCGAGCAGCACGCCACCGGTGAAGATGGCGGAATTGAGAAGTGCCTTGCCCAGGCTCAGGGCGGCGTTGATCTGGCTGTAGTTGTGCAGGGTGAGGTTGCCCGGCCAGGGGATAACGCCGCTCAGTGCGGTGTTCGCGGTCCTCTGCAACGATCCGACGACCATGTAGTAGAACGGGAACAGGAATAGCAGTGCCCCGAGCACCAGCGCGATCAGGCGCCACCACGAACGCGGGACGCGCGGTTCGATCTCCGGGACATCGTCGGATGCGGCAGCAGGGACCGCGGTAACCCCGGGCGCGGCGGGAACGGTCTGGGTCACGCCTGTCTCCTTTGCACGAGCTGCTGGATGCCGACGATCAGGAGCACCCCGACGACGAGGATGACCCCGAGGGCCGAAGCGAAGTCGGGGTGGTTCTGCTCGATGCCGGTTTCGTAGATCTGCAGCACCGGCGAGGTGGACTTGCCGTTCGGGGCGCCGCCGCCGGTCAGCAAGTAAGGCTCGGTGAACAGGTTCGCGCCGGTAATGACGGCCAGCAGGGTGACCAGCGTGGTCACCTGCCGGACGCCGGGGACGGTCACTGACCGGAATCTGTGCCACCACGACGCGCCGTCCACCTCCGCCGCCTCGTAAAGCTCCTTCGGCACGCCCTGCAGCGCAGCCAGGTACAGCAGGATGAAGATGCCGAGCCCTTTCCAGGTGACGTATATCGCAATGGTCGGCATCGCCCATTGCTCGTTAACCAGCCAGGACGGATGCGGTGCCAGCGGCCCGAGCAGGTTGCTGATAATCCCGCCCGAGCTGAACATGAACAGCCAGACCCCGACCGTGGCCACGCTGGCCGTCACGTAAGGCACGAAGAAGCTGGTGCGGAAGAAGGCGCGGAACGGGATCACCGCGTTGAGCGCGGTGGCCAGCAGCAGCGACAGCATGACCGTGAGCGGCACGTTGATGACCAGGAAGATCAGGATATTAAGGAAGGCCTGGCGGACCGCGGGGTCGTCGAGCACGGCGTCGTAGTTGGCCAGTCCGACGTAGGGCCGGGGCACGCTCACGCCGGGCGCGGTGAAGAAGTAACGGTGGAACGAGATCCACACCGCCAGGCCCAGGGGGTAGGCGAACAGCACCGCGATGAAGAACGCGTACGGCGCGCTGAAGAGCATGCCGATCGGATGGCGGCCCAGCGCGGCGCGGAGGACCCGCTGCGCCCTAACCTGGCCGGGCGCAAGCTCCCCCTCCGGCGGGGGGAGCTTCGGGCGGCGGGAGGCGATGCTGGTCATGGCGCCTCGGTCACGGAGTTCCGCCGGATGCGACGAGCTTGTTGATCTGCGTGGCCGCGCCGGCCAGCGCCGCGTCGGGGCTCTGCTGGGCGAAGATGACCGACTTGGACCAGGCGTCGCGGAAGACCTGCCAGTCCTCGATCGAGTTCGGCACGTTGGGCACCTCGATCGTGTGCGCTGCCTCCGCCGCGAACTCGGTGTAGGACGGGTTGGCCGTGAAGTAGGACGCGTACAGCTGCTGGATCCCCTGCCGCATCGGCATCTGCCCGGTCATGGTCAGCAACTTGCCGTCCTCGGCGGTGCTGGTGGAGAACTTCAGGAAGTCCCATGCGGTCCCGCGGTTCTTGCACGAGGCGTACATGGCGATGTTCTTGGCGTCACTGAAGGTCGGGACCTGGTCCCCGTGGCTGCCCGCCGTGGTCGGCACGGGCACCACGCCCCAGTCGACCTTGCCCTGATAGCTGGCGATGGCCCACGGCCCGACGATGGCCATCGCCGCGGTCCCGGCGGCGAATGGGTCGTTGGTGTAGCTTCCCTTGCCCGCCAGGCCCTGGGCGTACATCTGCTGCCAGAACGCGGCGACCGCGTCGCCGGCCGTGGAATTAAAGGTTGCCTTCCCGTTCGCGACCAGTTCCGTTCCGCCGGTCTCGGCCGCGTACATCGGGTAGAAGTCGTACCAGGCCTGGAAGAAGTCACTCGAGGGATCCGGGTAGATGGCGTACTTCGCCGCACCAGAAGACACCAGCTTCTTGGAGGTGGCCAGGAACTCGGTGTAGGTGCTCAGCGGCGGGTTGGTGGTGCTGATGCCGGCCTTGGCGAAAATCTTCTTGTTGTAGAAGATCATGACCGGGTTGGACTTCCACGGCATCTGGTAGTACTGGCCGTCCGGCGACTTGTACACGCTGGCCCCGGGCCCGGTGCGCGCCTCGATGTAGCTGGCGCCGCCGGGGAAGCTGCTGAGCGACACCAGGCCGCCCTGCTGCTCGAACGTCGGCACCGCGGCGGGCGCGGTGTTGTAGATCAGGCAGGGTTCGCTGCCCGCCGTGATCGCCGCGCCGATGACCTCCTCCGACGACGAGGCCGCCGGGATCTGCTGCCCGGTGACCTTCTCGCTCGGGTGGAGTTTGTTCCACGACGCGACCATCTGCTCGCCCCAGGCGACCTCCTGGGCGTTGTTGGAATACCAGATGCTGATCGGGCCCTGAGCGTTAGCCGCGGCGCTCGCCGAGACTCCCCCTCCACCACCGCAGCCGGCCAGCAGACCGAAGATCAGGGGGATGGCCGCGGCGACGGCTGTTCGTGACTTCATGATCGTGACTCCATTGCCCTTGGGGAGGGATTTCCCGATGAGCACGCGGGGTCTCGACGTGACTGCAGTTCCGTGCGGGACCCAGTCAACGCCCGCCCCGGCAGAAAGTCAATACGTGTAGATCTACACTGAAGATCCGAGGTTCACTGCCGCCGACGCCGCCTGCGCCCCCACGATCGGCGGGACCGCCGGCCGGGGTAACGTGCCGGCCCGGATTCCGCCGCTACCTACGGCCCGCCGGGCAATGGCGTCGTGATCTTACTCGTGATAACTTCTGATTGTTGCCCCGGACCTCGGCGCGGATCTATTCGAATGTCGCGAATGCCCGGGAGCAATTGATGCTGGAATTCAGCGAAAAGCCCCCCACTCGTGCTTCGGCCGTAGCCAGCACGCGTGGCCATCCGGACGCGGACGTCCACGACCGTTCCGTCGTCGGCCCCCGGTGGCCGGCGCTGCGCGCTGTCGCCTGCCCTGCCACCTACCCCGGCCGCTCCGGCCGACGGGGGCGATACCCATCTGACCGCTGGCACGAGCTAGTCATCCGCCGGGACTCCCGCCCGGCTTCCGGATCGTGAGGGAGGGCCCATGCTTGACGTGGATCTCAGCATCCGTGACGGCGACGGCCTGGGCGTCGTCGCCCTGCGCGGAGAGCTTAACCTAGCCGACGCCCCGGCTGTCGCGTCCCATCTGATCACGGCCGTGGCGGTCTGCGGTCCCTCGGTCATCGTGGACCTGGCGGGCCTGGAGGGCATTGGCTACAGCGGTCTGGCCGTGCTGCTGCGGGTCAGGAAGTGGACCCGGCGCAACGCTGGCGACCTACCCCTGGCGGCGCCGCAGCCGCCGGTGCGCCGGATTCTGGAAGCCACCGGCCTGATCGATGTCTTCTCGGTGTATCGCAGTGTGGAAGAGGCCGCGAGCAGCGCGAGGCAGGTTCGGCCGCGGCCACCGGCGAGGCAGGTTCGGCCGGGGGCCCGGGTGAGGCACGTCCAGCCGCGGGCGCGGGGGGCGCCGGTGCGGCTCCGTCCCGTCACCGTGCCCCGATGCGGCGAACGGCGGGCGGTCCACCGCACGACCCGTCATGCGCCGGTCCGGCTGCTGCGCAGGAACCGAACGTGCCGGTCGTGGCGCCTGGTGCGCGACAGCTGCGTCAGGTGGCGCTCGCCGTTAGCGAGAACGGGGCCCGCCGATGATGGTTGATCAGGTTATTCTCGCGGCAGGCGGCCATTTGCCGTCGCCGTTACGGTGCGCTAACCTGGCCATTACAGGGAAAAGTCAATTATACTGACAACTGTACGATTACATTTTTAGCTGCCCTGGACCTCGGCGTTTCTCCTCCTGTGAACCGAGGTCGGCATGACAGCACTTTCTTCAGCACCGGTATGTGCCGCCCCGGGAATAGTAGCTGTCGCGGAATCCTTGCTAGGTCCGCCCGCCTCGCCAGAGGCGACGTTCAACCGGGACCTGGCCCGGCTGGATGACCGGGCGCTGCTGGATATCGTCCGGTTGCTGCCGAAGGCCAGCGAGCGGCGGGTGGCGGCGTGCGAGCTGCTGGTCACCCGCCATCAGGGCCTCGTCTGGTCCTGCGCGCGACGATACGCACGCAGTCCTGAGCTGGTGGAAGACCTCGTGCAGGTAGGGTACGTCGGCTTGCTGAAGGCGATCAACAACTTCGATCCGGCCATCTGCCGCAACCTGACCACCTATGCGCAGCCGTGCATCAGCGGCGAGATCAAGCGGCACTTCCGCGATAAGCGCTGGCAGATCCATGTCAAGCGCTCGGTGCAGGAGCTGGTGCTCCAAGCCCGTGCCGCGACCGGGCCGCTGACCCAGGAGCTGGGCCGTACGCCGACCGAATCCGATCTGGCCAGGCACCTGCAGGTCAGCGTGGCTGACCTGCGCCAGGCCCAGCGGGCTGAGCTGGCCTTCCAGCCATCCTCGCTGGATGCGCCGATGGCCGGTGAATCCGGCCTGAGCACCCTGGCTGACTATCTGGGCGAGGAGGATCCCCGGCTGGAGCACATGCTCACCATGCGGGCCGTGGCCACGCACTGGGGTGAACTGACCCCGCGTGAGCAGGAGATCCTGCTGATGTCCTTTCGCGGCGGCATGACCCAAACAGAGATCGGCGAGCGGCTCCGGATCTCGCAGATGCACGTCTCCCGGCTGCGCGCCCATGCGCTCGCCCACCTCCGCTCGCGCCTGCTCGACCTGGAGGATGCGCCCGCCCAGCCCGCCACGGCGGCGGCGGGTATCCAGGGCAGGAGCCGGTGAGCTCGGGTCTGCCGGGATGACAGACAGCCGGCCGGCCAGGATCTGGAGCCTGGTGGCCGCGCAGGCGGCCCGTCACGGCGGGCCGGTGTCGGCTGCGGACGCGTGCCAGGCGGCCGTCGCGGCGGTCGAAGTCACCGGGGCCTGGCTGATCGCCGCCCGCGGTGCGGAGGCTGGTCACCTCATGCGAGTAACTGATAAGCCCAGCGAGCTGCTCGCCGAGCTCCAGGTGACCCTGGGGGAGGGGCCGGACCTGGATGCCGCTGCCTCCGGCGGGCCGGTGCTGGCCTCGGATCTGGACGAGACGGAAGCCGTCCGCCGCTGGCCGGCGTTCGCCCCGGCCGCCCGCCTGGCCGGGGCGGCGGCGATCTTCGCGTTCCCGCTGCAGCTCGGGGCGATCCGGACCGGAGTCATGGGCCTGTACCGGGTGCGATCCGGCCCGCTGACCGCGTACCAGCTGGGTGATGCGCTGACCTTCGCCGATACCGCGACCCTGCTGCTGCTCGACGCCCAGGACCAGGCGGCCGGCGGCGCCACGGGGCCGCCGGGGGCTGGGCCGGGCGGCCAGCCCGCCGACCTGACCCGGAACCGCGCCGAGATCGATCAGGCCACCGGGATGCTCACCGAGCAGCTCGGTGTCGGCATCGCGGAGGCATTCCTCCGGTTGCGCGCCTACGCGTATGCTCATGATCGGGGGCTGTCTGATCTGGCCCGTGACATCGTGGCCCGGCGCCTGCGGTTGTCTCCTGACTCCGACCCACGCGAGGACGCCCAGGCGTGACAGAGCACATACGAACTGACGGGCCTGGCCTTTTGCTGAGAGGGTGATCGGGGATGGACGGAGAGCTACTTTCCGATACGTTCGTCGAGCTGACCGACACCATGGTCGCCGGCTTCGACGTGATCGACTTTATGCACGTGCTGACCAACCGCAGCGTGCAGCTGCTTGACGTCTCCGCCGCCGGGCTGCTGCTGGCTGATCCTCGCGGTGAGCTGCGCGTAGTGGCCGCATCCAGCGAAGCCGCCCGGCTGCTCGAGCTGTTCCAGATCCAGAACGATGAGGGTCCCTGCCTGGAATGCTTCCGGTCGGGCCAGCCCGTCCAGGTCGCGGACCTGGTGGCCGTGGCGCATCGGTGGCCGCGGTTCGCGCCGGCCGCCGAGCGGGCTGGATTCACCGCCGTTCAGGCCCTGCCGATGCGGCTCCGCGAGCAGGTGATCGGCGCGCTGAACCTCTTCAGGACCGCTCCGGGCGCCTTCGACCCCGCGGATATCCGCGTCGGCCAGGCCCTGGCCGACGTGGCCACTATCAGCCTGCTGCAGGAGCGCAACATGCGCCACAGCGATACCCTCAATGAGCAGCTGCAGACCGCGCTGAACAGCCGGGTCATCATCGAGCAGGCCAAGGGCAAGCTGGCCGAGCGCCTCGGCCTGGACATGGACCAGGCCTTCAGCCTCCTGCGTGAGTCCGCCAGGACCAGCAACCGTCGCCTGTCCGACCTGGCCCGGGCTTTCGTCAACGGTACGGACACTCTGGCCAGCCTGAACGTGCGCGGGTCGCCGCCGCGGCCGCTCGACCCCTCGCCGCCGCGTCGGCCGGGTTCGTAGCTTCCTCACATGTGCTTCTCGCCCGAGGCTGACATCGGCGGCGGCTTGCTCATCTGCGCGATAGGCGTCGATGCGGTCCGCCATATCCGGCAGCGCCGCGAGTTCATCGCTCTGGCGTGGATCCCCGTGCTGCTCGGTGCCCACCAGTTCATCGAGGCGCTCGTCTGGCTGTGGCTCCAGGGCCATGTGCCGCGCGGTATCGGCCAGGTCGCGCTGTGGGCTTACCTGCTGATCGCCTTCGTCGTGCTGCCCGTATTCATCCCTGCGGCCGTCATCGCGCTTGAGCCGACCAGACGGCGCAAGCAGCTGATGGCGCCGTTCGCGCTGATCGGGACCGGCATCGCCGTGGTCCTGTTCGCGGCGATGGTCCGCGGCCCGGTCGGCGTGAAGCTGGCCCCGTACCACCTCTCCTACAGCATCCGGTTGCCCGACGGCCTCGTAATCGTCGCGCTCTATGTTGTGGCCGTCTGCGGGCCGCTGCTGGTGTCGGGTTACCGTAACGTCGCGCTCTTCGGCGTCATCAACCTCATCGCCGTCATCGTCATCGCCCGGCTCACGATTTCCGGCTTCGCCTCCGTGTGGTGCGGGTGGGCGGCCGTGTCCAGCGCCGCCATCACCTTGCACTGCCGCTTCGCCAAGCCCCATCCTCACCACGCGCGCCGGCTGGCGGGGGCAAGGTGATGGCCAGTCCGGTCAGGAGGATGTCGAGGCCGCGTTCGAGTTCGGCGGCGCCGTCGTAGGCGGCCAGGACGGGGGCGAGGCTGCGGAGCAGGGGGAATTCGCCGATCGGCAGCCGGTGCAGGCCCAGCCGCAGCAGGTCGTCGGTCTCGTCCGGGTTGTCGACGAGTTCTTGCAGTTCGTTGAGGACATGGCCGTGCAGGAACCCGAACAGGGCCCGGTAGATGTGCAGGGCGTCGGGGCCGCTGAACCCGGCGCGGGTCAGCAGGGCGAGGACGTCTTCGAGCGGGCGCAAGGTGCCAGGGGGACGCAGGGCCAGCGGGGTGGCCAGCGGCCGGGTAACCAATAGCGGCACCACGTGCGGGTGGGCCAGCGCCAGCTGGCGGTAGTCCCGTGCCACGGCACGTAGCTGGCCGGCCCAGTCCGGGTCGGCGGGATCGACCTTGAGCTGGGCCAGCACGACCTCGACGACGCCATCGAGCAGCGCGGCCTTGTTCGGCGCGTGCCGGTAGAGGATCATCGGGTCCCGGTCCAGGGCGCGGGCGAGGCGGCGCATGGACAAGCCTTCGGCCCCGTCGCGGTCGATGATCCCCAGCGCTGTAGTCAGCACGACCTCGCGGGTGACCTTTGGGCTCAAGAAACCACAGCACCTTCTCATGTGGCCGGGCAAAGTTGCGGGCGGGCAAGCGTTGTCACTCACCGTAGTCCACCGATGTTGACCTTAATAGTAACCAGGCTCGGGGCGCATCACAGCGGCGCCCCAGCCGTGCTCAAGGGGAGCGACCGCGCTAAGCCGGATCCGCCGTCGCGTGAACCGGATCCGCCGAGGCGTGAATCAGCGCGGGCGCGTACCGCCACGCGAGGCAGGCGATCGCGCCGAGGGGGATCGGGGGCAGGTAGGTGACGGCGCGGTACAGCAGCACGGCCGCTGTTATCTGCGCGGTGGCCTGGTGGCCGGCCCCGGCGGCCAGGATGCCGATCAGCCCGAGTTCGGTGACGCCGAGGCCGCCGGGGGTAATGGGCAG
>Ga0302325_10012411_pt1 | contig 18275 bp, 12 predicted proteins | sample Palsa_T0_2_FD_201948 | JGI IMG/M metagenome (GOLD analysis project Ga0302325, IMG submission 201948) | Peat permafrost microbial communities from Stordalen Mire near Abisko, Sweden - Palsa_T0_2 | ecosystem: Environmental > Terrestrial > Soil > Palsa > Peat permafrost | place: Sweden: Abisko...
CAGAATGCTTGGCTTCTCCGTCCTGGGCGGTGCACTCGGGGTGTACCTCCTCTGGGGGTTGATCGCTTATCCCCTGCAGATTTCCGCGGGAAACAACGGCATCGTTTACTTGAACCGGATAACCACCACGACGTTGGTCGCAGTGCTTTATGTGATTGCCACCTGCGGTGCGTTGTTCTTTTCTGGTTTTCGCCTTTTGGTCTTGCTGGCGTGGCTCAACCTGGTGGGTTTGCTTATTGTGATGGAGGTACGGCGGCTTGAGTTTACTTCCCTTTGGTGTGCCTATGCCGCCGTGGTGAGTGTCGTCGTCTACTTATTCTTTCGTAATAGCCGTGCTGATCGGCCGGCCAACTATTCCCTGGAAGCGGCGGTATGAACTTCGAATCGGCTATACAAGATCTGAGAATGTTCTGGTGGGCTTTCGCGGTGAGAGGCGGCCTGGCACTCGTCTTTGCCGTCGTCCTCTTTCTTGCCAGCAGCTTTTTGGGAATCTTCTTCTTCGATCCGGTCACCCTTGTCTATCTGAGCCTGCTTCTCGGATCCTTCGTGCTGGGCAACGGTCTTCTCCTGGGTGTGGCATCGGGTTTTGCATTCGAACACCATTTGCGCCTCCGCTGGCTCACGCTTTGTGAGTGCTGCTTCGAACTGCTGCTGGGTGTGTACATCGGCATTTCCATGCTGATGACTCCTCAATCGCTCGCTTTTCTGGCCGGCATTCACGCTTTGGGCAACGGATGTTTTCAAACCGCCATGGCCATCAAGTTGCGAGAGGAACGAAGATGCCTGCTCCTTCTCGGTTTAGCCGGAGTTATCTCTTTGTCTGTGGGTATCCTGTTTCTGACCCATTTCAACCAGCCCGCACGACCCACAACTCAGGCGCTATCTGGTTTCGAGCTATTTAGCGGAATCACATGGCTGGTTTTCGCCTTCAGATTGCGCACATGACAACGCTTGGTTTGTATCAGGGGACGGATTCAGCCGTGCCATAAATGTTTGCGCTGATGAGGGCCTTTAAAGGGGTAGAAAAGAACCGCAGGTCACCCGACGCAATCAGTCCCGAAGGGACGAGACAATCTGTAGCCCGGCACGGGAGTGCCGGGAAGGATTTCACGCAAATCGAGTCCCGAAGGGACGACACAATGGCGAGTTCTCACCCACCCTCTTTAGCCCCTGAAGTACGTTCTTCCTTCCGTTTCTGGGAGAACCCCCTACGGCCCTGAGCCTGCTGGCCCGGCATCGTATACTTGTTTTATGTCCATTGTGAGAAACATTGCGGGAGTCGCGAAGGGAATGAGCATCACGTTTCGCGAGATGCTGAACCCCACCGAGGTAGAAAATTACCCCGACGGACCGGGCCCCAACCGCGGCGCTCACTTCCAGGACCGCTTCCGCGGCGCCCATGTGCTGCAGCGGGATGAGAATGGCCTGGAGAAATGTGTTGCCTGCTTCCTGTGCGCAGCAGCCTGCCCGGCCAACTGTATCTACATTGAGGCAGCCGAAAACACGGCAGAGCGCAGAATCTCCAGTGCCGAACGCTATGCCAAGGTCTACAACATCGACTACAACCGGTGCATCTTTTGCGGTTACTGCGTCGAAGCCTGTCCCACAGATGCCATCACCCATGGACACGGCTTCGAACTCGCATCGCTGAATGCGACGACCCTGATCCATCGCAAGGAAGACATGTTGGTCACGTCCATCGGGCTGCCAAATAGCGTCACTGCGAAACAGGTGCGGTGAAATAGATGGATCATCCACTATCCCCGGTCATTCGCGAGACGGCCTAACTGGCCTTCTTCCGCGGCTGCGCCGCCTGGAACTCAGCCCGAAGCGCCGCTTCATGCATCGGCTTCTCATGCAGCAACAACTGCGTCGCCTCCAGGTGGGCATTGGCATGAAACCAATCCTGCACAATATTGTCGTAAAGCAGATTCAGGATCGCCAGCAGAGACATACCCTGGTGGTGAGCCATCCACTCCAGCACTAGCTTGGGCGTCTTGAGGGACTCCTGATAATCCGCCGCCTCGTAGAAACCATAACCGCCCATCCAACCCATCTTAGCCATCCGCTTAAGATTCTTCAGCGCCTCCACTGGGTCGATGCCCAAGGCCAGGCACGTGGAGTACGGCGAGACGACGGGACCGGCAACCGCGTCCCACTTCAACGCGATGGGCGGAATCCCAAACGCCTGGTAATGATAGTGACCGTGGTCGTCTTTACCCGCCCAGCCAGACTCGGAAATACCCCAGGGAATCCCATGCTCCTTCCCGAACGCCCGCTGGATAGCCACCACACCGCTGAGCGTGCGCGAAACCAGCGTGTCCGGATAACTACGCATCCAGATATTCGGCATCATGTATTCGAACATGGTCCCGGTCCAGGAGATGAGCACCGGTTGCCCGTAAGCCATGGTGTGGATGCGCCCCAATTTGAACCAGCTTTGCTGCGGAGCCTCACCCTTGGCCACGGTAATGAACGCGGCAATCCGCGCTTCGCTGCATAGCAGGTCATAGCAAGCCTGGTGCAGATGCTGGCGCTCGATCTCATAACCGATCGAGAGCAGCAGCCGCGACTTATCCATAAGGAAACCGAAATCCATCTCCGTAGCGAAGCGCATAGCCTCAGCGGAGAGATCTTTGAGTCCGCTGGCAAGCGCCTTCAGGTTTTCTCGCGCCGGCCCCAAAGCGGTCCGCAGTTCTTCGGCCAGCAACACCAGCGGTGAGTCAGAAGGCAGACTGGTGGCAGCCCGCGCAATGCGACCATCCAGATCGGAAGCCAGTCCTACGGCGGCTCCGGTCTGCACTGCGGACGCCATTTCGGCAACGCCATGCAACTGAGGTAATTCAAACAGTGGTGCGAACCTGGGCAAAACCCAAGGCATGTAATCGTTCGCCAACCCGGTCAGGGCACGAACGCGGCGCTGAGTTTCTTCCATCCACCAGGATGCTTCGCCTTCCGCTGGTGCTGAAAACTCCGGCGAGTCGACCGTATCCAGGGCCCACGCTATCCACACGGCCAAGTTAGCGTCCGCCGCCGGTGGTGCCAGCGCCTTCAGCCCCGCGGGTGCATCCGGTAAGCTCGTCAGCAGTTCCCAATGATCGTAGATGCCGCCAAACAGGCTGCGATCGAGGAGCGGCTCCCGCAGCAATAACCGGCTACCCGTGCGCAAGGTGTAGAACGATGCCGCCAGGTTGCCGCTATCGACCGAAGAAATAGTAATAGGCCGTATTGGCGCAAGCGTGCGCGTGTCGTACCAGTTGTAGATGTGGCCGCGAAACTTCTCCAGCTTGTCGAAGGTCTGCAAGCTTTGCTCGCTCAGTTCGAGAAACTCCGGAACGCTCAAATAACCGAATGTAACCGCGGCCTGTCGTGCATTCAGCAAAAGTCCATAGTTCGTAGGCGACACGCGAGCCGCCTCAAACAGACCCTCTTCCTCCACGTTGTCCGGGACCATGTAGTTGTGGCTTTCACCACCAAACTGGTTAAAGTACCGCCAGGTCTTCAGCGCCAATTGCCGCAGAAAAGTGTTTTCTTCCGGGGTCAGCTTCGGCCGGGCCTGCTGCGGCGGGTTGTTGAGCCACGCAGTAATACCGCTGGCAAAAGCCCAAAGGATAAGAATCGGCAAGGCCACCAGCAAAGACTGCGGATGGTGCAGAAACACCACCACCCCCACGATCAGTGCGACCAGTGGACTCACGGCCAGGTAGCGGTCAACCGGTGTGCGGCTCTTGCCCGACGACTCTGCCTCCGCAGCTGTTTCCCATTCCAGCAAGCGCTGCCCGGTAATAAAGCTGCGCACCAGCGAGCGAATAATAGCGTCCAGCGCCAGTAGCGTTTGGTGGGGCAGATAAACCAGGGTGAGCAGCGCGATAAACGTGCCCTGCCCAAAGCCGCTGAAAGCATCGCGCATGGCGCCCGGCAATTTGGTGACGTAGGCTCGCCCCACACTGAAAACCAGCTGAACCATCGTGGGCACGAACATCAGGAACAGCGTGACTGCGGTCCAGTAAAGCGCGCCGCCAGGCAGGCCAAACCATCCCGCCAACAGCAGGGTAAAGGTAAACACTTCCACCAGGGACCGGCGCAGATTGTCGAAGATCTTCCACCGCGAAATGGTCGCGATGGGATTGCGCACATACCGCCCCGATTCATCCGGCACCTTGGAGAAAAGCCACTGCGCAATCTGCCAATCGCCCCGCAGCCAGCGGTGCTTGCGCCGCGTGTAGGCGCTGTAGTGCGATGGATAGTCGTCGATGACCTCAACGTCCGTGGTTAACCCAACCCGGGCATACGAGCCCTCGATCAAGTCGTGGCTGAGCAGGGAATTGCGCGGAAAACGGCGATCCAGAACCGCGTGCAGGGCATTGATCTCGTAAATGCCCTTACCGGTAAACATGCCCTCTCCATACAAGTCCTGATAGGCATCCGAGACCGCTCGCGTATATATGTCAAAGCCCGTCTGTCCGGAGTAGATAGACGCCAACCGCGACCGCGACGCCGATTGCACACTGACCCCAACCCGCGGCTGCAGGATGCCGTAACCCTCGGTGACAATCCGCAGCTCAGGGTCGATGACGGCGCGATTGAGCGGATGCGCCATGGCGCCGATCATCGTATGCGCCGTGCCCCGCGGCAGCTGCGTATCAGAATCCAGCGTGATGACGTATTGCGCATGAGTAAGCGCGCTCAGATCGCCGGCCTTCACCGGGAAGGGATCGAACTGCCCTTTGAGCAGCTTATTCAAATCCAGCAGCTTGCCCCGTTTCCGCTCCCAGCCCATCCACACCCCCTGCCGGGCATTGAAAATGCGGTGCCGGTGCAGCAGGAAGAACGATCCCGCTCCCGCCGTGGCATATCGCTCGTTCAGTTCGTCGGTCAGCTGAATAGCCAGCTCGACCAGGGGATCGGTGTCGTTTTGCCGCGGTCGCGTGACCGAGTCAGGCAAATCCGTGAGCAAGCCAAAGTGGATGTTGGGATCCTGATTTGCCAGGTAGCGGACCTCGAGGTCGTCGAAGAGTTCCCGTACCTGCTTCTCCTTCATCAACAAAGTAGGCACCACCACTAAGGTGGTGAACGCCGCCGGCACTCCTTTAGAGAAGTCGAGCTTCGGCAGCGCATATGCTCTGAAAATCGCGGTGACCGTGTTGTTGACCAGGTCGACCGCACCCTGTGTGACTGGGAGTAATAGCAGCAGAAAAGCCAGCGTAAGGCCGCCGAAGATTGGGTACGTAGGCACCAGCGGAGCCAGAATCAACCCGATCAGCACCACGGTGATGATCTGAATGCCGCCGATATAAAAGTCATCCGCATTGTTCCAGATCGTCAGCCGCAGGCGGTCGATAAACCGGGGGCGATAACCGACCCGCGCGGCAAGCAGGGGAAAGCCCCGGTCAATAATGTAGTAGCCCACATGCGCGCGCCGGGTGCGAAGCCGCGGATCCTCCACCCGCTGCTTATCCTTCGATTCGAGCGCCAGTTTCAGCGCCGCCTGCGCCACTTCCATCTCCGAGCAATCGGAGTAGCGGGCAATCTGCGCCACCCGCTTGCGGTAGGCCTCGCGGCTATCGAAATCCATAAACCGGTAAGCGTTGACCGGATCCTGCTGCAGCACAGGGTCATACACCACCAGCGGCTCGATCATCGTGAACCAATCCGCGTAGCCGATGTCCCGCAGGCTCCTCATGCGTGTTTTCAGCAGTTCGGCGCCCGCCACCGTGTGCGAACTTTCATCCGCAATGACCCCGTTCGCCTGCACGATGACCTCTTCCAGCAGCAGGAACTTCATCACCGGAGCCAGGGCCCACAGCTCTTGCAATTCCAGTGCATCGTATTCCTGCACCCGAGTAATAAAGGTCTGGATCGCATCAGCGTTATATTCCGAACCGGTAGCTTGCAGGTAGGCGTCGGCCACCGTCACGATGCGCGGCTCGTCGTTCTCGTGGTCGCCGATCACGCGGGGTAAGCGGTTTAGTTTCTTGCGTACAGTCGAGAGCTCGGTAACGACTGAGCGGAGCAGCCGCGGGTTTTGCCGCAGCTCCAGCAACGGGTCCAACGGCTCGCCTGGCAGGTAAGTGGGCACCGGCCGGGCGTCGAGAATCACAAAAAGCTGGTCCAGCGACTGAGCAGTGGCGTCGATGCGGCGTCCAAAACTGCCCGCACCTTCCGGCTTGTGTGCAACGTGCCAGCCCGGAGCAACCCGATCGGCGTAGCTCTTCACCGATTCAGGGGTGTAAGAGCGCTGGAACCACGGATCCGTAGAAGGCGCCGTAGAAGCGGCCTGGCCGGTGACAGTGTCGGTCATAATGTCTCTCTCTTCGTACTTTCAGCGGATCAGCGGTAGCTTGCCGCCTGCATTTCGAACATACTTGCGTAGCGCCCGCCGAGCGCCATCAGCTGCGGATGGGTCCCTTCTTCCACCAGCCTTCCACCTTCGAGCACAACGATGCGGTCCGCCATGCGCACGGTAGAAAAACGGTGCGAGATCAGCAGCGCCATCTTGCCCATCGTGAGCTCGGCAAAGCGCTCGAAAACTTCCAGTTCACTGCGCGCGTCCAGCGCGGCCGTAGGTTCATCCAGCACCAGCAGCTGCGCATCGCGCAAATAAGCCCGGGCCAATGCCACCCGCTGCCACTCTCCGCCCGAGAGCTCAACCCCGCTCTCAAAGCGGCGGCCCAGCATCTGGTCATAGCCGCCGGGCAGTTTGGCAATCACACTTTCCGCCAGGCTCTTATGCGCGGCCGATTCAATCTCTGCCTGTGAGTGTTCGCTCTCCACCCGCCCCACTCCAATGTTTTCCCGCGCCGTCATCTCATAGCGCATAAAGTCCTGAAAGATGACTCCGATTTCGTGGTGTAGATCTTCCAACTTGTAGTCACGAAGGTCAATGCCATCGAGCAATATCTGGCCTTCAGTCGGGTCGTATAGCCGAGTAATCAGCTTGACCACGGTCGTCTTGCCCTGACCGTTTTCTCCGATTAACGCGATCCGTTCGCCCACGCCCAGGGTGAAGTTGAAGTCGCTCAGCACCCGCCGCGTGGTTCCCGGATAAGCAAAACTGACGTTGCGAAACTCGAAGCCACGCCGGATCGGGCGCGGTATCAACGGCCCATTGGGGTTCGAAACCACCGTGGGTTTCATCTCGAAGAAGGCCAGCAGATCGGTGAGGAAGAGAGCCTGGTCCGCTATCCCCGACGCGGTAGAAAACACCTGCTGCAAATTGCTGGAAGCTTGAATGATGGCATTGGTTAGATAGTAGAACTCGCCGATGTTGTCATAGCTGCCCGTAACCGCACGCCAGATCACGAAGGCATAAGCGCCGTAATACCCGAGTGTAGCGATAACGCCGAGCAGCCCACCCGCCACCAGCTTCCTGCGTGAGAGGGCAACATTCTCCTCGTAGATACCCTGCGAGAGCACGGTAAAGCGGTTGGTCAGATAGTCGCTGAGATTGAAAAGCTTGAGCTCTTTGGCGCCTTCCCGGCTGCCGGCCACCTGGCGCAGGTAGTCCATCTGGCGCTTGGCCGGCGTCTGTCGAAAATTCTTCGCATATCCCAGGAACGCGAAATGGGTTTCACCCAGGAACGTAGGCAGCACTCCGAGGGCGAGCAGAAGTACCAGCCAAGGGGAGTACCACAGCAGGATCGAGGTCCAGATCAGCGTAGTCAGGCTCTGCTGGAACAGCCGGCCCATCTGCTGGATCATCGCCAGGCGATCCGTCGCTTGCACCCTGGCCCGTTCCAACCGATCGTAGAAGACGGGATCCTCATACGTGGTCAGGTCCAGCGCCGCCGCCTGGCGCATCACCCGGATACTGACGAAGTGGGTATAACGGTCAGCCAGCAGACTGTCGCTGTAATCGACGCCCCGCGTCAGCAGCCCGGAGAGCACATTAAGCACGGCTTCCAACGCCACCAGCCACCAAAAGTAGGGAAGCAGGCCTTGGTGGCTGAAAACATGCTGCACACCGTTGATGATCTTTGCCGCGACGTAGGCTATGGCCGCGGGCAGAGCGGCCACGAAAACCCGCAGAATGATGCCCCAGGTAACCACTGCGGGACCGGAATGCCACAAAATGCCGAGCACCGGCGGTACATTCTTGAGCGCTTCGATTCGCTCGCGCCAGGCGCTACGAGAGGACTGTGGACTGGTTTCCGTCATGAAGTTCCGATTCTTTGGGCGGACCAGACCCCTCCGCGGGCTCGGTAATTGGATTCCTAACTAATGTTACCAATCAGATGCACTTCCGGGTTGACTTGTTGGCTGAAGACGCTACTTGCGGTCCCGTAGGCGACTGTGCTAAAACTCGAATATTCAAGTTTGCTCCTTGTGAGCGAGCCTGAATTTCATGAAGAGTGGCTGAGGGACGGGCCCTGTGACGCCACGACAACCTGCCTGGGCAATCCGGGAGTATGGTGTCAACTCTCTCCTGCGTTCTGAAAAGAAACGGGGAACATGAGATTCGGGGTGCAGCTGTAAGCGCATCTCGCTAATTCCATGCAGTACCGCAGTTTTAGAGTTCGTCACGTAGTGCCCGTGCATCCGTCGCTCTCGATTAGAGGGCATGATGGCGTCTTTTTACGAATTGTGTTGTAGGGAATGTGGCAAGCGTTTCCCGAATCAGCCGCTTTCCGCCTGCGATGAGTGTTTTTCCTCGCTAGAAGTAGCCTACGACCTGGCCGCGGCCAAACAGACCTTCACCCGCGAGGCCATTGCCCGGGGACCGCAAAGCATGTGGCGCTACCAGGCCCTGCTGCCGGTGCCGGATGACTATATCCCCACGACCCCCTCGGGCATGAGTCCCCTGATGGCGGCCCCGCGCCTGGCCAAGCGCATCGGCGCCACCAATCTCTATCTCAAAAACGACGCCGTTTGCCTGCCCACGCTGAGCTTTAAGGATCGCGTGGTCGCCGTCGCCCTGGCCGCGGCAAAGAACTTCGGCTTCGATACCGTGGGCTGCTCTTCGACCGGCAACCTGGCGAACGCCGTCGCTGCGCACGCCGCCCGTCTGGGCCTGAAGACCTATATCCTGGTGCCGACGGACCTCGAGCCAGCCAAGATTCTGAACACCCGCGTGTACGGAGCGAACCTGGTGCGGATCGACGGTAACTACGACCAGGTGAACCGCCTCTGCTCGCAGATCGCCGAGCGCTACGAGTGGGGATTTGTAAACGTCAATCTTCGCCCCTACTACGCTGAGGGTTCGAAGACGGTAGGTTACGAGATCGCCGAGCAGCTAGGCTGGCGCCTGCCCGACAACGTGGTGGTGCCCATGGCCGGAGGCGCCCTCATTTCCAAGATTCGCAAAGCCTTCGGGGAGCTGATCGAGCTCGGCCTGGTCGAAAACAAGTCAGTCCGCTTTTTCGGAGCCCAGGCCACAGGCTGCTCGCCCATCGCCCACGCGGTAAAGAATGGCCTTTCGCACCACGAGCCGCAGCGGCCGAACACCATCGCGCGTTCGCTGGCCATCGGCAATCCTGCCGACGGACCCTACGCCATCCGCGCCATCAACGAGAGCGGCGGCTGGGCAGAAGATGTTTCCGACGTGGAAATTGTCTCCGCAATCCAGGAGCTAGCCGAAACCGAAGGCGTCTTTACAGAAACCGCAGGAGGCGTGACCACCGCGGTGACCGCCCGCCTCTATGCCCACGGCCGGATAAATCCCAACGACCTCACCGTGATGGCGATCACCGGCAACGGATTGAAGACCCTGGATGTGCTCCAGGGCAGTTACGAACCACAGCTGGCCATTCGTCCGCGACTGGCTGACTTTGAAGCCATGGTTGAACAGGATAGAGAGGAAGCGTATGTCCGTTAAAGTTGTCTTGCCGAACGCGTTTCAGAAACACACCAACGGTACCCGGGAGATCCACTCCGCGGCCCAGAATCTACCCCAGCTGCTCACCGAAATCGAGACCAGCTTTCCCGCGCTCAAGCCCCACCTTCGCGACAACGACGGCAAGGTCCGGCGCTTCATCAACTTCTACGTCAACGAAGAAGACATCCGCTTTATCGGCAACGACGAATACGCCTTCAAAGACGGCGACGAAGTATTAGTCATTCCCTCCATCGCCGGCGGCTGCTGAAACCCGTTTCTCCCCCAGACCCCGGTACTCCCACGTCTCGCCACTTTTCTCGCGAGATGTGGGCTACCGCGGTTCTCGATCGACCCCTCCTTAAACCAACCGCGTCGGCATGAATCGAAGGGTGCCCCAGGTCTCGCATTTGAGACCTGGGGCACCCTTCAACCGGTCCCCAATGGAAAATCCCACTCTCCCCTTTGTCATCCCGAGAGCCTGTCACTTTTTCGGTCTTTTCGTGTTTTCTGCATATCCAACCAGTTTTATTTCAAGCCCCCCGACAAAATCGTCATCCTGAGCGAAGCGCTTCGCAGATCTATCGCAAACAGAGAGCTTTATGGCGCGGAGTCGAAGGACCCCGGCGATGCTGGTTGGCAGATGCTCTTGGGAGCTTCCGGCCGCAAACTACAACGGAAGATAAAAAAGTCACAGGCTCCGAGCGAAGCCGAGCAACTACTCTCTACCGAACAGTTACCCTCTCCTTTGTCATCCCGAGCGTACCCGGATTTCCTACCTCACCGCTCTCACCGGTGCCACTTATGTGGTTCTCCCTAAAGAGAACCACATGCAGCTGACCGAAGCCGCAACTCTCGACAGGAAATCCGGCCGAGGGATCTGCAGTTTCACTTTCCCCGCAACAAATTTCTCGTCCTCCAGCGTAGGCCCTGCCCCTGAGTAATCCCCGCCGACCCGACTTGGGCGCGATGGTCATCTTAAATCCGGGTACCTACCTGGAATTTGACCTGAGCCACTTGACCGATGAACCACGAAACCACCCTGGTAGCCGAGCGGAGTGATAGCATCGCTACCAATGTTTCCGAACCGCTTAGAGATCGCACGGATGATCTCCCTTATGCCCGTTCTCAGAGGCATCGCGGGACCAGCCCTGGAACAATTCGTCGACCAACTTTCCCTGACCAGCCTGCAAAATGAATCCCTGCTTCTCGAGCAATCCACCGAACCCGCGATCCTCATTGTTTTGTCAGGACAAGTGTCGCTTTCCGGCAGTGCGGGAGAAACAGTGCGCGATCTCGCCCCGCAGGCGACCGTATTCCTGAACGGGAATCCCGCATCCCGGGCGCATCCCGTTCGCCTGACGAGCCGCGAAAATGCCCTCGTAGGCGTCATCACCAGGAAAGCGCTCGGTGAAATCGCAGATCGATATCGCGATTCGCAGCTAACCTTTGCCGGCCTGATCCACGCGACTTTGGAGCGCGAGACGCTGCACGCCTCTCTGAATGACGGAGACCTGCTCGGTCCACTCACTGACGCATTTCGTCAGGCGTTGGAGGTCGAACTTGAGCCCATGACGCTCTACAGTGGCGAGTCCCTATTCCGGCAGGGAGAGGCAAGCGATTCGCTGTACATCATTCTCAGCGGACGGCTGCGGGTGCTGCCGGAAGAAACTGCGCACGAAACCTTGCCGGTCGAACTCGGACGGGGTGAAACGGTTGGTGAGCTCGGGCTGGTTACCGGCGAGCCACGATCGAGATCCATCTGCGCCGTCCGCGATACCTATATGGGCCGGTTGTCCGCTTCCTCGTACGACCAGCTGTTGACCAGGTTTCCTCAGGAAGTGATGCGCATTTTTGTTTCCCGGATAGCCCGAAGGGTGCAGCAGATCAGCGCAGGCACGCTTAGGGCCTCGTCCCGCATTGATAATATTGCGCTGATTCCGGCCTCCCCGGGCGCGGCCTTCAAAACCTTCTGCGACCAGTTCTGCGAAGCTCTCGCAGCTTACGGTTCGGTCGCGCGGGTCTCCAGCGCCCGCGTCGATGCCGCCTTCGGGGTCGACGGGTTCGCGCAAACATCAGACTGGGATGGCAACCGCATTCTTTTCATCGACTGGCTAAGCGGTTTGGAAAACAACCACAACTACGTGGTGTATGAAGCCGACGACACCCTTACCCCCTGGACCGAGCGGTGCGTACGACAAGCTGACCGAGGCGTGATCGTCGGCCATGCCAGTCAGGATCCCACGCCGGGCGAAATCGAAACAGAACTGATTGCCCGGTTCCCCGCCGACGCAACCCAATCGAAGACCCTGGTGTTGATCCAGGAAAACGGCAATCCATCCGGAACCCAGCGATGGCTCGCTCCGCGCACGGTGGAACGCCATCATCATGTACGGCTTGGTAACCGCGGGGACTTCGCTCGAGTGGTGCGATTTTTGACTGGCCGTGCCGTCGGGCTCACTTTGGGCGGCGGCTTTGCCCGCGGGCTCGCGCATATAGGGGTCTTCCGCGCGCTGTCGGATTGCAACATTCCTCTGGATGCAGTGGGCGGAGCCAGCATGGGCGGCTTGATCGGCGCCCTATGGGCCAGCGGGTGGTCGAACGAGCGCATCATGGAAGAGATCAGCACCGGATGCCGCGATTCTTTCAACGACATGACGCTGCCCTTCATCGCCTTCAAAAGCGGCCGGAAATTCAGCGATCTTGTCGCGCGCTTCTTTGGCGAAGCTCGTATCGAAGATCTATGGCATCCATTCTTTTGCGTATCGGCCAATCTGAACCGTGCGGAACTGACCTTGCACAAAAGAGGCGGCCTGACCAAGGCGACTCTGGCCAGCAGCCGGGCGCCGGGAATTTTCCCGCCTATCGTCTATGGTGGGGAATTGCATGTCGACGGCGGCTCAATCAACAACGTGCCCGTCGATCTGATGCGGGTCTTCTGTGGCAATGGAATCACCATCGGCGTGGATGTTTCGCCTCCTCACGAACTGGAAGATGTGGAGGACTACGGTTACACCGTCAGCGGTATGCAGGCGCTTCGCAGCCGTTTCGGATTGTGGGGAGCCAAGAAGTCTTTTATGCCCAGCATTCCCCTGATCCTGATGCGCACCCTCGAGTTCGGTGGAATCTCTTACCGTATGACGCGCGAGGGCTCAGCTGATTTAATGTTGCAGCCGGAAATGCTCGGGTTCAAGCGGACCGACTGGCACCTGGCGGATGAAATTGTCGCCCATAGCTACCGCCATACCATGGAGAAAATTGAAGGTCTGAACGGAACTCTGGGCGAAAGAATTCGCGAAATCAGGGCAGCACAATCGTGAGGTGCCGTGAAGATTCATCTCGATGAGTTGGGAATGGCCCGGCAATACAACTCGGGACATGCCTTCGAAGATCTCAGTCGCGATCAAACGCGGCTCATCCTGGACCGCGGCCGAGAACTGTACAAATGGTTCAAAGCCCATCCCCGTACCCACGCGCTGATCAATGCCTTGGTGATCGTCTGGATCCTGGGAATGGATGCAGGAGTCCTGCTGTGGCTTCCCCACTGGATCCTGCTGTCCGGTGTCCACCCCTCGGTGGGCTTGGTGGTAGTGGCGGCCATAGTCTCCGGCTCTCTCCACAGCTGGTTCCTCTACTCGCTTGGTGGCTTCTCTTTGCACGAGGGTGCTGCCCACAAGCTCATCTTCCCTGGGAAAGGGAGACTGAGCCGAGCGGCCCAGTTTCTGGCTGCGAATCTGTGCCGTCTTTCCGCAGCCGAACCTGACTACTATGCGGCATGCCACATGGCGCATCATGCCAAGTTCGGCACTGAGCAGGATTCAGAGTTCTTGAACTTTGTCCGGCCCCGCCGTTTCTGGCTCACCTTATTGCCTCTGGCCAGCTTTTTCAACTACAGCGACTTCATTGCCCATCGTCAGCTTCACTACACCCGCGGACGTGTGATTTCTGCGCTGATCGCTGTGCTCTATAACGGAACTTACCTTTACTTGATCTTCCAACGCTTTGGCGGTTTGTTTACCGGCATCGTGCTCTTGCTGCTCCCGCATGTCGGATTTTATCTGGACCGCGTGCGCCAGTTCACCGAGCACAATCTGATGCCACTTGAAAATAAAAGCGGCGCGCGAAGTTTCGGAGCGGGTTTCTTCGCGCTGGTGATCGGCGGTGGCCCTTGGGGCCAGCCCTGCCATATGGCTCATCATCTGGTCGCCAGCATTCCCTGGTATCAGCAGATCGTTCTGCACCGTTTTATCGTTGGGCTGCTCACCGAAAAACAAAAGCAGCAATTCCTCCTGCCTCCGGGGCTGGGCTTTCCGCGGTTGCTCTGGCGCGTACTGCGGGACGCCAACGCATTCTCTAGAACCGCCGGAAGAACAACATAGGGGGATACACCATGCTGGGCAAAAGCCAGGACGAATGGGTATGAGGGGAGAGGCGCCGATGCACGTTCATCCGGAAGAACTCCGCTGGGCGCAACTCAATGAAAGACATCTCCAGTTTGAACCGCTCACGCGGGATCAGATCCGCTCCATCATGGAGCGGGGCAGGGAGCTGCACCGCTGGTATAAGTCTCATCACCTCACGCACAATCTGATTAATCTCGTCGTGTTGATTTTTCTGTTCGGCAGCGACTACCTGGTGCTGCTCAAGCTTCCTGGGGTATGGCTGGCCGCAAGAGGCCATAACGCGGCGGGATCAATCGTGGTTGCCGGGGTTGTCTGTGGGCTGCTCCATTGCTGGTTGATGTATTCGCTCGCAGTATTCAGCATGCATGAAGGTGCGGCCCACAAAAGCATCTTCCCCCCGCGCGGGCCGCTCAGCCGTTTCGGGCACTTCGTTACCTGCCATCTTGGCCGCATCAGCGGTGGAGTCCCCGACTTCTACTCCGAAAAGCATATGATCCATCACTCCAAATTCGGTACGGCTGAAGATGCGGAGTTTCTCAACTTCGTCACCCCCCGCCGTTACTGGATGACCTTCCTTCCTTTCGCGGCCGTGATCAACTTCTCGGATTTCTTGTTTCACCGCCCGGCCAACTTCACCAGAGGCCGCCTTATCACTTTGTTGGTCGCACTTGCGTACCACGTGCCCTACACGTATCTGACCTATAGGTTGTGGGGAGGCTGGTTCACTCTGCTGGTGTTCCTGTCGGTCACGCAGCTCGGGTTCCACCTGGATCGGCTGCGGCAGTTCACCGAGCATAACCTGATGCCCCTGGACAATCTGAACGGGTCGCGGAGCTTCGGTTTCGGGTTCTGGGGAATCCTCGTTGGCGGAGGCCCGTGGGGATCGCCCTGTCACTGGGAACACCACCTGGTCGCCAGCATCCCCTGGTATCAGCAGCTTGTGTTGCACCGCCACGTCATTGGTCTATTGACCCCTGGCCAGCGCAACCAGTTCTTCATCAAGCCCGTGATTGGCTTTCCCATACTGTGGTGGAGGTTGCTGCGGCAATCGTATTCGCTGATGCGTATTGCGCCGAACGGGATTGAGCCGGTGTCCACACAGCAACAAAGCTCCGCGTAGGATCATGGGGCACCCGTCCAGAACCAACGACCGTGGTTGCCGCAAAAGAGCCGCGACGTTTACGCGTCGCGGCTCACTGAGGCTACGGGTTAGGCAGATAGGCTACGTTGACGATGAACGCATCTATGTATTTCCCATCGAGGGAGGGTGAGCCCGGTCGATATCGGTAACCCGTCGTCATGATGCTCGGAACGACGACCAGTGCTTCATCGATGGGGTCCGGGATAGAGAGGGTCGGCTCAAATTCAGCGATACTCGAAATCGCCGCTCCCAGGAAAATACTGGAGTCGATAGTGTAGAGTTTGGGGTGAAATTTGGTCAAAAAGCCAGCCGTCGGGTTCAGCGTGATTGGCGTGGCACCGGGAAAAACTCCTGTGGTAGTGACACCCGCAACAAAGATATTCTTCGAACTGTCTATCGCGATCGCGGTGGCCTCGACTGCGCCGTTGGTGCCACCGAGGTAGGTTGAGTAAAGCAGCGATCCGGTATTGCTGAGCTTGGCTACAAACGCGCTGGTGTCGTACGGCCCAGTCTGCGGCATGCAAGCCGAAGGCGGGCTCTGCTGGAAGGAATTGGCGTTGGTGGGAAAATCCGAAGTGCAGGAAGTCCCGGCAACATACGCCTCATTGCTCGAATCCAGCACAATTGCGGCGCCCTGATCAAGCGGATAGGAGTTTTGAATGGACTTCGTGCCCCCCAACACAACCGAGTAAACAGAGGAGGAGAGGTCCGGCGAAAGCTCGGTGATGAAGGCAAGCGTGCCCCCATTGGCGAGCGAACCGTGGGAAGGCGCTGCATTGACAGGGAAATTCTTTGAACCGGTATACCCGGTCACGTAAGCGTGCCCGGTGCTGTCGACCGCGATCCCTTCCGCCTCATCGTCGTTCGCTCCACCCAGATACGTGGAAGCGCCAGCGCCAAGGTTTCCGTACGGGCCTATTTTGACTACGAATGCATCCAACAAGCCGCCGAAGGTCTTTTGTTTCGACGCGTGCGGTGTAGCCAGGAATTCTGACGTCGGAAAATTGTTGGAATATGTGCTCCCTGCTACATACACGTTGTCGTTTGCATCCACCGCAAGCGCGTTGCCCCCTTGAAAGGTAGATCCGTCACCATATCCGCCAAAACCGACGCACCAGTCTACCCGGGTAATATCCAGAGGTAGCCTGGCGACAAACCCGTTCCATATGCCCAATGAGTAGTCATTGTTAGTCGCAAAGTCCGGGGAATTTGTCGTTCCGGTAACCCATACTCCATCGGCGTTCACGGCAATACCCCTCGCTAAATCGGTGCTGCTGCCGCCGATAACCGTGGTACCGACAACCGTGCCGAGCGGAGAGAGTTCCGTGACAAAAATGTAGGCAGGGCACACATTTTGCGGGCAGACCTTTGACACCGCCCAGAAGGTGGTCGTGGGAAAGTCAGTCGAGTAGGTCTGCCCCGTGACATAGGAAGTGCCGTCAGCAAGGACAGCCACGCCCGAAGTAGAATCCAGGCCGTTCCCTTCAAGAAAAGTAGTGAATTCGACCTTCGGGTCAACCACCAGCGATTTGTGACGGTCATAGTTCGCGAGCCGGAAGGCAGCCTGGCCATTGTCCATAATCTGATAGCCGCCCGCGACCTCCACTTTCTTGTTGCCCTCCTGCTGATAGACCCTGGGCTGAATTTGCCGCATCTCCGACCCGGTCTTTGTCTTGATCACCAGGTCACCATTCTTCGCGTCAACCTGCATCGAGTCCACACCGTCGAAGGCCAGGCGAATCTGGTTGGGATCGCCTCCCGGTCGAACCACAAAGTCATATTCCATATCGTGACCTTGCCCATAGAAGACCAGGTCGATGCCGTCGTAGACGTCCTTCACCTGGACCCGGCCGTATTGAGGTATTCCTTTGTGCCAGTTCTTTTGCGGGCCCACCAGATAGTTGCTGACTCCGCCGGTGGGCTCCTGGCCTTCAACGGTGTTCCAGGGGCGACTACCGCCCAGGTTCATTCCTACTACGCTCATCCGCGCCTGGGGCAGACCCTGGAGACGGGTTACGCGCTTAGGGTTTGTCGAAGAATCCGGGGATGCCGGTACCGGCTCTGCGAGCACGATGGAAGCTCCGGTTTTAGTTAAATAGAGTTGATAGCCTTGGCCGCGAGCGGTCCAGGATACTTGAGGCGGCGCCTGGCCTACATTCGGCTCGAATACCAGCGGCCGGTCGAACGAGGCGGAATTGGTGTGCGCCAGCAACAAAACCGGGCTCAGCAGCAACCAGATATTTGCAATCGCGTAAAGTAAGTTTTTCATTGTGAGATCGCTCCTCTTGAATTTGGTATTGAGTTTCCTCAGACGCACTCTCCATTGCATGCTGCGGACCAAACGCGAATGCTCTGCTGTGCCTACGCGAGTTCTCGCAGTTTCAATAACATGCGCATGGGCTGCTCGGACTGGGGAGTGGGGAACGGTAGCCGAAAGGCTACCGTGGCGGAGCGAATCGGTTCCTTTACGGCCAAGTGGATCGTTCTGAATGCTCGATGAGCGGATGGCGACTTAGCACTCGTCGCCGTGGATATGGTTTAGCCCGAGTGTCAGGTTCAGAGAGGTCAGCGAACAGTAATCAAGAATCGCAAAATTAGCAGTTGACATTGACCGACAATCCACTACCATTCGGTTGTGGATAAACTGGATACAACATTTGCGGCTCTGTCTGATCCAACCCGGCGGGCGATGATCGAGCGGCTCTCCCACGGGCCTGCCTCTGTGCATGGATTGACGGGACCGTTTGCTCTGTCGCAGCAGATGATTTCAAAACATATTGCCTGCCTGGTGCGGGCACGGATTGTGATCAAGACAAAGCGCGGACGGGAGAGCGTATGCACGCTTAGGCCCGAGGCGATTAAGACAGTCAGCGACTGGGCGATCAGCTATCGCCGATTCTGGGAAGAGAGTTTCGACAAA
>Ga0302325_10012412_pt1 | contig 18275 bp, 17 predicted proteins | sample Palsa_T0_2_FD_201948 | JGI IMG/M metagenome (GOLD analysis project Ga0302325, IMG submission 201948) | Peat permafrost microbial communities from Stordalen Mire near Abisko, Sweden - Palsa_T0_2 | ecosystem: Environmental > Terrestrial > Soil > Palsa > Peat permafrost | place: Sweden: Abisko...
TGCTTTGGCCTGTTCTGGCACGCGCTCGACATCGTTTGGATCGGCGTATTTACCATCGTGTACTTGGGAGCTCATGTATGAGTACCGAAATCGAAGCTCAAGGCGTGTCTCCGGGAGTCAATGTGCACACGCACGGCACGCGCCGAAGTTACCTGATCGGGTTGGGGTATGCGGTCGTTTTGACACTGGCCGCCTTTTGGGCTTCATCGACCGATGTGATCTATCCGCCTGGTGTCCCCATTCTGTTGGGGGTACTCGCGATTGCTCAGATGGGGGTTCACTTGGTGTTCTTCCTGCATATCTCGAGCGCGCCGGACCAGACCAACAATATTCTCGCGCTCGCCTTCGGCATTTTCGTCGTGGGTCTCCTGGTATTCGGATCAATGATCATCATGGCTCATCTGAACCACAACATGATGCCCATGGATCGGCTGATGCAGATGCAACGGTAGCGTTGCAGCCGAAACCAATCATCCATTGCGCATGGCGATCGCCCCCCATGATTTGCTGATCACCGCACTGTCCCGGCCAGGGTGGCGTGACTTCATGGAGCTCACGAAACCTAAAGTGAGCTCGTTGATCGTGTTTACAGCGATTGTCGGGATGGTTCTGGCCTCACCCGGAATGGTACCGCTGCCGGCGTTGGTGTTCGGCACGCTAGGCATCGCCATGGCATCCGGCTCCGCGGCGACACTCTATCACATCCTTGACCGGCGGATCGATAAACAGATGGCGCGCACCCGCCGGCGACCTCTGGCAACGGGGAGTCTGCGGACGAGTCAGGCCCTGGTGTTTGCGGGAGTGCTGTGTGTGGGCTCGATGATGGTGTTGTGGCAGTCGGTTGGAAGTCTTTGCGCACTATTGACATTCGGTTCAGTCATCGGCTACGCGGTCATCTATACCGGCTGGCTCAAGCACGCGACGCCGCAAAACATCGTGATCGGCGGCGCCGCCGGTGCAGCTCCCCCGGTACTCGGGTGGGTGGCCGTGACTCACTCCATCGATGCGCAGGCATTGGTGTTGTTCTTGATCATCTTTACGTGGACACCGCCGCATTTCTGGTCGCTCGCGATTTCGCGGCGCGAAGAGTACGCGAAGGCGGGTGTCCCCATGCTGCCGGTGACCCACGGCATTCCGTATACGCGCCGACAGATTCTGCTCTACACGGTCTTGCTCGTTCTATGCACGCTGATTCCGGTAGTCATTGGCATGAGTGGATTGATCTATCTGGCGGCCGCGCTCGTGCTCGATGCGCGATTTCTTTACCTGGCATTGGCTCTTCACCGAGGCGTTCGGCCCGACCTTCCCATTCGAACTTTTCGTTTCTCCATTACTTACCTGATGGCCCTGTTCGGTGCCTTGATTGCCGATCATTATTGCAGGTTGCTCGTATAAGAGTGTGCGGATTGCCAACGGTGCATTGAAGTAACCTAAACGGGGGATCCCGTTGGCCGCATGGATGTCGTTAGGCTCATCTCCATTGGAAGATTGTCTTTCAAATGTCGTTGTACTAGGAGTTCTCATGGTCACACTAAGTTGCCTCCGCCGAATCAGCTCATGGCAAACTCGCCTTCTTTCAACTGCGATGGTTGGTATCGCGAGCGCGAGCATTCTTATGCCCGCAAACCGAACTTGGGGCGATCCTGCGCAACCGATCGTCAATGAGAAATTCAGCGACTTCGCCCCGGTGATCGCCGAGCTGCGGCAGGAAGCAGGTCAGGACCGGCGCAACATCGTCAGGGCCAACATGCTGCTAACCGAAACCGAGAGCGCCCGATTCTGGCCGCTCTATGACCAATATCGTGCCGAGCGGCAGAAAATCGGGGACCGTAGAGTGCGGTTGATCACTGACTTCTTGGCGCAAAAAAACTCAATGAGTGAGGACGAAGCGAGATCTCTAGCGAAGGAAGATTTTGCTATCGAAAAGGATACCAGCGAACTGAAGGCCAAATGGTATGAAAAGATGACCAAAGTGCTGTCAGAGCGAACGGTTGCCCGGTTTTTTCATATTGACGGGAAGCTTGACGCCGCCGCCGACCTCGCGCTTGCGGCCAATATCCCACTTATCCACTGACCCCCACGTCGGATCTGTCTTTCACCCATTGGGGGGATGGGACTGCCCCATACCGTGCGTCAATCTCAGCGTCTCGGGCCCACCCGGGGGCCCGCCCTCAACGTAGCGGAGATCCCAATGAGTAAGAAAGTAGCGCAAGTCATCGTCGAGACCTTGCAATCAGCCGGGGTCAGGAATTGCTACGGTATCGTGGGGGACACGCTGAACACGTTTGCCACCAGCCTGAGTCGCAGTGACATTGAGTTCGTGCACATGCGTCATGAGGAGGCGGGCGCCTTTGCGGCGCAGGGCGAAGCGCTCTTGATGGACCGCCTGACCGCCATGGCCGGCAGCTGTGGGCCGGGCAGCTTGCATTTCATCAACGGGTTGTATGAGGCGAACCGCAATCGCGCGCCAGTCATCCTGATCGCGAGCCAAGTGGTGCGAAGCGAGCTTGGATTCAATTTCATTCAAGAAGTGGATTTCCAAGAGGTCTATCGGGGCTGCAGCGTATTTTGCGAAATGATCTTGACGCCGGAGCAAGCGCTGCGAAAGACAGTCATGGCGTGCCAGGCCGCAATCTCCAAGCGGGGGGTGGCAGTTCTCATTGTCCCCGTCGACATCGCGGATTCGGATGCGGTCAGCGAGCCCCCGTTTCGAGTCCATGTCAACAGGCCCGTCATCCGGCCGAGTGACGAGGATTTGGATAGGATCGCCGACATGCTGGCGGAAGGCACGAACATCACGATTTACGCAGGCGCCGGTTGTGTGAACGCCCACGACGAGGTCGTCGAGCTTGCGCAGCGCCTCAATGCGCCGGTCGCGCATACTTCGCGCGGTAAGGACCAGATCGAATACGACAATCCGAACAATGTGGGTATGACGGGTGTGATTGGGACGGAGTCCGGATATCACGCCATTTTGAACTGTGACACCCTGCTGCTTCTCGGTACCGACTTTGCGTGGCGCCAATTCTACCCGGACCATGCCAAGATCATCCAAGTCGACATCGATTCGACGCACGTCGGCCGTCGCCATCCGGTCGATCTCGGCGTGGTGGGAAATATCAAGGACACGCTTCAGGCGCTGTTGCCGCGAGTTGCGCAGCGCGAAGATGCCGCATTCCTCAATACGTATGTGGAACGTCATAGGAAGGCGCTCAAAGCGCAGGCGGACAGAGCCACGCCCGGTCCTCGCGGCAAGATACCTGGTCAATATTTGACGTCGATCATCAATCGGCTCGCCAATCAAGACACTTTGTTCACCGCCGATGACGGGACGCCGCTCGTGTGGATGTTGCGAATGGTGGATGCGAACGGTAAGCGGCGCATGTTCGGCAGCCTCCTGCATGGGACCATGGCGACCTCGATCGGGAATGCCATCGGATTGCAGAAGGCTCAGCCGGGTAGGCAAGTCATCGCCTTGGCCGGCGACGGCGGCTTCAGTATGTTGCTCGGCGATGTGCTCACCACGGTTCAAGAGAAGCTGCCGATCAAGATAGCGGTTTACGACAACGGTAAATTGGGATTCGTTGAGCTCGAGCAGAAGGGCGAAGGATTGTTACCGGTCTATACCGATCTTCTTAATCCAGATTTTGGCAAAGTCGCGGAAGCCATGGGCCTGTGGGGTAAGACCGTCACCAAGGCGGACGAACTCGAAGGCGCGGTGGCCGAGTGGCTTGGGCAGCCGGGCCCGGCGTTGATCAATGTCAAGGTCGAGCCGATGGAACTGGTGATGCCGCCGCACACGGCACCTGAGAACGTTTATGGGATGGCCATGTATTCAATCAAGGCCGTTATGCATGGAAAGGCGGGCGATGTTTTCGAAATGATCAGCGAGAATATTTAAGCGAGAGGTCAATCGGCGCGCGGCGCTCACATTGTCCAAAAGTGACGTCCGCTCCCGCCTGGAGGGTCGGGTGATGCGTGTTGGGAGTCCTGATTTGTGGACCGAGCGGCACCAGTGAGCCCGATACTCATCTGTCGCGATTGCGACACCGTATATCGTGCCATTCCCTTACGCCGGGGCGATGTGGCCCTCTGCCGACGCTGTGATGCGGTCCTGGCGCGCTACTTTGGCGCGAACGTGGAGAGTGGATTGGCACTCGTCTGCGCCGCGGCGATCTTTTTCGCCATCGCCAATCTCACGCCCATCTTAAGCATCGAGATCGCTGGGATGGAGACCCAGGCCAATATCTGGTTTGCCGTGCGCTCATTGCAACAGGGCTGGATTTCAGTCGCCGCCGTCGGGCTTGCGTTCACGACCTTTTTCGTCCCGGCGGTGCAAATAGTGCTCCTTTTCTGGGTGCTGCTGTTCGCGCGCGTGGGACGCCGGCCGCCCGGCTTTGGACCGATCATGGGGCTGCTCCACCGGATGCGTCCCTGGAGCATGACCGAGGTCTTCTTGCTCGGCGCTTTGGTCGCAATCGTGAAACTCGCGAATTGGGTCCCCATTACCGCGGGTGCCGGTATCTGGGCGATCTCGGCTTTAACAATGGTGCTAGCCCTGCTCGGGCGCTGTGACCCGGCGTCTTGGTGGTCGATTGCCCCCGCGGTCAAGACATGACGCCGTTGAAGCAATCACTCGAACTCGGGCTGGTCCTTTGCAGAACCTGCGGCCTTGCCGTGTCCCTCGCGTCTCTCGGGATAGAGCGGCGCTGTCCGCGCTGCCGAAGCCGAATCGAGCAGCGCACGCCCTTCAGCACCGAAATGACGCTTGCCTGGCTGATTGCAGGTATCGTCTTTTACATTCCGGCGAACCTGCTGCCCGTGATGCACACCAGCGGATTGCTGGGCGAGGCGGACAGCACCATTCTCGGTGGGATTCTCGAGTTCTGGCGCGCGGGGGACTGGGATATCGCCCTGTTGATATTCATCGCCAGTGTTGCGGTACCCTTCACGAAGTTCATCGCCATCGGTCTGCTGCTCCTCACCGTACGCAAGAAAAGTCGATGGGAGCAACATCAGCGGACCGTCCTCTACCGGATCGTGGAGTTCATCGGCTATTGGTCGATGCTCGATGTCATCGTTGTGGCATTGACTTCGGCACTGATGCAGTTTCAGGTGTTGGGCGCCGCCGAACCGCGCGCCGGCATCGCCTTCTTTTGTGCCGTCGTGGTCGTTACCATGTTGTCGGCATTGAGTTTCGACCCCCGCTTGATCTGGGATCGACGAGTATGAGCGCGACGCCGACGCCACCTTCCGAAGAGGAGCTTCCCACGCCGGCGGTGCAGAATCGACATTGGATTCCGCGATTGGTGTGGGTGGTGCCGGTAGTCGCCGCCGTCATCGGTATTTCACTGCTCATTAGGAATTGGCAGAATACGGGTCCACGAATTACGATCAGCTTCTTGAGCGGCGAGGGGGTCCAAGTGGGCAAGACGCTGGTCAAGTATCGGGACGTCGCGGTAGGGCGTGTATCGGCCGTCGCCCTGAGCGCGGATCACCAAACAGTCGTGGTGAGCGCCGATTTGTCGAAAGACGCGGCGAGCTTGCTGAAGGCGGACACTCAATTCTGGATCGTTCGGCCGCGCATCGGCGTAGGCTCAGTGTCGGGGCTCGATACCTTGCTATCGGGGGTGTATATCGGCATGAAGACCGGCACCGCCGCGCTCCGGGAGCGTCACTTTGTCGGGTTGGAGGATCCGCCCGCTCTTTCACACGGTCCGCGCGGGCGCGAGCTTCAGTTGCACGCCCCTCGCGCCGGTTCGCTCGCGATCGGTGCGCCGGTGTATTTCCGGCAGTTTCAGGTCGGTCGCGTGATCGATGAGAATCTGCTGCCCGACGGCAGCACGCGAGTGACCGTGTTCGTCGATGCGCCTTACGATGGCTTCGTGAAGCCCGTGACGCGCTTCTGGAATGCCAGCGGAATCGACGTCAAGCTCGGCGCAGATGGCCTGAACGTGCAAACCGAATCGTTGGCGGCGGTACTTGCCGGAGGCCTCGCCTTCGACGACGGGCCCACCGAAATCGTACCGGTGGCGGCCGGCATACTGGGTGATTTCACGCTGTACAAAAACGAAACAGAGGCCATGGCGCCGCCCGATGGGGACCCGCACTACGTCCGGATGCGGTTCTCTCAAGCACTGCGGGGCCTCGATGTGGGCGCGCCGGTCGAATTCGTTGGGGTAAACATCGGGTCTGTCGTCGCCGTGGACTTGGGCTACGAGCCTCGAGATAAATCCTTTCCGGTCATTGTGACCGCCAAACTCTATCCCCGCCGTATGGGGCAAGCCTATGAGGCACTCGCCGCGCAGGGGAAGACCGAGAGTGTAGAGACGCTCGCAGCGTTCGTGGGAACCCTGGTCAACCGAGGCCTGCGCGCACAGCCGCGATCGGCAAGCCTGCTGACCGGGAAACTCTATATCGCGCTCGATTTCCTGCCCGCCAGCCCTCGAACCGCCTTTGATGCGTCGATTCGGCCGCTCGAACTGCCGACGGTGAATGGGACTTTTCAAGATCTGGAAGCTAGTGTCGGCCGGCTGGTGGCGAAGGTGAATGATCTACCGCTCGAGCAAATCGCGGCGGATTTGCATACGGACCTTACCGACCTTCACGAAACCTTGAGCGAGCTCCACACGCGGGTGCTGCCGAACGCCGTGGATACGTTATCGGCGCTGCATGGCACGCTCGATTCTGTCGACCGGATTTTGGACGTGGAATCGCCCCTGCAACGCGGTCTCACCGAGACCTTATCGGAGAGCCGCAGCACCTTGCAGGCCGTGCGTGAATTGGCCGACTACCTCGATCGTCACCCAGATGCGCTTTTACGCGGGAGGCGACCGCAGAAGATCCCGCAGAAGCCTGCGCCGTCATCCTCGGACGCCAAACCGTGAACGGCCTCTACCTACGGTTCGTTGTTGCTTGGCTCGTGAGCGTCGGCATCGGCTGTACGTCGGCCCCGGTACGTTATTACACCTTGACCCCGCCGCCCGACAAGACCTTGCCAGCCTCGGAGACAACCCTCACCATCGATGTGCGAGTCGTCCATACCCCGCCGCAACTCAACCGCGCCGAGCTGATGGTTCGCACCGGACCGACCGAGGTGACGCTTCTCGAGAATGAGCGATGGGCGTCGCCGGTGAACGATGAAATCAAAGATGCCCTGCGCCTCGAGCTACAGGACCGGCTGGGCCGCATGACAGGATTGGGCACGGCATTTGCCAAGCTGACGCTCGATATCGACGTGCAACATCTCGAGGCGGAATTCGGGCGGTACGCACTGCTCGAGGCGTCTTGGAGTGCAACCTTATCCGCTGCGGGTCAGCGATCCAATGGCGCGCGGGTGACAACCTGTACATTCCAGGCCGACGAAAAGGTCGATGCCGGCTACGCGGGAATAGTCGAGGGATATCAACGAGAGATCGCGGCGCTCGCCGATGCCATCGTAGCCGTGTTGGCGAGCCGCGCGAACGGTATCGATGCGCCGTGCCAGAAAGCGATCGAAGGTTCGACCGGCGGGTCCGCCCCGAAGGACCACTAGATTCACCAACGCGGGGTCAAACATGTTTCGCCGAGTTCACCGAGTCAAGTCAATTCTTCAGTTTCTGCGTGAGCGCGCACCGCATTACGGCCCGCTCGCCAGAGATGATCTACACAGGTTCCGCGACGAGATCGTCAAGGCTTCCGTGGGCGCGAGCATTTCTGCCGCCGCGGCCCTCATATTTGCATGCTTCCTGTCGATCGCAGTGATTGTCTCGGCATGGGATGGCGTGCATCGGATCGCGGTGGCGTGGGCGGTTTGTTGCGGTTGGGGCGTACTCGCGCTCGGCGGGTTATGGTATGCCCGAAAGGCCATTTCCGGTCCGCCGCCATTTAAGCTCATGGCCGCCGCGCTCGCGCGCGATTATACGAGCCTTCTGGCATTGGCGGATCGACAAGAGCCGTAGGTGCGACGAACGATCAGGGTGTGACGTCGGGTGTGACTTCCGCGATGTCGATCGCTCCCATCGAAAGCGCCAGGGCGGCCGCAGCCGTGTGTGCATTCGCGCGCGCATCTTCAACTTGCGTGTCGCCTTGAACGACGGCGTTCTCTTCGGTGGCAAGATCCGTATAAGTTCCGACTCCTTGGCGGTACGAGCGCAGCGCCGCATCGTAGGCCGTGTGAGCGGCGTGGCTCAAGACCGTGGCGGCATCATACTCAGCCAGGCTCGTTAACAATCCGTTATAGGCGCGCACCACTTGTTGCGACGCGGAGTCGCGCGCGGCCGCCAGTTGTTCCTGTGCCTCCCTCGCTTTGGCGTCGGCCATGGAGATGCGATTGCGCCGCGTGCCGCCGTCAAAGAGCGGGACGCTAAACGACAGGAACACGCTTTGTCCAGGCCGATCAATACTAGAATAAGGGCCGCCGTCGGAGTTCAACGACCCAATGTTCTGAAAGACCTGCCCGGAGAGTTCAATCGTGGGATAGTACGCTCGCCGCTCGCCCTTGAGAGCCGCCTCAGCCGCATCCACCTTGCCGAGCGCCGCAATGACATCCGGCCGGTGGGCGAGCGCTTGGTCGACTGCCTTGGACACGCTGTCGACCGGAGCGGGTGGTAGCGGCAACTCCGCGCTATCCACCACATCGATTTCCGTAGCGGTAGGCACGCCGAGGGCTGCAATGAGATTTGCGCGCGCGGTTCTCTCGGCGCCTTCGGCCGCGGCCAGCGTATAGCGCGCCTGAGCCGTTTGTCGCTGGGCCTGCGCCACCGCAACCACGGTGGCGAGGCCGTTATTCTGCTTGGCAACGGCGGCATCCTGCGTGGTGAGAGCAGTACTCAAGGCCTTCTGCGCGGCATGGAGCTTCCCCCGCGCAGCGCCCAAGTCGAAATACGCCTGCGACACCTCGAATATGAGTTTCTGATGGGCACCGGTGAAGGTCACGTTGGCGACAAAAGAGTCTGCGCGCGCGGCTTGCAATTGGGCATCGCGACGGCCGAAGTCGAAAAGCAACCATTTCAGAGCCAGCGCGGGAATGACTTCCCGCGTATCGGAGACGAAATAGCCCGCCGGCACCAGGTTTCTTGGCATTGGTAACGGTGTGTGTTGAAAGCCGCCGATCGCTTGCAAGGAAAGCTGCGGAAGATACGCGCTTTCTGCGAGGCCGATACCCGCGGCCGCTTCGCGCGCGGCTTCCCAAGCTTCCCGCGTCGTTGGATTTACTCTTTCCGCAAGATCGACCAGCGCCGCCAGATCGTACTGCTTGTGCGGAACCGAAAAGGTGGTGTCGCCCAGGGCGGCGGCGCGGCTGATGGCCGATTCTGGAATCGCCCAGGGCTGCTCGGGACTCGGCGGCGCTTGCGCGACCGCCAGGCCGGCGTTGAACGCGCCGGCAATAAAGGTCAATCCGAACCTCGAGCGTTCAATGCGCCGCCGAAGCAACATGCTGAACCTCCGACTCGAGTTGTTCGATGGCGTGTTGGCTCAAGCGTGCATCGGGTTCTATCGCAGTTGCTGGCGAGGAAGCGGTGGGCACGGGACTCGGGGGCACTGGCCGACCTCCCGAGAGATTGTCTGCGGCGGACTCGGCCCATTCGGCCAAGCGGGCGGTAGATCCCAGTTCGGCATAGCGGGAAATCGCATCCGTCGAAACGACGAAGGCTGCTCCCGCGAGCCGTTCGACATTCGCGAGGGGCGGAACATTCAGGCTTTCTCGCACATGGCTCGGCAGCATTCGCAGCTCGAAAAGGCTCAAGGTGCGCAAGTGATCGGCCCGCACCAGTGCCTGAACGGTGCGCATGCGCGCCTCCCCGGCATTGCGTGGCTGACGGATCACGTCCCCAATCGCGCGCACCGCCTCGGCAACCGCCGTGCGAATACCCGATCTGGCTGATTGAGGCCAAAACGAACTGAATATAATCGTAATCACCATATTCCCGAGCAGAATGCCGGCGACTCGGTCGCGAAGGACCGTGAGATCGGTCGCGGGCGCGTAACCTTGTAGAGTGCCCAAAAAGAAGGCGAATGCGATCTGCATGCCGGCGTAGGAGAGCAATTCACTGCTCGTTGCTACCCATGCGGCGCCCACCGACACGACGGCAATCAGTAGACATAGCTGGCCGATATCAGTGAGATGCGGGAGGACAAAGACGATGCACAGGGCGGCGATGAGTCCGCCAATGACGGCGCCCGAGAGCCTGAGCACGAACTTGTGCACGGTCTCGCCCAGGCTGGAGAGGGCGACAAAAAAGCAAGTGACGATGGCGGTGCGCATCCCGGGCCAGTGGAGCAGCGAATAGATGGCGTACGAAATCATGACTGCCATCGTGGTTTTCAGGGCAAATTGCCAGTTCGCCGGATTGCTGAACGCGTCGGCGACGAAGAGGCCTCGAGGTGGGTGAAATGCTTCGGTTTTGCCAACCGCGGTGACAGGGTGGCTAATCGCACTTAAGAGGCTGGACAGCGTGCTGCGCACGGCAATCACTGCCGGGGATTGTTCCTTGCTCGAGTCGACGAATTGCGGCGGCGGCGCCAGGGATTCATCCATTGCTGGGGCGGCGTCCGACTCGATGGCGAGTCTGCAGGCTCGCAACCGGCTCGCCAGCTCCTCTCGAACATCGTCCGGCAGATCGCCGGGAAGGGCCTCCAGGACCACCAACGCATCGAGAAGCGCACGTATCACGGGCACCGTGATTCGGCCGGTGCGCGCTCCGCTTTTGGAGCTATGTTGCGCGGTTTCGAGCAAGGGTAGGAGCCGTGCACGCCATTCAGGAAGGGATTTGCGGTACTCGCCGTTAGCAAGCGAGGTTTCACACTCCTTCAGGACCTTTCGGACGCTGCGGTCCATGAATGCCACCGCGCCCTGGCCAAACACTAAATTGACGATGATCGTCACGGCCAGCGGCACGAACACCACCACCCATGTCCACAAGGTCGCGCGTGTCAGGGCCTCAGGGCTTGGTACATCATCGACCAGCGACTGCAGCAACACGATAACAAAGCCAGCCAGGAAGGAGATGGGACCTAGCGCAAACGTGCGCACGGTAAACATGGCAGCAAAGGTCGCCATCGCCATGAGGGGTAATCGCAGTGCGGGTTCGGCGGTATCGATGAGTTCCAGGCCCAAGACCAGGAGAATCGCGAGGGTCACGGCGGCCAATGCGCCGAGAGCTGCTGTCACGGTCGCGTTTTTCTCATCCTTGCTGATCAGAAAGCCGATATAGGCCATGTAGGTCGGCTCGGGTATCTGAAAGATCATTGCGATGACCACTGTGATCGTAGATCCGGTTGCGATGCGCGCGACAGCCGCCCACCGGCCCTCTCGCGACGCCAGCTCGAGAGCAAGGACTTCAAGCAGCGGGCGGGATCCTTGCGACTCAGCGAGGGCCGTCATGATGCACTTTGACGGATGCGGTTAATCCCGCATGCATGGCAAAGGGGGGCGGGTTATCGAGCCGAATCCAGACAGGAAATCGCTGCGCGACCACGACCCAGTTGAGGTCGCGGCTGGTGACGGGAAGACCAGGACCGTCTTGATCCGTCGATTGCACGCCCGCGCCCAAGCTTTCCACCCGCCCTTCAAAGGCGGTGTTGCTTTCGGACATGGTCCACACCGTGGCTCGATCGCCGACGGCGATTCGCGGCAATTCGGTTTCTCGAAAGTCGGCGATGGCATACCACGCATCGGATTTGATGAGACTGAAGAGCGGATGCCCGGCGACGGCGAAAGTGCCTTCCGCAATTTGCAATCCGACTACCTTTCCGGCAAACGGGGCACGCAGAGTCGTCAGGTCGCAGTTGCGTGCGGCATTGGCCTCCGCTGCTTCGGCCCCTTCCAATTGAGCTTCGAGGCTCAAAGTATCGCCCACCGCTTGGCGGGCCTGGGTGGCGCTTCGGCTGAGCGCTTGGAGGGATGCTTCGGCAGCAGCTTCGTTCGTCTTGGCTTCATCCAATTGCTGTTGAGTTACGAAGCCGGGTTTCAGCAACGGCTCGAGGCGCTGGCGCGTGTCCTGCGCGTACCTCAGCTGGTCGCGCGCCCTCTGAACTTGGCTTTCGGCCGCTTGGACGCCGGAACCCTGGGAGGTGACTTGACGTCCCGTCAGAGCGATTTGCGCCTTGAGGGCGGCCACCTGAGCGCGGGCCTGGCGCAGTTGGAATTCGTACGGCGCCGGATCAATGACGAGGAGCGGCGCACCCTTTGCAACATCTTGATCATTCGTAATGAGGATCTGGACAATTCGTCCACTGATCTCCGACGCCATCGCCGCGCTGTAGGCAAAAATACGCGCGTCGTGTGTGCGAGGCCGCCGATCAATCGCGAAGATGACGAGAATGCCGAGGACGATGGCCAGTCCGATTGCCGTCGTGGCAATCACCTTCCCGCGAAGCGACTTGCCTTCACTCATTGGCATCTCTCAAGACAGCCATATCAGCCACATCGCGAAGGTGCCTGCACAGGCAATCGCCAGCATGACGACGAAGGGGACGGGTATTTCCTGGAGCAGCCCGGAGGCCTTGAAAATGGCGCGGGCTGCAAGTGCCAAGGCAATGCCCACCAGCGCACATACCATCCAAGACGGAAAATACGAGCCTAGAATATTGCGCGAGGGAGCGCCGTCACAGCCCCCCAGTAAACCCAGCAGTGGCGCCGCGCACCAAATTCGAGCCGCTGGCGGAAAGCGGTAGGACGCGCCGCCTCGTTCCGCAGAACTTATCGCAATATTCATGACTCGGCAGTGTCATCGGTTTATCCATCGCCAACAGTCCCCCCTTTGGGGGAGCGACTTCGGCAAAGGTCGGCAGAGCACGGACGGTGCGATCCACAACCGCGAATTTGCCCGTGCTCGAGTCGAGCGGCGGCTCGAGCACGGGCCAGATTAGCCCTTAATAAACGCCAACAGATCCGCGTTGATCGTGGCAGCCTCGGTGGTCGGCATACCGTGCGGGAAGCCCTCGTAGGTTTTCAAAGTCCCGTTCTTCACCAACTTGGCGCTCAGCGGACCAGAGTCCGCGTACGGCACGATTTGGTCATCATCGCCGTGCATCACCAACGTGGGAACCGTGATCTTCTTCAAATCTTCCGTGAAATCGGTCTGCGAGAAGGCGACGATGCCATCGTAGTGCGCCTTGGCGCCCCCCATCATGCCTTGGCGCCACCAGTTCTGAATGACTCCCTGGGAGATCTTCGCGCCTGGCCGGTTGAATCCGTAAAAGGGTCCCGTGGGCAAATCGAGGTAGAATTGGGACCGATGTTCGGCGACCTGCGCCTGCAGTCCGTCGAACACCTCCTTGGGTAATCCGCCGGGATTGGACGCCGTCTTGACCATGAGCGGCGGAACCGCGCTGATGAGCACTGCCTTCGCCACCCGATTCACGCCATGCCGAGCGATATAGCGGACTACTTCGCCGCCGCCGGTCGAATGACCGACGTGCACGGCACCCTTGAGGTTCAGATGCGAGGTCAGCGCCGCCAAGTCATCGGCATAGTGATCCATATCGTGACCGTCGGCCGTCTGGCTCGAGCGTCCATGGCCGCGGCGATCATGGGCGATGACTCGATAGCCGTGATTCAAAAAGAAAAGGAGCTGCGGGTCCCAATCATCGGAGGAGAGCGGCCAGCCGTGCGAAAACACGATGGGCATCCCGCTGCCCCAGTCTTTGTAAAATATCGTGACTCCGTCTTTGGTCGTGATGGTATTCATTGGCGTATCTCCGGTGTGGTTCGATGGATTGACAGATAGTACGCTAGTGTAGATCGTCAAAAAATTCCCGAATGCGATACAGCAGTGATTGATGGACGCTGTCATCGGTAGCGCGAACGGCTACGGTTCGATTGAGAATCGCGAGGCCGCGGCGCGCAGACCGATCCAATTCGGCAGACAAGTCGGAATTTGCCGCGAGCAGGGGCTTTAGGACATGGCAATCGAGTCCATAGAGCTTGCAAAGAGTGCGAGCTGTGGCCGTGGCCGCATAAGGCGCGCCGGTGAGTAGACCGATTTCACCGATGTACTCGCCGGCCCCGATAAAGCCGGCCGTCAGCTGCCCAGAAAGCTCCGTATGTTGGCTGATTTGAAGAATCCCAGAGACGACGATAAAGAGCGTCGCCTCAGTTCCCCCTTGCGCGAAAAGTACCTCTCCTGGTTCGAGCGATCGCGGTTTTAAGTGGGCCGCCAATTCGGCCAGCTGCTGCGCCTCCAGGACTTCAAAGAGGATGATGTCTTGAAGAAGCGGCAGCGCTGCGTGAAGTGGCCGCCCCGTACCTTCATCGGCTTTTCGAATATCTTGCACAGTGTGCGGAAAGTAGAGGCCGGAATAGTAAAGTTGCCGCCTTGCATGCCTCAGCAGCAGATCTTTGGTCGTTGAAAGGTGTTCAGTATCGGAGACCGAAAAATTCACCCGATATCGGCTTTCCGCCGACCCGAGGCGTGTCAGCACGGCGCTGGAGGGTGGCTCCGAAAGAATAGGGGGACACAGCAAGGTGGCTTGTTGAAGCATATCAATGACTTGCTCGGGATTGGAGGTGGCGGGACATGAGAGCTCTATGAATGCTGAACGAACGCGAGTCGGAAAGCTGCGGTTCACAATATCGGACTTCGCGACCACACTGTTGGGGACAATCGCGACATCGTCGCCATCGGTGAGAATGCGAATCGAACGCCAGTTCATCTGCACCACGGTCCCCTCGGTTTTGTCGCCGAGCGAGATACGATCGCCCACATTGAAGGGCGCTTCAATGCCGAATGCGATTCCTGCAAACACGTCCGCCAGAGTGTTCTGCAGAGCAAGACCTAGCACGATCGCCAGGACGCCAGAGGTCGCGAGCAAACCGCCAATGGGAAGCGCGAGCACGGAAATCAGGACCACCGATACAGCTGCGGTGTAGATGGCGGCGGCGGTGAGATCGGGAAAGAGCCGTGCCTCGCGCCAGCCGCGATTGCGATCGAGGGTGAATGACATGACCGCGACGAGCACTCGTGCGCCGAGCAACCACCATATCCCGGCTACGGCATGCAGCCATAGTGAGGCGCCATTAGCTACCCCGCCGGTCCCCGGCAAGGGAGGAGTTTGATACCGAAAAAGTATGAAGGTCGCGCCGGCAAAACACATGAAGTCAAACAAGTGGCGAACCCGCAATGGGAACGGCCGTAGCGCGATGTAGCTGACGAGGACGAAACTCAAGATCAAAACGGGTAATAGAGAGGAAGTCACGGTGCTGTGTCGCCTAATGATGACGCTTACGCGACGCGCGGGCACATTATCCTAATGCACCCACCGTTCTGCCTATCTCCCCCGAAAGGGGGGTGCTCCCCCAAGTGAGGGATAAGGATTTCTCGGCGAGAGGCACACAATGACGACACCTTCAGCTGTGACAGTCCTTTCAAAAGGAGTCCACCAACATGCTTCACGGATTTTCTGTTCCTCTCACGCCGCAGGGCAACTCTGCACTGGCTTCACCGCCTCCCTGGCATTACTCGAGCGACTGCCTCGCCATTGAATATTGGGCCGACCCAGCCGCGGTCGCGGCGCTCCTGCCGCCCGGCGTGACGCCGGACGAGAAGTCTCTGGGGCGGGCGTTCTTTTGGTTTCTCGACTGGCAGTTCACGGGCTCGAATGATGAGGTCACCGATCCCGCGCGCTACCAATACCGCGAAGCCTTCGTGCTTGTCGAGGCGGTCTTTGAGCGCACACCCATCAACTACTGCCCCTACATATTCGTCGACAATGACGCAGCCATCGCTCGCGGATGGACGCAAGGCTTTCCCAAGAAACTCGGCAGTATCTACCAAACGCGGACCTTCTCCGCACCCAGTGCCGCAGCCGCTCCGCTCGCGAAGGGAAGCCGCTTCGGCGCAAGTGTTGCCGCGCATGGCGAGAGATTGGCGACGGCGCGTCTGCAGCTCGAGGAGAAGGTCACCGATCCCGCAAAGGTGTTCAACCGTCCGACGGTGATGCGCCGATATTTTCCGCAGCTCGCGGCGGCGCGCCAGACGAAGCCACCGGTCGATGAGCTTACGATGTCGCTCACCGACAATCTGGCCATCGTCGATGTGTGGGCGGGTTCGGCGGAGTTGACGATTCCGGAAGTGCGCGGGGAGGACATGCATTCGATCGCGCCGTTGCGAATCGGGCGAGGGTATCGGCTCGGTATGGCGTACTCGGTCACCGATCTGCGGATTTTGAAGAACTACGTCGCTTAAGGCCTGCGCGCAGGCGGTCGGGCGGCGTTAGGAGGCGTTTCGATGCCCTTGTATACGATCACGGCGCAAGCCGGCGTTCTCGATGGTCCTGCCAAGTCAGATTTGGCGGAAAAGCTCACCGCATTTCACACCGAGTACGCCGGGGTCCCCAAGAACTGGGTGCATATCGTCTTTCAAGAGTACCCTATCGGAAACGGCTTCACCGCAGGCAGGCCTTCCCCGACGGCGACCCTCACACTGCTGATCCGGACCGGACGCTCCGCCGACTATAAGCGGGAGATGCTCAAGCGCCTCTGGTCGTTGGTACAAGCCGCAACCGGCGCGCCGGACGAGGAGATCGTCTTGGGCATTCAGGAGGTTCCGTCCAGTCAGGCGATGGAAATGGGAAAGATCATGCCCGACATTGAGAACTCCTGAGCGGCCTTCGCGCATTGCCAACGGTCCATCGTCATCATCGCCATCACCTGATAGGGGTGAACGTCTACGATGGGTTGCGGCAGGATCATTTCCGTCGCACAGTAACAAATCCGATAGTGTTTGCGGCGCCACTTCTTTGCGACGCACAATGGAGGTTTGAGATGGCCAATGTTGCCGACCGAATAGTCGAGATCCTCGAAGCCGCCAATGTGCGCCGTATCTATGGATTGGTGGGAGATTCGCTCAATGGGATCACCGAATCGCTGCGCGTGCGCGACAAGATCGAGTGGATTGCCGTCAGGCACGAAGAAGTCGCCGCCTTTGCCGCCGGCGCTCAGGCGCAGCTGACGGGCGAACTCGCCGTATGCGCCGGAAGCTGCGGCCCGGGCAATTTGCACCTGATCAATGGGCTCTTCGATTGCCATCGCAACCGCGTGCCCGTGGTGGCCATCGCGGCGCATATTCCCAGCACCGAGATTGGTTCCAGCTATTTTCAGGAAACCCATCCGCAATCGCTCTTCAAGGAATGCAGCCACTATGTCGAGCTGATCTCCGATCCCACTCAGGTACCGAGAATCGTCGAAACGGCGATTCGTGAGGCTGTCGCGAAGCAGGGCGTCGCGGTCATTGTCATTTCCGGCGATGTCGCCCTGAAGGATGCGGGACCGGTGGCACCCTCTCCCAAGCCGGTATCGCGGTTGCCTCGCGTGTGTGCGGCCGAGGCGGACATCGAGGACTTGGTCGACTTTCTGGATGGGGGCGAAAGGACGACGTTCCTCTGTGGCGCTGGTTGTGCAGGAGCCCACGATGCCGTGGTGGCCCTCGCGGCCAAACTCAAGGCGCCCATCGTGCATGCGTTGCGTGGCAAGGAACACGTTGAATGGGACAATCCCTACGATGTGGGAATGACGGGGCTCATCGGGTTTTCCTCCGGATACCATGCCATGGAGGCTTGCGACACCCTGCTCATGCTCGGCACTGATTTCCCTTATAGGCAGTTCTATCCGACGAAGGCCCGAATAGCGCAGATCGATATTCGCGGTGAAAATCTCGGGCGACGTTGCCGGCTCGATCTCGGCGTGATTGGAGACTTGCGCGAAGTCCTACCGCGACTGACCGAGCGAGTGTCAGCGAGGGCCGACGACTCGCATCTGAGTGCCGCGGTCAGCCACTACTCCAAAGCCCGGAAGGGTCTCGATGATCTCGCGAACGAACATTCGAAACACACACCCATTCACCCGCAGCTCCTCGCGAAGGTGGTGAGCGATCTCGCCAACGAGGATGCGATCTTCGCGTGCGACGTGGGGGAGCCGACGGTGTGGGCTGCACGATACCTCAAGATGAACGGCAAGCGCCGGCTGTTGGGCTCATTCCTGCACGGGTCAATGGCCAATGCCATGCCACAAGCCATCGGCGCGCAATTCGCCATGCCTGACCGGCAGGTCATTTCGATGTCGGGTGATGGCGGTTTTGGGATGCTCATGGGCGATTTGTTGACGATCCGGCAGTCGAAACTGCCGATCAAAATCGTCATCTTCAATAACGGACTCCTGGGCTTCGTCGACATCGAGATGAAGGCGGGCGGATTTCTGCCGGTGGGCACGCGGCTCGATAATCCGGATTTTGCAAGCATGGCCGAATCCATGGGGATTTACGGCGTGCGCGTGGAGGACCCGGGCCAACTGAAAT
>Ga0302325_10012413_pt1 | contig 18273 bp, 15 predicted proteins | sample Palsa_T0_2_FD_201948 | JGI IMG/M metagenome (GOLD analysis project Ga0302325, IMG submission 201948) | Peat permafrost microbial communities from Stordalen Mire near Abisko, Sweden - Palsa_T0_2 | ecosystem: Environmental > Terrestrial > Soil > Palsa > Peat permafrost | place: Sweden: Abisko...
CTGGTAGTAAACCCGGTCACGCAGATTGTCGGGCAGGCATTGCATATCCGCAACTTTGTTTTCCAGGTCGTGCGCATACTGATATCCCTGGCCGTAGCCGAGTCCCTTCATCAATCCGGTCGGAGCATTTCGCAAATGCAGCGGGACGGCGTCTGCCGCCGTCTGCTCCACATCTTTCAGGACATTGCCATATGCGCTGTAAAGCGCATTCGATTTGGGAGCGACCGACAAGTAAACCACAGCCTGCGCCAGCGCCAGGTTGCCCTCGGGCATGCCGATGAAGTCAACGGCGTCGCGCGCCGCCATGCATAGCGCCAGCGCGTTGGGGTCGGCCAGGCCGATATCTTCCACGGCCATGCGCACCACCCGCCGCGCCACATAGAGCGGATCCTCGCCCGCCTCGAGCATTCGGCCCAGCCAGTAGAGCGCGGCATCAGGATCACTGTTGCGCACCGACTTATGCAGCGCCGAGATCAGGTTGTAATGCTCTTCGCCGGACTTGTCATAGAGCAGAATTCGCTTTTGCAACGCATCGCGAACAATTTCGTCAGTAATCTCGCGTATTTCCTTAGGCTTGAACTCGGTGGGTGCCCCACTTCTCGCCTCCTTTGCGAGAAGTGGGTCTGCGCTGATGTCACCGAGAATTGCGGGTTTGGCCAATCCCGCCGCAACTTCCAAAACGTTGTAAGCACTGCGCGCGTCGCCGCTGGTGTAACTTGCAATTTTCTTGAGCACGTCGTCCGATGCGGTCAGATTCATCTCACCAAGTCCGCGTTCGCGGTCGGTGAGAGCGCGCCGCAGCAACAGCACGATCTGTTCTTCGGTCAGCGGCTTGAGCACATAGACGCGGCAGCGCGAGAGCAAAGCCGAATTAATCTCGAACGAAGGATTCTCAGTGGTAGCGCCGATCAGGCGAATATTTCCTTTTTCCACGTGGGGCAGAAAGGCATCCTGCTGCGCCTTGTTGAAGCGATGAATCTCGTCGATGAATACGATGGTGCGGGTGCCATACTGGCGGGCGCGTTCGGCGTCGGCCATGACCTGCTTGATCTCTTTGATCCCGGCGAGGACGGCGGAAAACTCAATAAACTCCGCCTTGGTCAGGCTAGCGATGATCTTGGCGAGCGTCGTCTTTCCCGTGCCCGGTGGACCCCAGAAGATCAGCGAGCCGGTGTCGTCGCGATCCACCTGAGTGCGCAAGGGTTTGCCGGGACCGATGAGATGTTCCTGGCCGACATACTCGTCGAGTGTGCGCGGGCGCATCCGGTCAGCCAACGGGCGCGGGGCGGCCGCGTCGCGATCTGCATTCGGGATTGGCTGGAAGAGACTCACAGAAGTTTCTTGCGCCGGAAGCGCTGGATTCAGCTTAACCCATTCGTGCGCGTGAGATCAGCCCGCATCTTAAGCTGTTGCGCCTTCTCTGCGCGACTTGTCATCCTGAGGCCCGGCGTTGTTTGCGGGCCGAACGAGCTATGGAATTGCCAGGAGCGCCAATGCTGCGAGCGAGTACACGGGTCCTTCGGCCCGCAAAGAACGCGGGCCTCAGGATGACAAAAGAAACGCCCCTGTGCACGCACATTTCATCGTAAGTCGTTGAGTCTTGGTGCAAGTGATTGAAAAGTCGTTGGAGGGCCCTGGGAGGCCGCAGGACGCACGATTTTCCGCCGGATGGCACTTAGGTTGCCCCGCGCAACGATCCTCGCTGGGAAGGCCGTTTCCGGCCCCGCAAAGGGCATTCTAGGGGCGGGGTCGGTGTGTGTTTAGCGACCCCATGTTCCCTCAGAGTCCCTTAACTCCTTATCCGCACAGAAATGTATTTGCGATATTGTACGTACAGTGTCTCATATTGAGACAGCCTTAGTGGCAGGCACGGCTGCGGGGAGGGTCGAGGAAACGAACCGCAGCTCTGGCGCCGCCGGCAACACGCCGATCTCAGCCCCGGAACGGTAGAATAGCCGCAAGCCCTCCAGGCAGCCAGCGTCAAGATGGTAGTGAATGTTCTGGGTGAGATAACTCTTTATGTCGCTTTGACTTAGATCAAGTCTCGGCGCCCATTCGCGCGCCATCTGATTCAAACTCGACGGCTCCAGCCCGTGATCGCGCGAATTCTGAAACACCGCCGGCAAATCCAGCGACGGAGCAGCTTCCAGCACCGCAGCGCTGCGCACCGCCCAAAAGGCAAAGACGAAAGGCTTCCCGGTGTGCCGGATCCATTCTTCCGCCAGGTCGAGCGTATGGTATCGAGTACGGTCAACCTGCAGGGCGGGGTCGCCAATAAGCAGGCCGGCATCGTGCTCCGACAGCATCTGTTCGAGGTTGGGCGCCATCGTCGTGTAGGTCCTCTTACCACCCAACCACTTCTCAAACAGAATTTTCGTCAGCGCCACCGAGGTCATCGAGGACGTATCGAGTGCGATGGTACGAATGTTTTCCGTAGGCACCTTGCTGACCAGGAGAATCGAGCGCACGGCTCGCCGGGAGGCGATGGCAACTTCGGGCAAGATTTGCAGTGCTGACTCATCCCGAGCAGCGCTCGCGGCATAGGCCGCAGCGGGGATGATCCCGATATCCGCCGTGCCCTCCGCCAGCGCGCGGGCGCAGGAGGTCGGCAATGTGTAAGAAATGTCGAAGTCGCGGACAGCCTCTTCGCGGGTTCTCTGGTGGTCGGGGCCGCCATGTTCGAAATCCCACATCAACGGGGCAGTATTCAGGTAGGAAATTGCGGAAATGCGCAAACGTCTCATTCTCATTTCGATTCTTTCCACAATTTTAACAAACCTGATGTGATGGATAACCTTGACGCACCGTTGAACGGCGGTTAGAGTCCGCTCGGAGTTTACTGGTGTCAAACGCTGCTGCTGTATCTCCGGGCGCGACGCATCTGCTGGAGTGGCTGGCCATTTCGCTCACGCCGGGGCTCGGGCCCACCAAGGCGCGCAAGCTCGTCGAACACTTCGGCTCGCCCGAGGCCGTGTTCCGCGCGTCATTGACCGAACTGGAGAGTACCCGCATTCAAGCCGTTTCCGCGCAGTCACTAGCCACCGGAAAGTCGGCCGAGCTGGCGCGGGAAGAGCTCGCGCGAGCGGCAGGCGCGGATGCGGCGGTCATCTCCATGGACGATCCTTCGTATCCGCCACGGCTCAAGGAAATCTACGATCCGCCGCTTATCTTGCGCGTCCGCGGCAATCTTGAAGTGCTGACCAAGCCCGGCGTCGCCATGGTGGGCACGCGCCATCCCACTCCCTATGGTTCCGGAATGGCCGAGCGCCTGGCCTGCGACTTGGCCGCGCAAGGTCTGGTCATTATTAGTGGTATGGCGCGCGGCGTCGACACCGCCAGCCATCGCGGAGCGATCTCGGCCAAAGGCAAGACGGTCGCGGTCTTTGGCACGGGCGTGGACGTGATCTATCCCAAGGAGAATACGCGGCTGGCCGAACAGATTCTGGCTCTCGGCGGCGCGTTGATCTCCGAGTTTCCTTTGGGCACCTTCGCTGCTCCGCAAAATTTTCCTATTCGCAACCGGATCATCAGCGGCATGTCGGTGGGCGTGCTGGTCTTGGAGGCTGCGGAATATTCCGGTACGCGCATCACCGCGCGCTGCGCTCTCGAACAGAATCGCGACGTCTTTGCCGTGCCCGGCAACGTGACCAACAAAAATTCCTGGGGCCCGAACACGCTGATTAAACAGGGCGCGAAGCTGGTTGCGACCTGGGAAGATGTGTGGGAAGATCTCCCGGCAGAAGTACGACTTGCATTGACTCCGCCCGCCACGCCTGAATCCCAGGGCGACTCTTCCGCATCTCTATTCCCGGACGATGGGCTCCCTCCTCACGAAAAGCGAATCCTGAGCCTGCTGAAAGCCGACGAAAGCACTCACATCGACGAAATCGTCGAGAAGCTCGAGCACGATCTTTCTTCCTCCGAAATCTTTGCCGCACTCTTCGAACTGGAACTGAACGGCAAGATCAGGCAGATGCCGGGGAAGAATTTTGTGAAAAGCTTCTAGCTTTTGGCTTTTAGCTGTTGGCTTGAATCTCTGGGCGCGTTTTTGAGGAGCATCGCAATGAGGAACTACAAGGATTTGCGGGTCTGGGAGGAAGCTCACGCGTTGACGCTTTCCATCTACAAAGTGACGCAGCTATTTCCGAAGGACGAGCGTTTCGGTCTAACTAGCCAAATTCGCCGCGCCTCTGCTTCGATCGGAGCAAACCTCGCCGAGGGTTGTGGACGACGATCCGACGGCGAGATGGGGCGGTTCGTGCAAATTGCGATGGGATCAGGGGCGGAGCTTTCCTATCATTTGCTGCTGGCGAACGACCTTGGCTTCATTGCAACCGAACAACATCTCGGACTGAACGCCAGTCTAGAAAGGGTAATGAGGATGTTGTCGGCGCTCTCGGCCAAGGTCAGAAATCCAACGGCGGCGTAACGGGTTTTGAGCCAAGAGCTAAGAGCCAACAGCCAAGAGCTTTCTTCACGTAACTTGTTGCGAACTTGACATTCGTGCTAGCTTCGGAAACGAGACTCCAGAGAAATTGAGGATCCATTGTCAAAAGGTTTAGTCATCATCGAATCGCCCGGCAAGGCGAAAGCCATCCAGAAATACCTGGGTAAGGGCTACACCGTCGAGGCCTCCTTCGGCCACGTGAAAGATCTGCCCAAGAGCACTCTGGGTGTCGATACCAGCAACAACTTCGAAACGGATTACATCGTTATTCCGGGCAAAGAGAAGGTTGTGGCTAAGCTGAAGAAGCTGGCCGCGGCGGCGGATTTTATCTTTCTGGCGCCTGACCCGGATCGCGAAGGCGAAGCCATTGCCGCCCATTTGGCCAGCGAACTCGGCGAGAACGGTGCCAAGGGGAAAAAGGCGAAAAAAGTTAAGTTGAAGAAGGGCGAGGTTGCGCCGCCGCCGCGTATCCAGCGCGTTACCTTCAACGAAATTACCAAGCGGGCGGTGCAGGCCGCGTTCGAGCATCCAAGGGCGATTGACCAGAATCTGGTCGACGCGCAGCAGGCTCGTCGCGTGCTCGACCGGCTGGTGGGCTACCAGGTTTCTCCGCTGCTGTGGGATAAGGTGCGGCGCGGACTTTCGGCGGGGCGTGTGCAGACCGTTGCGCTACGTTTGATCGTTGAACGCGAACGTGAGATCAAGGCGTTCCAAAAGGTCGAATACTGGACCATCGACGCGAACCTTGCGGCCAGCAAGCTTCCGGCCTTCGATGCGCGATTCCTGGGCAAGGGCGAAGAGAAAGTTGAAGTCACCAACGGCGAGGACGCGGAAAAGATTCGTGTCGGGCTCGAAAAGGCCGACTGGGTTGTTCGTTCGGTCGATAAGAAAGAGCGGCGCCGCAACGCCGCTCCGCCGTTTACCACCAGTAAGCTGCAACAGGATTCTTCGCGCAAGCTGCGCTTCAGCGTGAAGCGCACCATGATGATCGCGCAGCGCTTGTATGAAGGCGTAGAGCTGGGTGAGGAAGGCTCGGTCGGCCTGATCACCTACATGCGTACCGATTCCACGCGCGTCGCGCCCGAAGCGATTCAGGAAGTGCGCGAATATGTGGGTAAGGAATATGGCGCGCAGTATTTGCCGGAGCAGCCCAACACATATAAGGAGAAGAAGGAAGCGCAGGGGGCGCACGAAGCGATTCGTCCTACTTCGGCGATGCGGCATCCGGACCAGATCAAGCAGTATTTAAAGGAAGACGAGTTCAAGGTCTATAAGTTGATCTGGCAGCGTTTTGTGGCCTCGCAGATCAATCCAGCGGTGTTCGATCAGACGACTGTCGACATCGACGCGAAAAGTGGCAGTGAAGTTTTTTGGTTCCGCGTGACCGGATCGGTGTTGAAGTTCGACGGTTTCCTGAAGGTTTACGAAGAATCAAAAGAAGGCAAAGACGAAGAGGACGAAGAACTGAAACACAAGTTGCCCGCGCTTGAAGCGGGAGAGAAACTTACGCTCAAGGAGTTGAAGCCGGAGCAGCACTTCACCGAGCCGCCGCCGCGATTCAACGAAGCGTCGCTGGTGAAAGAGCTGGAAGAGCGCGGCATTGGCCGACCTTCCACTTACGCGGCGATTCTCACCACGATCCAGGAGCGGCAGTACGTGCAGAAAATCGGCGGCAAGTTTACGCCCACGGAGATTGGTCTGGTCGTGACCGATCTGCTGGTGGAAAACTTCCGCGACATTTTCGATCTGCAATATACCGCGCGGCTCGAAGAAGAGCTCGACGAAATCGAAGAGGGCAAAGAGAAGTGGCAGGACGCGCTCGGCGACTTCTACAAGAAATTTCAGAAAGATCTCAAATATGCCGAAAAGCATATGGAGAACATCAAGCGGATGGAGAAGCCCACAGATGAGAAGTGCGAACTCTGTGGCTCGCCGCTGGTGATCAAGTGGGGCAAGCACGGCTCGTTCTACGCCTGCAGCACCTACGAAAAAGACGATCCCGATACCTGCAAGTTCACCAAGGAAAATCCGATCAACCTGCCCGATCTCGATTCCGCCGACGTGCAGGAGACCACGCAGGAGGAATATTGCGAGAACTGCGGCCGCGTGATGGTCTTGAAACGCGGGCGCTTCGGCCAGTTCATGGCGTGCACGGGCTATCCCGATTGCAAGACCACGCGGCGGTTGGATCAGGGAAAGAAAGTTCCCGACATTCCGCTCGACGAGCTGTGCCCGAAATGCGGGCGCAACATGATGATCCGGCACGGGCGCTTCGGCGAATTCACCACGTGCAGCGGATATCCTGAGTGCAAGTATGTGAAGCAGAATTTCATCGGAGTGAAGTGTCCCGAGTGTAAAGACGGGGAGTTGGTCGAAAAGCGGGCTCGCAAGGGCAACACCTTCTACGGGTGCGGAAATTATCCCAACTGTAAATTTACTTCGGCGCACAAGCCCATCCCGGAAAAGTGCCCAAGTTGCGGCAGCGAATACCTGGTCGAGAAAAATCTGAAGTCCGGTCCGGTGATCGCTTGCCCGAATAAAGAATGCGACTACGAGCGGCCAAACCCGGCGGCGGAAGCGGCAGCGACCACCGCGTAAGAATTAAAAATTAAGCATCGCGAAATTGCGTGATGGGAATTCTGTGATCGTATAATTTGGAGCTGCGGCTCCGATTGTCCCGTGGTTGCCGATTGTCCCAATCGCTAAGTCTCCCGATCACCAAATTCTCTCTGAGGTGTGCCAATGGCCAAGAAGCCGACGACTGCTGATGCCCAACTGCTCTTGCAACTCTACGATCTGCGCCGCGAGGCCGAGATGCGCAAGGCGCGCAACTGGTGGAACGGGGAATTCTTCCCGCAGAGTGCCGACGATTATTTGAAAGTAATGTGGGCGGCGAAGGCGCCGGAAAATGCCTGGCTGCGCCAGGTGCAGAGCTACTGGGGTATGGCTGCGGCTTTCGTGCTGCAGGGGGTGTTAAACGAAGAGCTCTTCGTGCAGCCGGCCTTCAGCGGTGAAATGTTTCTCATCTTCGCCAAGGTCTATCCGTTCCTCAAAGAATTGCGCGAGAAACTCAACGATCCGAATGCATTCGGCAGCATCGAGAAAGTTATCACCCGCACTAAGTGGGGACGGGAGCGCCTGCAAATGGTTATCAAGCGGGTGGAAGTATTGCGGCAGAAGCGGGCCGAGAGCAAGTAGGCAGTCCTGAGAGTGCCCCGTCCTTGTCTGCCGCCTTCTGGCGGACAGGGCGGGGCTTTCGACTTTGCTCCCTGAGTCCACCGCCGGGTTTTCCATTTTAAGAAAACTGACTTCTTGAAAATCTTGCAACAAGTCTGAATTAAGAATCTAAAGTCAAAATCTAAAGTCAAAATCCCCACCCTGTCCCTGCTGAAACCCGCAGGGATAAGGGTGGGGCACCGACCTGTTCCTGCATCTGTTATTCTAATCGGCTGTGCGGATGATCTGGTGGTTTCTGATCCTGGGGGTTAGCACACTAGTGGTGGTGTGCGTGGCCATCGCCTTGTATATCCGGTTGCGACGGCACTTGAGAAAGGCCCACGCTTCGCAGGACAGCGGCTTGAGTGCTGTGGAACGGGAGCGCCGGTCGGACGGGATCGAACAGTAAGAGTTTGTTAGAAAAAGTTCCAGCGGGAGATTCGTGTTATGCGCAAGTCGGCGATTCAGACCTTAACAACTCCGCAAGAGTGGATCTATGCGGCGTCGCAACAAGTCGCGCTGGTAGTCGGCGCGAGCCTGGTAGTGGCCCTGTGCGCGCGCGTCACGATTCCCTTGATGCCGCTCACTCCGGTTCCACTCACCGTGCAGAATCTCGGCGTGTTGCTGGTGGGGCTGCTGCTCGGCAGCCGGCGCGGGTTTGCGGCGCTGGCGCTTTATTTGGCCGAGGGTGCGATCGGCCTGCCCGTGTTCAATCCCACAGGTCCAGGTGGGATGGCGCAGTTGTTGGGAGCCACTGGTGGATTTCTCATGGCGTACCCGTTCGTCGCTTTCCTGGCGGGATATATTTTTGAGCGCGGCTCGAAGAGTTTTGCGCGTGCGGCCGTCGCCGGACTGTCGGCGGAAATTCTGCTGTTCGCGGGCGGGCTTGGCTGGCTCTACCTGTACACACATTCGCTGGCCAAGGCGGCCTACTTCGGACTGTACTGGTTCGTGGCCGCGGAAGTCATGAAGATAATGTTCGCAGCGACTATCGCCTCGCGCTTTCGCCGGGCCGCGGTCGCGCGCTAAGCTTCTTCTCGAATTAGTTAGCTGATTTGTTTAACCAACCTTCATAACCGGAATCGACAATTGGGATTCATACTGGGAGTTCAGCGATGACAGCCGTCACCGAAACCGCCAAAGCAACCGCCGGCAATACCGTGAATCAGGTGCGAGAAATTTCCGTGGCGCATAGTCCGGACTCCGACGACGCCTTCATGTTTTACGGACTGGCGACCAGCAAGGTGCGCACGCCGGGGCTGAAGTTCACTCATACTCTTTGCGACATTGAGACGCTCAACCAGAAGGCGCGCGAGGGCGTTTATGACGTGAGCGCGATTTCGTTTCACGCCTACCCGTACGTGCAGGATAAATACGCGCTGATGGGGTGTGGTGGCAGCGTCGGCGAAGGCTACGGGCCGATGATCGTATCGCCGCGCCCGTTCACGGCGAGCGAGGTCAAGACCAAGCGCATCGCGGTGCCCGGCACACTGACGACAGCTTATCTTGCGCTCCATCTTTTTGCGCCGGGCGTAGAGACTGAAGTTGTGCCTTTTGACCAGATTATCCCGCAGGTGCTCGAAGGAAAATACGAAGCTGGATTAATCATTCATGAAGGCCAACTGACGTACGACAAGGCGGGCCTGCACCGCATTGTCGATCTCGGCAAGTGGTGGCAGAAGGTAACCGGATTGCCGCTGCCGCTTGGAGGTAACGCGATTCGCCGCGCGCTCGGTCCGGAACTCATGCCGCTGGTATCGGCAGCGTTGCGTGAGAGCATTCAATATGGACTCGATCATCGCGAAGAAGCGTTGTCCTACGCCATGCAGTTTGCCCGCGATCTCGACGCGCAATCGGCGGACAAGTTCGTCGGCATGTACGTAAACGAGCGCACGCTCGATTACGGCGCCGACGGCCGCGAAGCGGTGCGCCGTCTCCTCGACATGGGCCACAAGGCGGGGATCATTGGGCCGGAAGCTAGAGTGGATTGGGTGTAGGGAAGCTTTTGGCTCGTGGCTCTTAGCTTCTAGCTTTTAGCTTCCTACTCCTCGCGCCAGCGATGATGCTTGGCTACCCGCTGGTTTTTCAGTCATCACCGAACTCCGTTTTGTGCCGAAGTCCCGCACGCAGTTACGTCTGGATTTGAACCTAAGAGCGAAGAGCCAAGAGCCAGCACCTTGCCCCCCCAAACCATCCTCATCGACGCGGACGACACGCTCTGGGAGAACAATGTCTACTTCGAGCGAGCGATCGCAAAATTCGTCTCATTCCTGAATCACCACGAGTTTTCTCCCGAGCAGGTACGCGGCGTGCTCAACGACGTGGAGCGGGAATGCATCGTAACCCACGGCTACGGGCTGCACAGCTTCGCGCACGCGCTGGTGCGCACTTTCGAGCGGCTGAGCGTGCAGCCGGTTACCCCGGAGTTGCAGGCGCAGGTTCGCAGCTTTACTCATTCCATAGAGAATCATGACATCGAACTGCTCCCGGAGGTTCCTGAGACTCTGCAGTATTTATCGCAGCGTCATCGTCTGATTCTGGTGACCAAGGGCGCGGTTCCCGAGCAGTCTGGAAAGGTCGAACGCTCGGGGCTGAAGAAGTATTTCGAGGCGGTCGAAGTTGTTGCGGAGAAAGACGCCGCGGTTTATTCGCGAATCGTGGAACAGTTCGCACTCGATCGGCAATCCACGTGGATGGTCGGCAACAGTCCAAAGTCCGATATTAATCCCGCGCTGGCTGCGGGTCTGCACGCGGTGTTCGTGCCTCATGGCGACACCTGGATCCTCGAACACGAGGAATTGAATGCGGCTCCTCCGCAGCAGACTCTGCGGATTGTGGGGCGCTTCGCGGAACTGCGGGAGCATTTCTGACTTCCAGCGGACGTAAACCACTGAGGTCACGGAGGACACTGGAAGTGAAACCACGGGGGACACGGAGGGCTTCAGGGCGACGAACGCTACGGCACCCTCGTGGTAGAACCAGCGCTGTTACCCCGTCGTTGTTTCATGTTGTTTCGTCGCTACCGCATCAAACTAACCAACACGCCACTATCGCGCCACGCATTTCCCACGTGTTACGCTCGTCTTGCTCTGCGATCTGGCTCCCACTTCGTCAGTGGCGATTCAGACAAACAATTTGCGGCGGTTGTTGCATACAGTTGAGGCGCTCTCGGAACTCGGGCCCGCGCTAACGGCGGAGCGCGACTTCACTGAGACCTCGCGGCTGATGCTGGCGGCTGTCATGGAAGCGGCGGGCGCGCGCGAAGGTGCGCTCCTGCTGTTCAACGACAAGCCCGCCCTGCTGACCTCGGCGGCGGCGCAGGGCTTTGCCCTGATGCCCGATCCGGCCTTCATTCCTCTCCTGCCTAAGCACGTGCATGCGCTCACCGCGGCGCGCAGTCCCATAGTTCTGAACTCGTCGACCTATTCCGTATTTCTAAGTTCTAACGGCAATGTCGCGCCGGAACTTTTCAAATGCCTCGCTCCACTGAAAGCAGGTGGGAGATTGGCGGGCGTAGTCGCTCTCGGACGCCGGCCTGGCGACGCGCTTTATGAAGACAGCGAACTGGACGCGCTCGAACTACTCTGTGCCTACATTGCGCTGGCCGTGCAGAATCATACGCTCACGCAAACCATTGCGCAGCGGGTCTCGGAAAATCTGCGCCTTATGGCATCGCTGCATGGGTTCTACGACAATGCGCTCGAAGCCTTCGCCACAGCCATCGACGTGAAGCACGTGAACATTCACGGCCATTCCCTGCGGGTGGGGCGCTACGCAGCCGCGATCGGCGAAGCCATGGGACTGGAGGCCGGCGAGGTTGCGGCGGTGCGCAGTGCAGGATACTTGCACGATATAGGAAAAGTTGCGGTTGACCGCCGCCTGTTCGGCAAAGCGAGTGCACTGAATCCGGAGGAGTTTCGCGAGATGGCGGACCACACCACCGTCGGGCATCAAATCGTCAGCAGCGTGCAGTTTCCCTGGCCCAAAATTCCCGAGGCGGTGCGCTGGCATCATGAGCGCAGTGACGGGTCCGGGTATCCGGACCGGCTCTACGAGAATGACGTGCCGCTGGCCGTCAGGATCGTGGGGCTGGCCGATTCCTTCGACGCCATGACCAGCATCCGGCCCTATCGCGCTCCCCTTTCGGTGGGCAGCGCGCTGAGCGACCTGGTGCGCATGGCGCCGCAGAAATTTGATCCCAATGTTGTACAGGCTCTGCTCATTCAGGTGCGGCGCGACGCTGTGGGCAGTAACCGGACTCCAATGCTGGAGGGCGTGGCGGTGAACATCGCGGCGGGGGACATCGATTCGCTGGCCGCCGCTTTGCAACACAAAGTGTCGCGCGGCAAGAAATATCTGACCGCTGACGTTCCCCATTCCTCCGGGTGTTAACCGGCAAACACTGCAAGTTACTGTTATCAAATAACTTCCCGGCACCGAAGTAATCAGGAAGGGTAGCAACTTTTCACCCCCGCAGGGTTCATACTGTAGGAGAGTCATCCCTGCATGGCATCCGGTATACAGAAGTTGGCGCTGTTTCTTCTCGGGGTGAGTCTCGCCTGCGCCGTTCCGCAATTAGTCGCTAGGAAAAACGATAATGCCCCCGATTCCGGATCCAGCTCACAGAAGCGCGCGGTGCATGCGCTGAACCGTCTAACCTTTGGCCCGCGGCCAGGGGATGTTCAGTCGGTCATGGCAATGGGCGTCGATAAGTGGATCGATCTGCAGCTTCATCCAGAAAAGATTTCCGACAGCGCCGTGGAATCCCGCCTGGCAGCCTTCCGCACGCTGCACATGAGTTCCAAGGAGATGGCCGAAGAATTTCCCGACAACCAGATGGTGAAGCAGGTCATGGACGGCAAGCGGCCCATGCCCACGGCCGCGGCCGAGCGCGCCATCTACCGAGTGCAGATCACGCGCGAGGAAGTGAAGCGCGAAGAAAAAGAACAAGAGAAGCAGGCGGCGGCAGTCGCTCCGCAGCCTCTGTCGGTTTCCGCCTCGATGCCGGCCACTCCTGCGCAGAGTGCGGGCTCGGCGGGTGCGGCTGACGCCGCGAAGACGGCCGAAGAACTCGCCGCGGCAGCTGCGGCGCGCGGAGATGCGTCCGGCATCGCGCCCAACAACCTGGCGGAAGTGAGCGCGACGAACCGGATGGCGAACTCAAACGGCGCGTCCGAAACCGACTCGGGCGCCAACGGTCCTGCAATGAATGCGACCGCTGGGAATGAAATGGCAATGTCGGCGGCGGCGACAACAAAAGCCGAGAGTAAGCCTTCACCGGCGGACGAAGCTGAGGCGCGCCGCCGCGAAGATCGTCTGTACGCCGATCTGAAAGTGCAGGGATTGATCGACCTGCCTCCAGCCGAGCGTTTCAAGAAAATCATGGCCATGTCGATCGACGAACAGGTCGCGTTCGCCGATGCCATGCGCGGAGGCAAGGGCCAGGACTTTCTGACTGGACTCGATCCCAAACAAAAAGAAACTTTGCAGGCCATGAACAACCCGCAAAGCGTGGTCGCTGACGAATTGATGCAGGCCAAGTTGTTGCGGGCAATTTATAGCGAACGCCAATTGCAAGAGGTGATGACCGACTTCTGGTTCAACCATTTCAACGTATTCGCTAACAAAGGCGCCGACCGCGTTCTGCTTACCAGTTATGAGCAGGATGTGATTCGTCCGCACGCGCTGGGCAAGTTCGAAGACCTACTGGTGGCCACGGCTAAAAGTCCGGCGATGTTGTTTTACCTCGACAACTGGCTGAGCATCGGGCCAAATTCCATGCAGGCTCAGGGCATTCCCGGGCATCCTGGCCCGCACGGACAGTATCGTTTTCCGCCGCCGCGTCCCGGACAGAAGCCGAATGCAAAAAAGAAACAGAACAACGGGCTCAACGAGAATTATGGCCGCGAGTTGCTCGAACTCCATACCCTCAGCGTGAACGGCGGCTACTCGCAGCGCGATGTCACCGAGGCCGCGAAAGTTTTTACCGGATGGACCATTGATAAGCCGAACGATGGCGGCGGCTTCAAGTTCGACCCGCGCATGCACGAGCCCGGACCAAAGATGGTGCTGGGACATCGCATCAAGCCCAAGGGTGAAGACGAGGGCAGGGAATTGCTGCATCGCCTGGCAACCAGCCCGCAGACCGCGCATTTTATTTCGCTGAAGCTGGCTGAGCGTTTCGTGTCGGATGACCCGCCGCCGGCCTTAGTCGATCGCATGGCGAAGACTTTTGAAAAGAAGAAAGGCGACATTCGCGAAGTGTTGAGCACGCTGTTTCATTCGCCGGAATTTTGGGCCGACGGCACTTATCGCGCGAAGGTGAAAACGCCGCTGGAATTTGTGGCCTCCGCGGTTCGCGTCACCGGCGCTGATGTCGACGACGCCATGCCGCTGGCCCGCCAGTTGAATAACATGGGCATGCCGCTCTACGGCGCGCAGCCGCCGACCGGATATTCGATGAAAGCAGAGACCTGGGTGAGTTCGTCGGCGCTGCTCGGCCGCATGAACTTCGCCCTGGCGCTGACCGCTGGCAAAGTGAAAGGCGTAAAGGTGGACACGCCGCAGTTGGTGGGTGGAATGCCTGCCCCTGATCCCAACCTGACGCTATCTACCCTGGAAACCAAGCTGCTGGCCGCGGACGTGTCGAGGCAGACGCACGACTCGATCATGGCGCAGATTGAGGCTCCGGCGAAAAGCGCCGGCGGTGCGGGCATGAGTTCGCCCGATCAGCCGAACGAAGATAGGCCGAACAAAGATAGTCAGTCAAACAAGAAGCCCGCGCCACGCAAGCCCGCGGACGTACAGCGTCCGCCAGACGCGAGCACAATCGCGGGTCTGTTATTAGGTTCGCCGGAGTTTCAGAGGAGATAAAGATGCTATCGACTTTCAGTCATCAGCTATCAGCCTGTCCCGCGAGGCCAAGAAGCTGATAGCTGATAGCTGACAGCTGAAAGCTGGCTCATTATGTCCATCACACGTCGCATCTTTCTTCGTAACAGCGCACTGGCCGTGGTCGGGACCGCGGCCGTCCCGAGTTTTCTACAGCGCGCGGCCTTTGGCGCGGTCGAAAGCGGCAGCCTGGGCAACAAGCGGCTGGTGGTGATTTTTCAGCGCGGTGCGGCCGACGGTTTGAATATTGTCGTGCCGCACGCCGAGCCGCAGTACTACGCCATGCGGCCTAGCATCAATATCGCTCGGCAAAAAGTAATCGATCTCAATGGCTTCTTCGGACTGCATCCCTCACTGGCGCCGTTTCAGCCGCTGTGGCAGCAGGGACATCTCGCTATCGTGCACGCGGCAGGATCGCCCGACACGACGCGCTCTCATTTCGACGCGCAGGACTTCATGGAAACCGGCACGCCCGGTGTGAAGGCCACGGAAGATGGCTGGCTCAATCGTTCGCTGCATGACCTTCCGCTGGCGGACCAAAAAGCATCGGCATTTCGCGCCATTGCCCTGGGGCCGTCGCTGCCGCGCATCTTGAGCGGCGCCGAACCTGCGGTCGCCATGAATAACATCAACGACTTTTCGGTGGGCGGGAAGAATCCGAAAGCGTCGCCGGCAGCCACGGCATTCGAGTCTATGTACGATCATTCCTCTGACAGCGTGCTCCACGGCACGGGCGAGGAAACTTTCGATGCGGTGAAAATGTTGAAAGACGCCGATCCTGGAAAATATACTCCGCTGCCCGGCGCCAATTATCCCAAGGGACGCTTTGGTGACAGCCTGCGTCAGCTCGCCCAGCTCATCAAAGCGAATCTCGGCGTGCAAGTCGCTTTCGCCGATATCGGCGGCTGGGACCATCACGTCAACGAAGGTTCGACCGAGGGCCAACTCGCCAATGTCCTCGGCGAATTCTCGCAATCCATCGCCGCCTTCTGGACTGACCTCGGCGACCTCGGCGAAGACACGGTCGTGATCACCATGTCCGAGTTCGGCCGCACCGCGCGCGAAAACGGCAACCGCGGCACCGACCACGGCCACGCCAACGTAATGTTCGTTCTCGGCGGCCCGGTCAAAGGCGGCAAAGTCTACGGCCGCTGGCCCGGCCTTGCGGACTCGCAACTCTACGAAGGCCGCGATCTCGCATTAACCACCGACTTCCGCCAGGTAATCGGCGAAGCAGTAACGCGGCACCTGGGAAACAAGAATCTGGCGAATGTATTTCCGGGCTACGACAATCAGCCAGGGAAATTTCTGAAGTATCTGGGCTAGTGATACCGATCCCGATACACGCGTGCCTGCAGCCGTCCTCGGCTCTCAGGTCGAGCGAAGCTCCACGGTCGATTCCCTCATGGAATCGCTCGTTATTCAAAGGCGGCGATTGGCCTCGGACTCCAACCCGTCCTGCTGAATCCTGCAGCCTGCTATCTTGTCGTCGATGTACCACTTTGTGCCGTCCTGCGGATCATAATAGATCGGTATCTTCCGCCCGCTCATTCGCTGGATGATCTCCGCACCTTCGTCGTTGAAAAATTCCCTTAGGACAACCCTGCCACTGAAGTACTCCCCGCCGACGTGGTACGAGAAATAAAGCACGGGCACCTTGAGCGGACCCCATCTGCCGCTCCTGGGTACGGGCAGGAACGTGCCCCCTTCGATGATGGCCTCTGTCGTTGGCCACTGCTGGATTTTCTTTTGGAGTCGATCCTGCTGCCGGCTCGCCAACCACACTCCGCCGCTCATGAAGAGCGCGGCCGCTGCTATCGCGAAGGCGAAAAACCCGATGACCTGAATCGGCTTAAACCTCCACCAGCACGTCACCGCCCTCAATCTTCATCGCATACACCGCGATCTTCGCCTTCGAATCCTGCTCGGCCACGCCCGTCTTCGGATCCCACGCCCATCCATGCCACGGGCAGACGACCTTGCCATTCTCGATCATCCCCTGGCCGAGTGGCCCGCCGCGGTGCAGGCACACATTGTCCATGGCGCTGTAAACGCCGTTCACGTTTGCGATGCAGATGGTCTTGCCGCCGCAAGGGAATTCTTTGGCTTCGTCGGCGGCGGGAAGCTCGGATTGCGTCGCGAGTTTAATGAAGGCTGGCATGGATTAACTCTTATCTCTCAGATCTTGAGCGCCATGGGACTGGGATGTTTTGGCTGGTAGATGCCGATCTTTCCGCCGCCGGGAAGGAAGAACGTGGCAAGTTTTCCCCAACGCTGTTCATTCACGTCCGAGACTTTCACATTCTTCGACTTCAGATCGTTCAACGTCGCCGCGATGTCGTCGCACATCAGGTAGAGCTCGTGCTGGTCGTTCTTCTCGGAGTCGTGGAACGCGGCTTCGCACGGTGGCAGCGCGAAGATCAGCCAGCCGTGTCCGGCGTCCACAGAAGGATACTTGAGAACATCGCGAAAGAAGGCTCGATCGGCTTCGGCATCTTTCGATTGGATCACGATGTGTGCGCCGTTAATCACTGGTGCCTTTGGTTGCCGGGGCGCGAGGTGAAAACCACCTCGCTTCGCTCGGGGGCGGACGAGGGCGTCGGCCCCTACAATTTGCTCACTTCGGCTGCAGCGTCTGCGCGATCATCACCTGCCGCTTGAAGTTCTCCACCATATTCGGATCGAGCCGCACCGCCGTCGGCTTTTTGGCCAGCGTCATAGTGTCGATCTTGTCCTGCAACTTGAGCAGCGCATAGAAAAGATTCTCCGGACGTGGCGGGCAGCCAGTGACATACACATCCGTGGGGACGATTTTGTCCACGCCCTGCAGCACGGCATAAGTATTGAACGGGCCGCCCACCGACGAGCACGCGCCCATCGAGATCACCCACTTCGGATCGGGCATCTGGTCGTAAATGCGCTTTACCACGGGCGCCATCTTCAGCGTCACGGTGCCGGCCACAATCATCAAGTCGCTTTGCCGCGGGCTGGGCCGAAACACTTCCGAGCCAAAGCGCGCAATGTCGAAGCGCGAAGTCGACGATGCGATCATTTCAATCGCGCAGCAGGCCAGACCAAACGTCATCGGCCACACCGCCGACTTGCGCGCCCAGTTGAAAACATAATCAACCGTGCTGATCATGAAATTCTTTTCGAACTTGTTTTGCAGCCAGCCCATGAAGGAACCTCGCGGAACAGTACAGTGGCAGTCTAGGTAACGCGCGAGACCGTGTCAATCACGACGTCGAGCTAGGGCATCGCGGCGTCCAGCAGCTCCAGCACCGTCTTCCGCAAAGGCCTCGTGAGCGGCAGGGACGAAAGTCGCAGCAGATTAACGAGCAGGCCCAGACTTTTTTCCATCAAGCGTTCTGTGCGTTCCTGGTTGGGGGAGCGGTCGTAGAGCCAGAACATGATCAGCGCCATCTGATACAGCCAGAGCAGGTAGGGCAAGCGCGGCTTCAAGTCAGCGGGAACCTTCGCGTCGCTGCCTTCTAAGGCGATTCGCATATGCTCGATCGCTCCTTCGCGGATGGGGGCAGTCTCGTCGCTGAACGGGGACAGCGGGTCGGCGCCGTCGGGCGCGTGACGGAACAGGGCCGCGCAGAATTTTCGGTTCGGTTGCAATAGCTCGAGACGTTTATCGAGCACGCAACGAATCCTCTCCTGGAGCTTCTTCCGGCCTGCGAGCGCTTCCAGCACCGGCCCGTTACTGCTCTCCT
>Ga0302325_10012414_pt1 | contig 18273 bp, 14 predicted proteins | sample Palsa_T0_2_FD_201948 | JGI IMG/M metagenome (GOLD analysis project Ga0302325, IMG submission 201948) | Peat permafrost microbial communities from Stordalen Mire near Abisko, Sweden - Palsa_T0_2 | ecosystem: Environmental > Terrestrial > Soil > Palsa > Peat permafrost | place: Sweden: Abisko...
CAGGACCAGGACCAGGACCGATGAGAGCCTCCCATGACCGTCCCGCGGCATCGGCGGCGGCGATCCCTGTGATCTCGGACCATCGAGGATTCGTGTACACGTACCTGTCCGCCGCATCTGTCAGGAAGATCCCGATCGGGGCGACATCGGTGAGGAGTCGCAGCTGGTCGGCCGATGCTTGTACTTCGTGGGCTTGGGCGGCTAGTACTGCGGCCTTGGCGAACAGGTTCGCGAAGACGCTCACTTTGGCCCGGATCTCGTTAGGATCGAAGGGCGCGACGATGAAGTCCACAGCCCCTTCCGAGTAGTGATCAGCGCTCAACGCAACGTCGCGGGGGTGGGCGGTCAGAAATATGATCGGGGTCATTTCAGATTGCTGGCGCTGCCGGATCAGACCCGCGGTTTCAAAGCCATTCATGACAGGCATGCAGACGTCGAGCAAGATGACAGCGAAATCATTCACCATGACCTGGCGCAGGGCGTCGAAGCCAGAGTCGGCCTCAACAATCGGATACCCGAGCGGCGAGAGCGCTGACCTGAGGGCCAGCCGCTTTCCAAAGTTGTCGTCGACGATCAGGATCTGCGGCAATTCTGTCATCGCCACTTCCCCATGATGCGGTTCCAAAATCGGCCTGAAACTCATTGGGGGCGCTGCGCGTCGGGCGGGAACCACGGCCTGAGGGCGGCCAGCAACTCGATCATGCTGACCGGCTTCGATACATAGTCGCTCGCCCCGGCCTTCATACACCGTTCGCGCTCGTCGGCTACCACTTTGCCGGTGACGGCGATGATGGGCAGTAGGTCGTATCGCCCAATGGCACGAATTGTCCGCATGGCCGTATATCCGTCCATCTCCGGCATCATGACGTCCATCAGGACGAAGTCGATATTGGCGGTGCGCTCGAGCAGTGCGATGGCCTCCACGCCGTTTTCAGCCGTATAGACCTCAGCCCAGCCCCGCTCGAGCAGCGCAGTCATGGCGAACACATTGCGGAAGTCATCGTCGACGACTAGTGCCCTCGACCCGGCGAATGGATGATCATCGATGTTCACCGATGGAGGTGGATCGGAAGCAGCCACATGCGGTGGAGCACTCGATCCATGGACGGCTGCCGGCTTGGATCGGAATGGCGAAGCGGGCGGCAACTCAGCGGACGTTGTTCCCCGGATTGTGGACACTCGCCGATCGAGTGGTAGATACACGGTAAAGGTGCTGCCTTCACCCGGTCTACTGGTTACGGTGATGTCGCCGCCGAGCAGGTCGAGAAGCGTACGGGTAATCGACAGACCGAGACCGGTTCCGCCGAAGCGCCGGGAGGTCGTACCGTCGCCCTGGGCGAACGCTTCGAAGATCCGTTGCTGCTGTTCCGTTTCGATGCCTACGCCGGTGTCGCGGACCGACAAGGCGAGCACCGAGGGCGAGCAGTCCAGAGATCCCGCCGTCGTGCTCCAGCCGCCTTCGGCCAGGCTGACATCGACGACGACCTCTCCCTGCTCGGTGAACTTGAAGGCATTGGCCAGCAGGTTCTTGAGGATCTGTCGAAGGCGTTGCGGATCGGTGACGATAGTGGCCGGGCCATCCGCTCCGAGATTGATCGAGTAGTGCAGGCCTTTCCTCTCGGCAACATGCTCGAACTCGCTGAGCAACGTTCCCCTGAGCTGGTCCATCGACATCTCGACCATCTCGACCGAGATGGTGCCTGACTCGACTTTGGCCAAGTCGAGTATGTCGTTGAGAAGAGCGAGTAGGTCACGGCCGGAGGACAGAATGACCGTTGCGTATTTGACCTGCGTCTCCGTCATGTTCCCGTCGGGGTTGTCCTTCAGCTGTTCGGCCAGCATCAAGAGGCTGTTCAGCGGGGTTCGAAGCTCATGGGACATGTTGGCGATGAATTCGGTCTTGTACTTCGACGACACTGCGAGCTGGCCAGCCTTCTCCTCGAGGAGACGCTTCGACCGCTCTACTTCTAGGTTCTTCTGTTCCGCCTCGGTGTTCCGTTCGGCCAGGAGCTTGGCTTGGCTCTCGAGGTCGGTGTTGGACTTCCGCAACTCCTCCTGTTGGGAACGGAGGTCCTCTGCGAGCGTCTGTGACTGCTCGAGCAGATCTTCGGTGAGCGAGTTTGCCTCAATGGTATTGAGGACAAGTCCGATGCTCTCGGGAAGTTGATCGAGGAACGCCTGATGGGCGACGCTGAACGGTGAGAACGAGGACAGTTCCACAACAGCCCGCACCGACCCCTCGAAGAGGACGGGCAGGACGATGATGTTGAGTGGGCTCGCCGAACCGAGCCCGGAGTTCACCCGTACGTAGTCGTCAGGGACGTCGGTGAGCAGGATTCGCTTCTTCTCCTTGGCACACTGGCCGACGAGGCCTTCCCCAACTCGGAATGACGTAGGAATGACCTCTCGGTTCTCGACGCAGTAGCCAGCTTGAAGCTCCAGCATCTGCTCACCCTCAGCCGTCGGGCTACTCATCGCATAGAACGCACCGTGCTGGGCTCCTACCAGCGGTGCGAGCTCGGAGAGGATCATGGTCGACACCGTGACGAGATCCCGTTGACCCTGGAGCATGCGCGTGAAGTGCTCTCGATTGGTCTTCAACCAGTCCTGCTCGATGTTCTGCCTGGTCGTATCGTCGAGGTTGCGGATCATCTTGTTGAGGGTGTCCTTCAGGGCGGCGACCTCACCGCTTGCCTCCATATGGACCTGCCGGCTCAGGTCCCCCTCGGTGACCGCCGTAGCCGCATCCGAAATGGCCCGGACCTGACTCGTGAGGTTGGCGGCCAATTGATTGACGCTGTCGGTCAGGTCCTTCCAGACCCCCCCGACCCCAGTTGACTGGGCCTGGCCTCCCAGCTTGCCTTCCACTCCGACCTCGCGGGCCACTCTCGTTACCTCACCGGCAAAGGCGTTGAGCTGGTCGACCATGGCATTGACGGTGTTCTTGAGCTCGAGGAATTCTCCCTTCACGTCGATCGAGATCTTCTTGCTCAAGTCGCCATTGGCTACCGCCGTAGTGACCATGGCGATATTGCGAACCTGCCCAGTAAGGTTGCCCGCCATCAGGTTGACGTTGTCGGTCAAGTCCTTCCAGACCCCGCCCACCTCGATGGTGACGGCGGCGGCCTGGCCGAGCTTGCCCTCAGTCCCCACCTCACGGGCCACCCGAGTCAGCTCGGAGACGAATCCGTTCAGCTGATCGACCATGGCGTTGATGGTCGTCTTCAGGTCCAGCATCTCGCCTCGGACGTCATCCGACATCTTCTTGCTGAGGTCACCATCGGCGACGGCTCCGATGACTCGGTGCATTTCGATCGTGGGACGAACCAAGGCCTCGATGAGTCCGTTGACAGAATTGATGCTGTCGGTCCAGCCGCGAGTGCTCCCCATCAGTGCCACCCGTTGCGAGAGCCTGCCCTGCTCGCCGACCGCCAGACTCACTCGTGCCAGCTCTGCTTCCAGGGTCTGATTGGCAATGATCACGTCATTGAGCTCATCGGCCACTTTGCCGGCTGTGCCCGTCCAATCGAGCGGCATTCGCGCCGTGAAGTCTCCACCTTTGACATTGGCCAGGACGCCGAGAAGAACGTTCGGGTCAGCCGCAACCTCAGCCATTACCGACGAGTGCCTCATGCCCGGCACCGATCGGATGCGCCGGCAGCCTTCGGTTCCCGCAGTCGGCGTTGCTGAGGTACGGAAAGCCCACTCCGAGTCGCCCTCGTTCGACCACGAGCCGCTGCTTCGAGGGAGTACATCGGTGTGGAATTCTCCATCACCGTGCGGCCCAACTGGCTCAGCGTTTCTGACTGCTTCAGGTCGCTCGACATAGGCACCGGTCCCCGCCATCGTGGAATGGCCGCAGGGTCCGGGCGGCGAATAGTGACACTGATTGAAGGGAAACCGTAGCAGCGCGAATCCGCGCGGGGATGGATACTTGCAGACGTCCTAGAACTGGGTCCCGAACGACCATCCTGTTCATGCCGGGGCCACGGTGCCGGTGGCATCAGATGACCCAAGGGGCACCGTCGTATCGCCGCCGCCCGGGCTCAGCGGCAACGCTCGGTAGCCAACCGGTACACGCGCCCGCAACGTCGTGGGCCGAGGTGTACCCCTACTCGTGCTCCTACACCTACTTCAAAGTGACACCGGCAGCTCAGAAGTCTGGCTGATGGACTGCCCCATTTTGAATCCGATCCTTGCTGAGCGATCGCCTAGTCTGGATAGACCGACTTGCTGCGTTACGAGCTGAGCGCACTTCGCGGCACCCGTACTCCCCGGTACTGATGAAATCTATGGAAAAGGGAACCGCATGCCCACGCACGACGCGACTGACCTTGACCTGCTCGATCCGGCGCTCTACCGAAACGGCATTCCCCAGGATCTCTTCGCCACTTTGCGCAGGATCGGGCCTGTACTTTGGCACCCGCGCACGCCTGTACCTGCGTTCGACGCCGACATTGAGTTCTGGGCGGTCATCGCACACGCTGAAGTCCAACAGGCCAACCGTGACTGGGAGACGTTCTCAGCAATCGACGGCCCGACGATCACCCCGTTCCCTCCGGAGCGCCGCGGCACGATGCTGGTGGCGAAGGATCCGCCTGAACATGCACAGATGCGCCGGCTCATCAGCGCCGGTTTTACGCCTCGCATCATTGGACGTTTAGAGGAACAGATTCGGGCCCGGGCCGATCTTGTCCTTGATGAAGCTGGAGAGAAGGGGGAACTCGATTTTGTTCCGGACGTCGCCTACCGGCTCCCGATGCACGTAATCGGCGACATCATTGGAATCCCTGAGGAGGACCGCCCCGAGGTGTTTCAGATAACCGACACCATGCTTCGTGCCATGGATCCACTTGAGGAGATCGCCACGGAAGAACGAGAGGCAGCCGAGATCGGCCTCTACAACTACGCCCATTCCCTGAGCGAGGCAAAGCGGTCCAATCCCACCGACGACGTCTGGTCGATCCTCGCCACGGGCGAACTTGACGAGTTCGAACTAGATCTGTTCTTCCTCATCCTCACGATAGCTGGCAGCGAGACAACTCGGAATGCTCTGACCCAGGGACTTATGGCTCTCCTCGCCCATTCTGATCAGCTTTCCGAGCTCCGGCAGGATCCATCCCTCCTCCCTCAAGCCACCGAGGAGATCCTTCGGTGGTCGAGTCCGGTCATCTGCTTCGGTCGGACGGTGACGCGCGATATCGAACTGGGAGGTCAACAACTGCGGGCAGGTGACCGCGTTGGGCTGTTCTATCCGTCAGCGAACCGGGACGAGGGTGTCTTCGCCGATCCGTTCCGATTCGATATTCGGCGATCGCCAAATCCCCACGTCGCGTTCGGCGGTGGGGGACCCCATTTCTGTCTGGGTGCCAGCCTCGCTCGAACCGAACTCAAGGTGATGATCGGCGAGATTCTGCGGCGCTTCGAACGCATTGAAATAACGGGTGAGCCGGTGTGGCTGAGCGCCGGCCCAGCGGTCAACGTCGGTGTTGCCGTTCAGTCGCTGCCCGTTCGATTGGCCTGACCCTGCGCAGTTCAGCAGTTCTCGTGGTGCTACCGGCGCCGGACTGCGTCGTCTAGCGCGTTGGCCCAATCGTACGCCGGCCCCCGCATAACGGCCACTCGTAGGACGAGGAGCTGCCGCCGGCGGGGCGTGAGGGTAGTGGTGAGGAGGATGTGGGCATCAAAAGTATGGAAGGCCTGGCCAGGTCGGGATGGTGGACCATTGTTCCCGGGAAGGAAAGGGGTGTCGAGCAACTTATCTGCTGTCGGAGCGGTGTGCTCTCCAGATCTAGGGTCAACATCCAGCTCGTGGGCGCTACCGGACTCGAACCGATGACCTGCTGGTTGTAAGCCAGCTGCTCTACCAACTGAGCTAAACGCCCGACTCGACAACGCTACTGTGCAGCCGCCGAGGACAGGTCACCCAGGAGCTCCTCGGTCGACGCCGCCACCGGAGTCCGGCGGGCCGCGTGGTCCAGCGTGACCAGCTCCCGTCCCGCCAGCTCGCCCACCACGGCGCCGGCCTCGGTACAGACCAGCATGCCCCCGAGGTAGTCCCAACTCCCCAACTGTGACCCTCCCACGACGGCATACCCGTCCAGCACCCCCTCAGCCACCGCGCACAAGTCGAGGGCGGCCGCTCCCAGCATCCGGCACTGGGACCACCCGAAGTACCGGTGCGGATAACCCGAGAACCCCACGATGGCCTGGCTCAGCGACCGGCATCCGGATGGGCGGATCGGGACACCGTCCTTTCTGGCGCCCCCCCCTCGCACCGCCTCGAAGCGGATGCCGGAGGCCTGATTTACCACCACGGCCGCCCGGGGGCCGTCGCCGTCCACCGCACACAGGCTGGTGGCGAACCAGGGGATGCCCCGTGCAGCGTTGGTGGAGCCGTCCACCGGGTCGATCACCGCCACCACGGGGCCCTCCGACCTATGGGTTCCCGACTCCTCGGACATCACGCCCAGCCCGGCCTTCTCCAGCACCGACATGGCGGCGGCATCGGCGGCCAAGTCGGAGCGGTACTGGCCATGGCGGGTTCCGGCCAGGCCCCAATCGACCAGGTCACCGAGGGCCGTGGCCACGGCCGATGCCGCGTCGTGGAGCACCTCGAGCAGGCTGTCGTCGTCCATGGGGCGACGATACCGGAGCCACCTGGCTCCCGGTAGGCTGAACCACCTGTGGCAGTCATCGATGTGGCCGGATACGTGGCCGACCTCAAGGATCACTCGGTGGACCATGGCTTCCACGTGCACGACGAGCGCCACTTCGTGGAGACATACTCTCTGCGCCAGGTCTGGGAGGTCGAACTCCACCCCGAGGACGGCTGCGGGGGACCGCTCGATCTCCACCTGGCCCTCGAGGTGGATCCGAGGACACTGCTCTCCTTCGAGGACGCTGTCTTCGGGCTGCCCGAAGAGCAGGAGCCACCGGACGACTTTCACTTCCCCCTCACCTTCACGTGGGCCCTGCCGCCGCTCCCCCACGGCCCCGACCTGTTGCGCCTGGCCATCGACCTCGCCGGAGTGGGCGGCATCGAACTGCCCCTCGAAGTCTCGGCCATCGACTCGTACGCCTCAGCCACCGACGCCGCCGAGCGTCGCCTCAACATCGTGGCCCGCTCCCCGGTCTCGCTGACCCGGATCCTGGCCGGCGAGGAGATGATGTGCGAGGTGTTCGACCGTTGCCTCGCCGTCAGTCGCTACCTTCTCGACTCCTCGGGTAGCTGGCTGGGGTGAGTCGTTCCCGGATTCCGGCCCGGTTCCGGCGTCTGGCCGCCGGGGCCGCGTTGGTGGTCGGACTCGGCGCCATGCTCAGCGCCTGCGGGAACGACGGCGCTGCACTCGCCCAGCAGGCGTGCAGCCACGTGGACCGGTCGCTGAGCCTGCTGACCCAGGCATCGAAGCAGAGCGACACCACCGTGGCCGCCCAGCTTCAGGAGAAGGCCTACATCCAGCTCCGCCAGGCCCTCCCGATCGCCGCCCAGGCCGCCTTCCGTGATGGTCAGTGGCAGGCCCTCATGACCACGGTTTCCGAGTCCAACCGCGTGCCGGAGAAAACCCTGGTCGACGCCCTCCGTGCCCAGTGCCAACAGGCGGACAGTACCGTCTTCGGCCAGGCGCCACCCTCGAAAACCGTCCCCCCGCCGGCCCCGTTCAATTCCTCGTCGCCGTAGATCCGTCCCAACCTCGGGGATCCCGATCGACCCAGCTCAGGGGTGGCCGCCGGCCCCGCTGGCCGAGAGCGATCCCGCCGTCGAGGGAGTGGACGCCGAGCCCGAGCTCACCAGCTGCTGTCCGGCCATCTGCAAGCGGCCCACCCCGATCACGACGGGTAGCACCCGGGAGTCCAGCCACTGGCCGGCCGCCGGGGTCGGCACGATGTGCATGCCGTCTCCGTCCCGGATCTGCACACCGTTGAGCGACTCTTCGTACTGGCCGCCCGGGCAGAGGAGGGCCCCGAAGTCGTCGAGCTGTACGGTGGCTGGATGCTCGGCGGCCACTTGGCGCACGATGTGGTTGTAGGCGTTGAGCCGGGCCGGGGTGTCCTCCGGCCAGACCTGGCCGTTGTCCTGCTCGGTGGGGGCGAAGCAGGGCGATGTCATCAGCACCATCAGGGCACCGCTGGACGTGCCCACCTGCACGGCCTGCTCTAACGACTGCTTCAACGCGGCGTCGAAGGCGGGCTGCCCGATGTGCTGCCAACGCCCGTCGATGAGCCGGTCAGACACTTCCCACCGGCCGGCCAGCACCACCACCACATTGGGATCGAACTGGTCGAGGTCGCCCTTCCACTGGGCCGGCCACTGGTCGGCGGCCGGGGCTGCGGAGTCGCACTGGGCCACCTCGGGATGGGCCAGACCGTAGAGGAGGTACTGGGTGGAACGCAGCACCCCGCATCCGATGATGGCTCCGTTGTCGAGGCTCACGTCGTAGCTGGTCTGGGGCTGGCTGGCCTGCATGGCGAAGGCCATGCGCCAGGCTACCGAGTCCCCGAAGATCAGCACCTTGACCGGTGGACCCATGTAGGCCGCCCCTTCCACCCGCAGCGGGCTGGCCGCTTCGGCGGCCGTCCCGACGGTCGCGGCCACGGTGACCACGACCACGCCGACGAAGGCCCCGGCAGTGAGCAGCCAGGCCCGCCACTCGGTGAAGGTTCGGGTCCGCCGGCGGCGGATGGGCTCCTCCACCAGGTAGTAGGAGCCGGTGGCCACCACCAGGGTGATCATCATGCGGACGCACAGGAGCGGGTAGCCACCCAGGTGCAGTCGCTGAGCGCTGAACAGGGCGAACAGGGGCACGTGCCAGAGGTAGGTACCGTAGGAGATCTTCCCCAGGTAGCGGAAGACGGGGTTTCCGAGCGAGCGGGCCAGAGAGTCCCCCTGGGTGCTGACCACGCAGAAGATAACCAGAGCCACGCCCAGAGCGAAGAGGAAGTAGCCCCCTTCGAACAAGAAGGCTCCGGGACCGGTGGTCCGCCACGCCAGCACCACTCCGGCGGCCACCGCCAGCCAGCCCACCACCTGGAGGAGGGCCCTCACTGGGACCGGCGTGATCTCCCAGGCGGCGATGGGTTTGATGCCCAACCCGCGCCGTCGGCGCAGATCCCGGCGGTGGGGCGGTGGCGAGAAGTCACCGGCGGTTCCGGCCGCCGGGTGGGCCCTCACCACCCGACCCCGGTCGTCGTCGCCGGCCGGCACGGTGGCAAGCGAGGCGCGGTGCTGGGCCCACATGGCCATGCCGATGGCCAGGGCCGCGCCGATCAGGATGTCCTGGCTGCGGGTGTCGGTGCCCTCGTAGAGGCGCATGACCGAGGCCCCACCCTGGTAGGACAGGCGCATGTCCACGGCCGAGGCGATGGCCCCGAACACGGCGACGCCGAGGACCGGCCACAGGCGCCGTGCGGGCCGGAGCTTTCGGCCCAGGTGGAGCAGGAGCAGCACCACCGGTGGCCACACGATGTAGAACTGCTCCTCGATGGACAGGGTCCACATGTGCTGCAGAGGGGAGGGCTGGGCGGTGGCGTCGAAGTAGTTCCCGCCGGCCACGATGAAGTGCCAGTTGGCCACGTAGAACAAGGTGGAGAGCGAGTCGAGCCGCAGGCCGGCGAACTCGCCCGGCCCCGAGAAGACCTTCACGAAGACGGCCACCCCGATCAGCATCACCAGCAGGGCGGGTAGCAGCCGGCGGGCCCGTCGGGCCCAGAATTCGGCCAGTTTTATGGTCACCGTCCGGGTCCACTCCCCCAGCAGAAGGGACGTGATGAGGAATCCGGACAGAACGAAGAACACGTCCACTCCGAGGAAGCCCCCGGCGGCCACCGGCGCGCCGCCGTGGTACAGCATCACCCCCAGCACGGCCAGAGCCCGGAGACCGTCCAGGGCGGGGACGTAACTGAGGACGATGGCCCGGCCTCGTCCGGTTCCGGTGTCGAGCGGAGACCTGCGCGCCCGCTTGGGGGCCGTGTGGACGCCTGTGGTCATCGGGTTGCCTGCCTCCACGCACGCTGGACCGGTGCGGCCTGGCCCCGGGGCCCGGCACCGTCCCATACATATTCGCAGGTCTTCATGCAGTTACGCACGCGCCGATTCCGGCGTGCCCGGCCAGCACGTGAGCGTGGCCCTGCTCAGGCCCAATCGGTCGCCCCGGACACGTCGCCCGGCCGGGCGGGGCGCCGGGTGTCCCGGTAGAGCTGGGTGGCTTGCACTCACCCGCTGGTCGGCGGGCCGATCCGCCTCACCCTGCCTGCCCTTGGGCCGGCCGACTCAGACGGCAGGGGTGTATCCGGCCGGCAGGTTGATGGTCTTCTTCTCGAGGAAGAGCTCCAACCCGTCCTCGCCGAACTCCCGGCCCACCCCGGACGCCTTGTACCCGCCAAAGGGCGAGGAGAAGTCGATGGGGATACTGGAGTTGACCATGTAGGTGCCGGTGCGTACCTGACGGGCCACGGCCAGTCCACGGTCGTTGTCGCCGGTGAACACCCCGCCGCACAGTCCGTAGTCGGAGTCGTTGGCGATGCGCACGGCGTCGGCGTCGTCGTCGTAGGGGATGACCGAGAGCACCGGTCCGAAAATCTCTTCTTGGGCGATGCGCATGGAGTTGTCCACGTCCACGAAGACGGTGGGTTCGACGAACCAGCCCTTGTCGATCCCGTCGGGACGGCCGCCGCCCACCGCGACCTTGGCCCCCTCGTCCTGGCCCACCTTGATGTAGTTCTCCACCCGGTCCCGCTGGCGCTCGGCCACCAGGGGCCCGACCTCGGTCGCCGGGTCGAGCGCATCGCCGACCTTCATGGCCCGGACCTGCTCGACCAGGGCGTCGGTAACCTCGTTGTAGCGGTCGCGGGGGGCCAGGATGCGGGTCAGCGAGATGCAGGCCTCACCGTTGTTCATGATGGCGTTGGGCAGCAGCAGCGGGATGGACTCGGCCAGGTCGGTATCGTCCAGCAGAATGGCCGCCGACTTACCGCCCAGTTCGAGGCTGACCCGCTTGAGGTTCTGCCCACAGGCCGCCCCGATGGCCCGACCGGCCACCGTCGACCCGGTGAAGGAGACCTTGTCCACACCCGGGTGGCTGACAAGGTGGGCCCCGACCTCACGGCCGGCCGGCACCACGTTGAGCACGCCCTTGGGCAGGCCGGCGTCGGCGAAGATCTCGGCCAGTACGTTGGCGTCCAGGGGCGTCTCGGGGGCGGGCTTGAACACCACGGTGCTGCCCGACAGCAGTGCCGGGGCCAGCTTGGCGCAGGCCAAGAAGAGGGGGACATTCCACGGGGTGATGGCGGCCACCACCCCCACGGGCTCCTTGGCCACCAGCACCGGGCCCATCAGGCCGTCCTTCACCGTGTCGAAGGCGAAGGTCGTGCTGAGCCCGGCGTAGTAGTCGAGGATCATGGTGGGAGCGAACACCTGGGCCAGGGAGCCCCATGAGATGGGCGAGCCCATCTCGTTGGAGATGAGCTCGGAGATGCCCTGCATGTCGTTGCGGATGGCGTCGGCCACCTTGGTCAGGATGGCGCCCCGCTCGGCAGGGGACATGGTGGGCCAGGGTCCGTGTTCGAGCGCTTCACGGGCGGCGGCCACAGCCCGGTCCACATCGGCGACCTGGGCCTCGGGCACCCGGCCGACCAGCTCCTCGGTGGTCGGAGACACCACATCGAACACGGAAGTCGAGGAAGGCTCGACCCACTCCCCCCCGATGAACAGGCGATCGTACGACTTCATGGGTCCTCCCAGGTTCGAAGCGGAAACCGGCGGCAGTGCGTCCCCCGACTGGCGGCTCACACCGCGCTGACGAGGGAAATCGTAGCCTGAACACCAATCTGACGCACCGTCACCTTGAACGTGGCTACGCTCCCATCGCAGGGCGCCCAGGCTCCGGCTTGTGCCATGACCCCCGCCCGAGCCCCGACCAGCTACCCCGAGGAACCACCGATGCTCTCCCCCCTTGACGACTACCCGGTCCACCAGATCTCCGAGCCCATGCGCTTCGTGGGGACCTCAGATCGCAACTTCTACGACCGCTACTACTTCAACGTCCACGGAGCGGCCGGCGTGCATGGCACCGAGGACGAGTTGTTCGCCGTGATCGGAGTGGGCCAGTACCCCAACCTGAGCGTGGCCGACGCCTTCGTCTCGGTGCTGTGGGGTGGCGACCACCGGGTGGTGCGGTCGTCCAAGACCCTGGGGACGGACCGGATGGACGCCTCAGTGGGTCCTATCCGGGTGGAGGTGCTGAAGGGACTGGAGCAGGTGCGGGTGGTCGTCGAGCCCAACGAGTGGGGTATCGAGCTGGACGCCGTGTACGACGGCTTCTCCGAGGCCCACCTCGAGTCACGGCACTTCGACCGTCAGTTCAGCCGGGTGACCTTCGACTCCACCCGCTTCGCCCAGGTGGGCTCGTGGACCGGCACCCTCAAGGTGGGTGACCGCGAGCTGGTGCTGACCCCCGAAAGGTACTGGGGGTCGAGGGACCGCTCGTGGGGGGTGCGCCCGGTGGGCGAGCCCGAGCCTCCCGGGATCCGGGCCACCGACACCGAGGGGGGGTTCTTCTGGATCTATGCCCCGGTCCGTTTCGACGATCACGCCCTGGTCACCATCGTCCAGGAGCGACCCACCGGTGAGCGAATCATGCAGGACGCCCACCGGGTCTTCCCCCTGGGATCGGGTCGCCAGGCCGAGTGGCTGGGCCGGCCCGAGCACCAGTTGCGATTCGCCCCGGGGACCCGCTCGGTGGTCGGGGCCACGCTCTCCTACTACGGGGCCCACGGCCAGAAGAGGGCTGAGATCGAGGTGGAGACGCAACTGCCTTTCCCCCTCCTGCTGGGCAGTGGCTACGGTCTCGAGCCTGACTGGAAGCACGGTATGTACCAGGGCGAGCTGGTGGTCCAGGGCCAGCACGTCCCGCCGGCCGATCCCTCCTACTCCACCTGGGCCCTGACCGAGTACGCCGCCGAGTTCACCTACGACGGCCAGGTGGGCTACGGCATGTTCGAGTGTGCGGTGATGGGCCCCCACCGGCAGTACGGGTTCACCGGCTGGGACTGAATCTCCTTCGGAGGAGGCCCCCGGCGCTAGGGCAGAGTCCGGATGGCGTCGGGCTCCCAGAAGGCCCGGAGCGAGGCGATCTTGTCATCCGCCGAGCGCCGGTAGATGTAGATCCCGTCGACCTCGACGGCCGCCCCGCCGGGGAAGGTGATGCGGATGATGCCGACATTGGCCGCCTCCTCCCCGCATAGGAAAGACTGACGGATGTCGAAGGTGATCGACTCATTGGCGGCGATGACCGAGTCGTAGAAGGCGGCGATGGCCGCGGGGCCGCGGTGGCCTCTCCCCTCGGGATCGAATGCCGACGGGCCGATGGGGTCCTCCACCACGCCGTCGTCGGCGAACAGGGCCAACCAGGCCTGGCGGTCCCGGGCCTCCACCGCGGCCATCGACCGCTGACCCAGCTCGCGGGCCGTCGTCACGGCCGGACCTTACTCATCACGTCGTCGGCGAAGCGGCGGAGGTTGTCCAGCTTGGTCTGGAGCAGTTCCGTGTCGGGCCCGACGGCGTAGGGCCAACGGAAGCCCACGATCACATCGGTGACGCCCTGCTCCTCGAGTCGCTGGATGCCGTCTGCCGTGTAGGCGTCGAGGGAGATCACGTGGATCTCGAAGGGCCGGTCGGCCGTGCCCTCCTCGTCCCGCAGGTCGTCCAGCTGCCCGAGCAGACTAGGGAGGTCAGCGGGGTCGCCGCCGCCGTGGAGCCAGCCGTCCGACCGGGCCGCCCGGCGCAGCGCCGGCCTGGCGTGGCCGCCCACCAATATGGGCAGGGGCTTGGTCGGAGTCGGGCTGATCTTGATCGAGGGCACGTCGTATACCTCGCCGTGGTACTCGAAGTAGCCGCCGGCCGACAGGCCCTGCACGATGGCCATGGCCTCATCCATGCGCTTGCCCCGACCGGCCCAGGGCACATCGACCAGCTCATAGTCCTCCGGCCACGGGCTGGAGCCCACACCGAGTGCAAGTCGATTGCCGGTCATCACTGCGACCGACGAGGCCTGCTTGGCCACCAGGAGCGGGTGGCGCATGGGGAGCTTGAGGACGAAGGTTATGAAGCGCAGGCGCTCGGTGACCACACCCAGGGCCGGGATGAGCGAGAACGGCTCGATGAACGGCTTGTCCTCGAGAAACTCCCGGGTGTGGTCCGGTGAGAACGGGTAGGTGGAGTCGGACACCTCGGGGTAGCAGAGACTGTCGGGGATGACCATACCGTCGTAGCCGGCCTCCTCGGCCGCCTGGGCCAGGGGCACGTAGAACATCGGGTCGACCATGGACTCGGCGTAGGAGAAGCGCACCGGTCAGGCCCCCCACTCGACATGGGCACGCAGGGAGCCGTCCCCGTCCGTCCACCCCTTGGTGGCGGCGTAGTGGACCATTCCGCCGAAGTCTGACTCCCAACAGGGGTCGAGCGACGTCCCGTCCGCCCGGGCGGCGTCCTCGGCCAGGCGGTGGAGGACAGCGGTCGGCACCAGCACGTCGCCATCTGGTCCGACGGTGCCCACCGCATGGACGCTCAGAGCGGCGGCCAGAGCGCCGAGCGCCCCCTCACCGGGTCCGTCACCGGGATGTTCCGGCACGGCCTGCACCGAGAAGCGATGCAGATCCTCACGCTCACGGAGCACGACTCCACCCGTGGAGAGATCGACCACTAGTTCCATCGGACCCCCTCCTGGTGACTCGATCCGGTGACGTCCCGGACCCTACATCGTCGGTCTCCCGGAGGGACACACCTTGCCGGGACCGACCCCGGCCAAGGGTCAGGAGGGGGCGGCGCCGGGAACTCCGGCCGCCTTCAGGCGGTCGGCTACCCACGAAATGCCGTCGGGCTTGGCCATCTGGTCGGGCCAGCCGGCCAGGACCGTCTCCACCTCGCTGAGGGTCTGGATGTAGCCGACCACCATGACCAGCACCCTGTCCACGGGAATCTCCTCGACCTCACTGTCACCGAACGGTGTCCACGAATCCATCTCGGGGACCAGCTCCAGCATCACGTAGAGCTCGCCGGTATCCTCCACCCAGCTGAGCTCGTACCGGCTCCCGTTGGCATCGAACCAATTCGTCCCCAATTCGACCTCGGCAGACTGCCGACGACGCTCGTCGCTGCTGTAGAACTCCTCGATGTCCATGGGCTGGTGACGTTAGCCCATCAGGTTGGGCCTTGAAGGCCCACGACGGTGGGCTAAGGATGGCCATCGACACTCCCCAGCCCCGGTCCGCATCCCTGCTGGATGGCGGGGTAGCCGCCGACGGGCAGGCTCCGGCGCGCGATCCGGCCGCTGACCCCGGGTTTCCCTCCTCCTTCTGGGTGGGGATGGATCCCGGGGGATCGATGGCCGTCTGGGCTTCTCGGCGACACCCTATCGGCGCCGCAGCCAGCCGGCCGCTCCGGTGCCCCAGAGGAGGACCAGCACGCCGTAGAGGCCGAGGGGAGCTGCCGCCGCAGTGCTGAACGCCGCCGAGGCCAGGGCGGCGGCGATGGCGAAGTCCCGCATTGACATGGTCAGCAGGACCGACGACGCGACGGGAGCGGGCGAGGACCGACCGACGAGTCGTCCGATGGCGATGGATCCGGCCACGAAGAGCACCAACGAGCCGACCACGGCCAGGTAACCGAGGGAGAAGTGGACTTCGGCGGCGATCACGGCCACCAGACCGGCGACACTGACCGTGGCGATGGTCAGGGCCCTCCCTCGGCCTCGATCACCGAGCGGCCTGATCGCTCCGACGACCAGCCCGGCGACGAGCGGGAGGGCGACGACCACGATGAGATTGACGACGATGTGACCAGGGTGCACGGTGGAGTGCCCCGCTTCGAGGGCCAGGACCGGACCGGCGACGGCCACCGTGATGATGGTGGAGCCGATGAGGACACCCGCCGAGAGCGCGGCCTCCCCCTTGGCCATGGCCGTGGTGGCCACCGATGCGATCTCGCACGGGGCTAGCCCCACGCTCATCACGCCGTCACGGAGTGAGCCCGAGCTCACCAGGCGGGAGACCAGCCACGACAACGCGGGCAGCATCGTCGCCCCGACAATGAGCGTCGCCAGTAGTGGTCGCCACGATGCGGGGACCCGGCGCAGCGCCCCCGGCTCGATGGTGACCGCGGTGGAGAACACCAGGACGACAAGGAGTGCGTTGATGCCCTGGTGTGTGGCCAGCCAAGCCAGCGGCGACCTGACGGTCAGGCCGATCGCTGCGGCCAGCAGGACGATGAGCAGCTCGGGGAAGTCCGAGACGAGCCGACGCGGGAGCATCGCTCAACTATGAGGCAGCCCAGAAGCTGGTGCGAATCTCGGCAACTACGAACTCCGGACCCTGGGCGGTCCTCACCGCGTCAAATGAGAAGAGATTGCCGCCATCCTCGTCGCCGAGCTCGAATCCAGATCCTCGGTGAGGACGGTTCACCGTTCCGACGGCTGACGTTGGACCTGACCAAGGACTACCAACGACAGCCCTGACCAGGTTGTCTACGATGTCTTGATACACCTGTCTCTTGGCTTCAAGGGGTGGTCGCAAGAAGTTCGGCGAGCTTCTCTGATGTTTCCCGACATCACAGAGGTGGGGCAGGTGGGGCTGTCGAGATTCGGTTGAGGCTTGTCTAATCACAAGGTGGGGCAGGCAGGGATCGAACCTGCGACCGAGGGATTATGAGTCCCCTGCTCTGACCACTGAGCTACTGCCCCTGGGCCGGGCTCGTTATGGTCTAGACACGCCCCACCTAGTCCTTCCCTGACCCCTTCCCCGGTGGCGGGCCATGGCCCGCGCCATCTGCCACCTGCCTGCCAGCGGAACGAGGGGACGATCGCCTGGTCGCTTCACGCTGAGAGCGTACAGCCAGACAACAGGTGAGCAGGTGAGGTACCGGCACGTGCGATGGAAGCTGCGCCTGAGCATCCACCAGGCACCCGGCAACCAATCCCGACGTCACACGGCCGCCATGGCGAGGGCGGCCAGATCAATGAGTCGAACGGGAATTCGGCGAGTTGGACGTCGGGTGTCGGTCCGGTTCGAGACCCTTGGCGATCTCCGCCAGATCCGAATTGCTGAGATTGCTCTCGACCACATCGCTCGCGACTTGGGATAGTCGAAGATTGGAAGCTCTGGAGTAGATCCTCAGGGCCTTGAATGCACTGTCAGTGGTTACGGTGAGACGTTCACTGATAATCCCCTTCGCCTGTTCGATTACCACCCTCGAACCAAGCGCCTTCGTCAGTTGAGCCACCAGCTGTGTTTGGTCCTCCGCGTGGCGTTCTTGCACGATGCCAATGGTCGCCACGTCAGCGAGTGCTTGCAGGATCTCCGCTTCGTGAGTGTTGATAGCACGCAGTTCGGGGTCGAAAATGTTGATCGCCCCAATCGATCGATTTCTCAGTCGCATGGGTATCGCATGCAACATCTGGAAGCCAGCTTCTCGAGCGAGAGGTGAGAAGTGGGGCCAGATCGCGCCGACAAGATCGGTCCTCTGGTTGAGGATCTGCTTGCCGCTGTAGAAGCAGTCTCGACACGGCCCTTCGTCGTTCTGCAGTTCAACGAGTTCGAGAACCTTCATGCGGTCCGTCGAGGACGCCAGCACTCGCAGCTTCCCCTCCCTGTTGGTAATGGCCATTCCCGCCTCAGGGCCGTCAAGCGGCTCCGTTTCGGGGAACTTCCCTTCTCGGCCGGTAGTGGCCGATCTTGCTTCCGGCCCCTTGAGGAGCGCCACACAGTCGGACACCAGGATTGCCAGAAAGTCAGCGAGATCAAAATCCGCTACTAGGGTGTCCGCCAGCTCAACAAGCGTGCTCGTCAGCCATAGCTCCCGGCTCTCGCTCATCGACCCTCCGCCATTCAGGTGAAACCCGCCGGATCGTGGCGGCCACGTTCCTGCTTCAGAACGTAGCAGGTGGCAGATGGGGATGGAATAGCCGATTTCTCCAGGTGGGAGGTCACCGCCAGCGGCGAGAGGCCGGGCAGGGAGCACCGTGACGTTCGACGCGGTTCGTGCCGGCATCCGGGGGACGAGCGTCGGACTACCGGCACCGGGCAGCCCGATCCGCCTGTCCGGATGACCGCGTGCGAGCCGAACCAGATGGCACGTGGAGCTGGCGACGACGACCGGAGCGGGAGACTCAAGTATCGGGCCCTGCACGCCGATGAACGAAGGGCCGACGACCGCGTCCGAAGCGATGCGGGCACAAGGTAACGGCCCTGGACCTCGGCCGCCGAAGAGAAGCACGAGTTTGG
>Ga0302325_10012415_pt1 | contig 18272 bp, 18 predicted proteins | sample Palsa_T0_2_FD_201948 | JGI IMG/M metagenome (GOLD analysis project Ga0302325, IMG submission 201948) | Peat permafrost microbial communities from Stordalen Mire near Abisko, Sweden - Palsa_T0_2 | ecosystem: Environmental > Terrestrial > Soil > Palsa > Peat permafrost | place: Sweden: Abisko...
GGTTGGTTCCTGGTGCCCGTGACATGACGCGCCTGCGGCCGGCCTTACGGCCGGCGGACCGAGCGGCGCGTCCCGCCGGGAAACTTGTCATCCCGGACAGCAAGCGGGCACGCGATTTAGCCCGCCGCGTGCGCATCAGCTCGGTGTGCCTACGGCAGACCTCCCCAAGGATACTTGACGCTGCCCGGGTCCCGCACATATCACCGATGCCGGCTGGCCTCTCGTTGGCGGAAGCGGTTTTTATGCTCGGGGGTGGGCCTGGCGGTAGCTGGACTTGAGGCGCTCGATCGACACGTGCGTGTAGATCTGGGTGGTCGCGGGCGAGGAGTGGCCCAGGATCTCTTGGACGCTGCGCAGGTCGGCGCCGCCTTCGAGCAGGTGGGTGGCCGCGGTGTGGCGCAAGCCGTGCGGGCCGGTATCCCTGATCGTCCCGGTTTCGCGCAGGCGTTCGTGCACGATCCGGCGGGCCGTACGCGGGTCCAGGCGACCGCCGCGGACGCCGAGGAACAGCGCTGGACCACTGGCCCGGGTGGCCAGTTCGGGGCGGCCCGCGGCCAGCCAGCGGGCCACCGCGCGGAGCGCGGGCACGCCGACCGGTACAGTGCGTTCCTTGTCGCCTTTGCCCCTGACCCGGACGGTCCGGCGGGCCTGGTCAAGGCGGCCCGCATCCAGGCCGCACAGCTCGCTGACCCTGATGCCGGTCGCGTAGAACAGCTCAAGGACCGCGGCGTCACGCAGGGCCACCGCGGCCGCGGTCCGCTCTCCCGCTTGCGCGCCTGCCTGGGCTCCGGAGGCCGCGGAGCCGCTGCCGGGATCGGCGGCAGTGACCTGCTCGGCCCGGCGTCCGGCCGCATCCAGATCGCCCAGGACGGCCTCCATTTCGTCCTGGCGCAGGACGTGCGGGAGGGTACGGCGCGTCTTCAGCGTTCCCAGCTGCGGTCCCGGGTCGGTAGCCAGCCAGCCACGGCGGTGCGCGAAGGCGGTGAATGTCCTGGCCGCCGCGCCCCGCCGGGCCAGCGTGGCACGCGCCGCGCCTGACCCGTGCTGAACCGCCAGCCAGCTGCGCAGCTGCGCCACGCCCAGGCCGTCCGGGGTCTGCACCCCGTCGCGGCAGGCGTGCTCGAGCAACGACCTGATGTCGCCGGTGTAGGCGCGGACCGTGTGCGGCGACAGCGAGCGCTCGGCCCGCAGATAGCGCTCGAATCCGGCCAGCGCCGCCGCCAACTGGGACGGCAGCGGGTCTTCGGCGTCCGCGGGCGCCCCGGGACCAACGGGGTTCCCGGCATCGGCAGGCTGTCCGCGACTCCCGGGTGCCCTGGCGGCCGCGGGCTTCGCGGCATCCGCGGGCTTCCGGGCATCCGTCATGGGCCCAGTGTGCACCTCGGACCCGCAGATGAGTGCGGGACAGGCCGCTAATTACCGCAATCGTGAGTGATTTCGTATCCCGACACGCCGATCGAACTGAAGTTTGACATGACGGAATTGATGCGGCAGGGTAATCATGCGTTCACCCACGAGGGTTCCGGCGTCGCGCCGGAGCCGCTGAACGCGCTCGCACCAGCGCCTAGAGAGGGATCGAGCAATGGGTCAGAAGACTGTCCGGTTCAGCGACCTGAGCGGCCAGCTCATCATGCACGACGACGCACTGGCACGCATCGTGGTGCACGAGCACCCCGAACTCGGCGACGGCCCGGTGGAGATCGAAGCTCTCACCGACGAAGCCGAAGCCATGGAAGAGGCTGCGCTTCGGGTCGCGGTCCTGGACCTGTATTTCCGCGATGACATCGAGCCGCACCGTATCGTCCTCGAGGCTGACGTCTTCGACAAGCTGGCCACAGAAAACCCGATGAGCGAGCTCCTCATCACCGCCCGGCCCGCCCGGCGCAGCCCGCGGACGCCGACCAACGGCGCCTCCCGCGGCGATCGCCTCGACTACGCCACCCTGGAGCATGCCGGGAAGCCGCACAAGGGCAAGACGACCGACACCGAGAAGCAGCTTGTCCGCGATCACCTGGCCGAGATCAACGAGCGGCTGGCCCGGCAGGGGATCCGGACGATCAGCCTCACCGATGCGGACCACATCGAGCGCTACGGCCTGGATCAGCTGGCCAGGGAGCACACCATGGAGCTCGAGTTCGGCCTCGATGACGAGGCTCAGACCGAAGCCGACGCTGAGACCGAGGCCGACGCTGAGACCGAGGTGGGTATCGGGGCCGAGGTCGGGTAGCTCGGGTTCCCCGTGCTGTGGGCCCCTTCGCCCCCGTCAGCGTACGATTTCGACGAGAAGAACCCAGGCGCTGTAAGAGGCTCCCACGATTCCCAGCAACGCGCTCGCGGCCAACCAGTAGAACCCGCCACCCCAGTGCCCAGCCAGCGAAAGCCCGGCCAGGGTGCTGACCACGACAAAGAGCAGCGTGGCCATGGTCTCAGCGGACCGGGCCGGGAGGAACTCAGCGCGCTTGAGTATCTTGTCGAGGTTGATGGAGACCGCGACGAACAGCAGGCCGGTCAGGGCCGCGGCGGCGGCGATGAGGGCAGCGAAGAACGGCTCCCAGTCGGCCGGGTCATAGCCTCGCATCACAGGCACTTCCGTAGGAGCAGTTTTCCTGGCCACGAACGTTAGCAGGTAATGGCGGGTCTCAGGCGGGTGCCTTGACCCACCCGTGCGCTAGCCAGGTCTGCGCAAGCGCCAGCCGTCGACGCCGCGCTCGATGAAGCCGTAGCCGGCCAGCACGCCGATACAGCGCAGCACCGTATCGAGATCCACTCCGGCGTCGACCGCGAGCGTCGAGGTCCCGGCGCCACCGCGGGCGGGAAACGCGTCCAGAACCCTGGCCGTGTCGGCGTCGAGGTCGTCATACGGGAGCGCCGGGTCCCAGGCGGGCGAGGTCGGCCCTGGGCCAGGCGACGTTGCCGGACCCCCGCCGCCTGCGGGTGCTGGGCCGGCAGGTGCTGGGCCCGCGGGCGCCTGTGCATCGGTCGCGCTCAGCGGTGAGAGCAGGTCGATGATGTCGGCCGCGCGGGTGACGCAGCTCGCGCCCCATTCCCTGATGAGCCGGTGGCATCCCGCGGACTGGGCCGAGGTCACCGGGCCGGGCACGGCCATCAGCGGCTTGCCGAGCTCGGCGGCATGCCGCGCGGTGTTCAGCGCGCCGCTGCGCTCACCCGCCTCCACGATGACGGTGCCGCAGCTCAGCGCGGCGATGACCCGGTTGCGGACCAGGAACCGCATCCGTGCCGGACGACGGCCCGGCGGCCATTCGCTGATCACCAGGCCTTGAGCCGCGATATCCGCGAACAGTTCCGCGTGGCCTGCGGGATAGGGGAAGTCGACCCCGCAGGCCAGCACCGCGATCGTGATTCCTTGGGTGGCCAGCGCGCCGCGGTGGGCGGCGGCGTCGATGCCGTATGCCCCGCCCGAGACGATCGTCCAGCCTCGCTCGGCGAGGTCGGCGGCGATCTCCCCGGCCACGTGCGCGCCGTACCCGGTCGCGGCCCGTGATCCCACCACGGACACCGCTCTCCTACTGCTGCCGCACAGGTCCGCGGGTCCGCGCAGCCACAGCGCGTACGGTTGGCCCGGGCCGAGCTGGTCCAGCCCGCCGGGCCAGTCGGGGTGCTCTGGGCAGACCAGCCTGGTGCCGCCGCGGCAGGCGCCGGCGATGTCCGCGTCGCTGGGCAGCTTGGGCAGGCGGATCCGCCAGCGGCCGAGCGCACGTCCCAGCGCGGCCCGGCTCGCGGGGCTGTCACCGCAGCCGGGCCCGGTGCCGGGCAGCATGTCCGCCTTGATCGCGGCCAGGATCTCCTCCGGCGTACAGATCTCGAGCAGCGCGCCGAGCGCGGGATCGCCGGGCTCGGCTAGGTAGGTGAGCCCGGCCCGGGCCAGCGTGCGCTCGCTGAGCTCGGCGGCGACCGAAGCCGGGCTCATCGGCGTACCCCGAGCCACAGGCCGAGGGCCATGTCGCAGTCATCCCGGGTCGGGCGCGGCCGGCCAGCCAGGTCGGCGACGGTCCAGGCGACGCGGATGACCTTGACGACGCCGCGCGCGCTGATCTGGCCCCGTTCCAGGGACCTTTCCACCACGCGCAGCGCACCGGGCGCGGGCGGCCAGGTCCGGCGCAACTCCGACCCCGGAACCTCGGCGTTGAGGCGCCACGGGGTGCCGCGCAGGCGGTGAGCGGCGCGTTCCCTGGCTTGGAGCACCCGCAGCGCCACGGTCCGGCTCGACTCGGCGAAGTTCCTGTCGTTCAGCAGTTCCGTGCGGCCTACCGGCTCCAGTTCGATCTTCACATCGACGCGATCGAGCAGTGGACCCGAGATCCGGCCAAGGTAACGGCGACGCATGGTCGGGCTGCAGCTGCAGCCTTCTGCGGGACCGGCGGCCCGCGCGCACGGACACGGGTTCGCGGCCAGGATCAGCGTGAACCTAGCCGGGAACCTGGCCGTAACCCCCGACCTGGCCACTACGACCTCACCGGCTTCGAGCGGCTGCCGCAGCGCGTCCAGCACGTCCCGGGCAAATTCCGGGGCTTCGTCGAGGAAGAGCACGCCCCGGTGGGCCAGCGATGCGGACCCGGGCCGGATGATGCCGCTGCCGCCGCCGACGATGGCTGCCTTGGTCGCGGTGTGGTGCGGCGCGAGAAACGGCGGCTCGGTCAGCAGCGGGACCTGCTCGGGCAGCGTTCCTGCGACGGAGTGAATGGAGGTGACTTCCAGTGCCGCCGCGGTGTCGAGCCTCGGCAAGATGGTGGGAATGCGCTCGGCCAGCATCGTCTTGCCAGCGCCGGGCGGTCCGAGCAGGGACAGGTGATGGCCGCCCGCCGCGCACACCTCGGCGCCGCGCCTGGCCAGCGACTGCCCGAGCAGTTCGGCGAGGTCGGGAGTCTGGGGGGTCGTGGCGGTGACCGGCCCGTCCGGCAGAATTTCACCGAGGACGTCCTGGCTGCCTTTGCACTCAGCTGCAGGGCGACCGCCCCGCAGGCCGGGCGTACCGCACAGCCAGTCCAGGGCAGCAGCCAGAGTGGACGCGGCGACCACCCGAACGTCGGGGACGAGGGCGGCCTCAGCCGCATTAGCCTCAGCCACAATAACGCGGCGGAACCCGCGCTCCACTGCGGCGGCCACGGCCGGCAGCACGCCCCGGACCGGCCGTAGCCGTCCGTCCAGGCCGAGTTCGCCGAAGAACATGACACCGTCCAGGGCAGCCCGCGGCACCTGGCCTGCCGCCGCGAGTATCCCGATTGCGATAGCGAGATCAAACCAGCTGCCGCGCTTGGGCAAGCTGGCCGGCGAGAGACCGACGGTGATCTTGCGCTGCGGCCATTCCTCGCCGCTGTTGACGATCGCGGCGCGGATCCGGTCGCGTGCCTCGCGCAGCGCGGTATCGGGCAGGCCGACCATGATCATCGCGGGCAGGCCGTTCGCGATATCGGCCTCGACCTCGACCACATGACCGGTGATTCCGATCAAGGCCACCGAGTAGGTGCGGGCTAGCGCCACGGCTAGCCCACCCCGCGAATGTGCTCGATGGTGAACCCGCCGGTGCCCTCGTACACCAGGCCCACCACGTCGATCCTGACCTGATCGAACCGGACCCCATGAGCGTTCAGCCACTGGACCGCGAGCCGGCGCAGCCTGGCCCGCTTAGCCCGGCTCACGGCCTCAAGCGGACTGCCGTAACGCATCCCGGACCTGGACTTCACCTCGCAGACCACCAGCGCGTGCCGCTCCACCGCCACGATGTCGATCTCGCCGTCGGCGCACCGCCAGTTGCGATCCAGGATCCGCAGGCCGCTCGCCTCCAGGTACTCCGCAGCCGCCTGCTCACCTGACTTTCCCAGAATGTCCTTGGCGCGCATCGCCATCACCTCCGGCTTCGACGATCGCCGAACCGGGGGACGGCCCGCCGGGCCTGGGCTAGCGCTGTCGAGAGGCTGGGACGGACGTGACGTTCAGTGCGGAACCGGACAGAGAATGTCAGTGCCTGATGATTCAATCCTCCAGGGGGCGCCACGGCCACGGAACGGAGGAAGTGGAGCTGGGGGAATCACCACGCCCGTTCGGTGGTAAGAGGGCGATTAGCCGGTGGGGACGGTCAGTAGCTGGCCCGGCCGTACGGGGTACGGCCCGGGGGCTGCTCCGGGGGGGTCCCGGCCTTTACCGGCGGGATGTCGTGCGAGGCCGCCCTCTTGCCGAGCTTGAACTCCTTGCCGTGGTGGACCAGCGCCAGCGGCTCACCGTCGATCAGCTCGTACTTGGCTCGGTCGGCGCCGATCGTGACCTTCAGCTTCCGGCCCCGGTAGCGCAGCCGGAACTTCAGCTCCGTCAGCCCGCCCGGGAGGTGGGGGTTAAAGCTGAGGGTGCCGCTTCCTGCGCGCATCCCGCCGAAGCCCGCGACCAGCGCCATCCACGCCCCGGCTAGGGACGCCATGTGCACGCCGTCCGCGGTGTTGTGCTCGACGTCCCGCAGGTCCATGAGCGCAGCCTCGGCCAGGTAATCGTGCGCCAGGTCGAGCTGGCCGACCTCGGCGGCGACCACGGACTGAGTGCAGGCCGACAGCGAGGAATCCCGGACCGTGAGCGGCTCGTAGTAGGCGAAATTCCTGGCCTTCTCTTCGGCGGTGAAGGCCTCTGATCGCATGTACATGGCCAGCACCAGGTCCGCCTGCTTGACCACCTGCTTGCGGTAGAGCTGGAAGTACGGGTAGTGCAGCAGCAGCGGATAGTGGTCCTCTGGGGTGTTCTTGAAGTCCCACCTGGCGTAGTCGGTGAACCCTTCGTGCTGCGGGTGAACGCCGAGGCGCTCGTCGAACGGGATATACATCGCGGCCGCCGCGTCCCGCCAGGCCGCGGCCTCTTCCGTCGTCACGCCGAGCCTGTCCGCATCGGCGGGCATCCGGAGCGCCAGATCCGCGGCGCAGGCCAGGTTCCGCTGCGCCATCAGGTTGGTGTAAATGTTGTTGTCCTTGACCGCGCTGTACTCATCCGGCCCGGTCACGCCCTCGATCCTGAACCGGCCCATAGCGTCGTGCTGGCCCAGCGAACGCCACAGCCGCGCGGTCTCGACCAGCAACTCCAGGCCGACTTCGGTCTCGAACTTGGTGTCTTGTGTGGCGTCCAGGTAGCGGATGACGGCGTCGGCGATGTCGGCGTTGATGTGGAACGCGGCCGTCCCGGCGGGCCAGTAGCCCGAGCATTCCTGGCCGCGGATCGTCCGCCACGGGAACGCCGCCCCGGACAGGTTGAGATCGGTAGCGTGCTGCCTGGCGTCATCCAGCACCGAGTGCCGCCAGCGCAGCGCGTCGGCTGCGGCGGACGGATGGGTGTACATGAGCACCGGCAGCACAAAGCTCTCGGTGTCCCAGAACGTGTGCCCGTCGTAGCCGGTCCCGGTCAGGCCCTTGGCCGCGATCGGGCGGAACTCGGCCCGCGCCCCGGCCTGCAGGATGTGGAACAGCCCGAAGCGCACCGCCTGCTGGATCTCGGCGTCGCCGTCCACCTCGACGTCGGCGCCTTCCCAGAACTCGTCCAGGTACTGCTGCTGCTCGGCCAGCAGGCCATCCCAGGTGGTCAGGTGCGCGGCGGCGAGCGCGCCGACCACCTGATCGATGAGGGCGGGCCGGGACCGCCCGCTCGACCAGCCGTAGCCGATGTACTTCACGATGTGCAGCTGCTCACCGGGCGCCACCTGGGTCGCGACCGTGGTCCGGCCCAGGTCGGGGTAGGACTCGTTGCGGGTGGCCATCTTGGCCGGCCCGGTTATCTCATGCGACATCCCGGCCGCGATCCGCAGCCCGCTGACGCGCGTCTTGTGCACCAGCAGCGCCCGGGGCGGAGTCCTGTCGGACGATTCGTGCTCCTCGCTGACCAGCGGAGACTGCAAGATGGCCGACAGGCGGGGATCCTTGCCGGCCTGCGGCAGCTCCTCGTTGGCGACGAGCTCGGACTGCAGCACGAGCCGCAGTTTGTTGTCGACCGGTTCCACCGTGTAGCTGATCGCGGCGATCGCGCGCTGGGTCAGCGACACCATCCGGACCGACGTCACCTTGATCCTGGCTCCCGCCGGGGAGGACCATTCGACCTGGCGCGTCAGCGTGCCGGCCCGCAAGTCCAGGATGCGTTCGTGTGAGTGCAGCGTGCCATACCTGATGTCGAACGGCTCGTCGTCGACCAGCAGGCGGATGATCTTGCCGTTGGTGACGTTGATGACCGTCTGCCCGTCGTCGGGAAAGCCGTAGCCGGCCTCCGCGTACGGCAGCGGGCGCACCTCGTAGACCGAGTTCAGGTAGCTGCCCGGCAGCCCGTGCGGGTCGCCTTCGTCGAGGTTGCCGCGCAGGCCGATATGCCCGTTCGACAGGGCGAAGATCGATTCGCTCTGGGCCAGGACACCCAGGTCGAGTCGCTGCTCGACGAGCCGCCAGGGCTCGGTCCCGTACGCGGACTGCTTGATCATCGGGCGTCCTTGTCTTTGTCCAGGAGCTCGGCGACGTCTTTCACTACGATGTCCGCCCCGTGCTGCTTGAGCTGCTCCGCCTGGCCGACCCGGTCGACGCCGACCACGAGGGCGAAGTGACCTGCGTGCCCCGCGGCCACGCCAGACTGGGCGTCCTCGAAAACGACCGCGCGGTTGGCCGGCACGTGGAGTTCTTCTGCCGCGGCGAGGAAGGTGTCCGGCGCCGGCTTTCCGCGCAGGCCGCGTTCCTTGGCGATCACCCCGTCCACCCGGACGTCGAACAGGTCCGCGATACCGGCGACCTTCAGCACCTGCACGGTATTCGCGCTGGCCGAGACGATCGCGGTACGGATTCCTTTGTCCCTGACCGCATGGATGTAGCGGATCGTGCCGTCGTACACCTTGACGCCGCCCGAGGCAATCTTAGCGAGGACCAGATCGTTCTTGCGGTTGCTCAGCCCGTACAGGGTCGGCGTGCCCGGCGTGTCATCCGGCGATCCCTCCGGCAGACCGATGTCGCGGGACTCCAGGAACGACCTGGTACCGTCCAGCCTCGGCTTGCCGTCGACGTATTCGTCGTACTCATGGGAGTCGAACGGGACGAACTCGGTTCCGGTCTGCTTGGCGCGGGTACGGAGGAACTCGTCGAACATTTCCTTCCACGCCGCCGCGTGCACCACCGCGGTCTGGGTGACCACGCCGTCCATGTCGAACAGGCAGGCCGCTACCCCGTCAGGAAGCCCCAGCATTTACCCCTCCGCGGAAGTTATGCCGGGAAGCCCGGCTTGTCCTGCGCCGGAAAGCCCGGCTTGTCCTAGGCCGGGAAGTCCGGCTTGTCCTCGGGAACTTCCAGGTCAGGCTTGGCCAGTTCCTCGATGTTGACGTCTTTAAATGTGACTACGCGAACCTTCTTCACGAACCTAGCGGGGCGGTACATGTCCCACACCCAAGCATCCCGCATCGTAACCTCGAAGAAGACCTCACCGTTATCACTTGACCTGACGTTCAGCTCCACGTCATTGGTGAGATAGAACCGGCGCTCGGTCTCGACCACGTGCGTGAACAACCCGACGACGTCGCGGTACTCGCGATAGAGCTGAAGCTCCATCTCCGCCTCGTATTTCTCAAGGTCCTCCGCACTCATGGGTCCATTCTCCTCTCGTTCTGCCCCGGCACACCCGCCGGGCTCAGCCTCGAGGCCACCAGCGCCTCAATAGCCTCGACGGAACCGGCCTCGGCCTCGGCCCCGCCGGTCTCCTGCGCCGCAACCGTGCTCACCGCCGCGCGGTCTGACGGGCCTGCCGCCGCGACCACGTTCACGAACGAGTACCGGTGCACCGGGCAGGGCCCGTGCTGCTCCAGGGCGTGCACATGTTCATCGGTCACATATCCCTTGTGCCGGTCGAAGCCATACTGGGGATAACGTTCGTGCAGGTCCCGCATCATCCGATCCCGGCTGACCTTGGCCAGGACCGAGGCCGCGGCCACCGACGCGGTGACCCGGTCGCCTTTCCAGACCGCCAGCGCGGGGGCCCCCAGGCCGCGGACGGGGAAGCCATCGGTGAGCACGTAACCCGGTTTGGTGCGCAGGCCCGCGAACGCGCGCCGCATGCCCGAGACGTTGCAGACGTGCAATCCCGTCGCGTCGATCTGGTCCGAACCGATGACGACCACGTGCCAGTCCAGGGCCCGGCGCAGGACCTCGGCGTACGCATCCTCCCTGGCCTGGGGAGACAGCAGCTTGGAGTCGGCCAGGCCGGGCATCTGCCGGATGCTGGCGGGTTCGAGGACCACGGCCGCAACCACCAGCGGCCCGGCGCACGCCCCCCGGCCCGCCTCGTCGATTCCGGCTACGGGAGTGAACCCGGCCCGGGCCAGCACGGTCTCGTACGCCGCTAGGCCCCCGTCTCGCCTGGGCGTGTACCCCGGGTACCTCGGATAAAGCTGGCCGGCCGGAGCGACCTGGACGGCGGGGGCCGAAGGATGGGAAAGGACCGAAGGAGCCGGGAGGGCCGAAGGGGCTGGGGGGGGCGGGGGGGCTGGAGGGGCCGAAGGGGTCGAAGGGGCTGGGCCGCTGGCCGCCGGCGCATCACAATCGCGGGTCATGACACTCCGCAGGGTACGCCAGTTCGCGCCGTGCCGGGGCTAAGGCCGGCCGGCCGCCGGTCCCGCCTGGCCGGACGCTGGCGGACAGGTGAGTTCGGCGTGAGGTTGATGCGCCGGCGGCCTCGCGCGCAGGCACGCTAATCCGGTGCGTCGCGCCTGGTCGCGCGATGCCGGGCGGCCCGTCGCCGGACCCTGCGCTGCAGCCAGCTGACCGGGATGGCCGCGGCAAAGCCGAGGGACAGCGGCAGGGCCGGGCTCGACGGCTCGAGCCGCGCAGAAAGCAGGGCGGCCGTGTCCGTGGTGCCGGCCGGTGCGGCGGCACTCGAGGAGTTCAGTTTCGACTGCTCGAAGGTGGCCGGGATGGGCAGGATCCGCCACCGGCTTGGCGGCCAGATGATGACGAAGGCCCGGCCGATCACCGCGTTCTCCGGAACCGTGCCGTCGCCTGGATCGCCTTCGTGGTCCCTGGAGTCATCGGAAATGCTCCGGTTGTCTCCCATCACCCACAGCCGGCCCGGCGGCACGACGATGTTGAACCTGTCCTCGGAGGGGGCATCGCCGGGGTAAAGGTATGACTGCTCGCTGAGCGGAACCCCGTTGACCGTGACCCGGCCCTGGGCGTCACAGCAGGCCACCTGATCGCCGGGCAGCCCGATGACGCGTTTGATGAGGATATCGCCCGGCTGCCCGAAACCGAACATACTGGCAAAACCGTTAAAGAACTTCTCGACGAAATTCGAGTTCGCCGGCAGCGGCACGGTCGGGTCCCACGAGCCATCGCCGTTGAAAACCACGATATCGCCGCGGTGAATGCTGCGGGTGTCATAAACAATCTTGTTAACCAGGACCCGGTCATTGATCTCGAGGGTGTTTTCCATCGACCCGGAAGGTATGAAGAACGCCTGAATCGCATAGGTCTTGATCACTACCGCGATCACCAGCGCGATCACGACCAGGATCACCAGCTCGCGCAGGAACCGGGCGCCGCGGCTGCGCCGGGCCGGGGGCTTGCGCCTAGCGGCCCCCGAACCAGCCGACCCAGCTGCTCCAGCCGAACTAGCTGAACTAGCTGACCCGGCAGAACCAGCCGACCCGGAGGGCGTTTCCTCGGCCGACGGCCCCTTGGCGTCGTCCGCGCTGGCCGCCGGACCCGCTTCTGGGGCCTGCCGCTGCGCATCCGTGGTCCCGGGACCCGCGGCTGAGCTCGCCGCCTGGTCTTGGTCCCGTGGCGGGGACTCGACGTTGTCGTCCGAGCCCGCGTCCGGCTCGGCACCGGGCGTCACGCCCCTCATCCGTGCCCCTTCCGCTAACCTCTATCGCGTATCAGGACCACCACGCCTCCGACCGGCGGGCCGAACGTCGCACGCGCGGGCCTGGACGGCCCACGCGAACCCGCAGCGTCGCCGTCATCCACCTGAGCTTAGCGCCATTGCCGCGCCACCCGAGCGGCAACCCGCCCAACCCCGCCGGTCAGATAGCCCCGCAATTGCCAATGGAAATCATATTTCGCCCGATACTGCCAGAAATCCCGATAAGGCGGCAAACGACTAACTGGCAACTGAACACGGCCGCAACCCGGCGACCATTTAACCAGGGCCAAGTCAAATTAACCAGGGCCAAGACAAATCCCGGCGGAGCTAAACCGGGGTAACCCGATCGCCGGCCTTAGGGCGCCGGAGTGCAGGCCTAGCGTTCCCGGCGGCGGCGCCTGCGGCGGCGCAGGAGCAGCAGAGGGGCGCCGATGACCCCGGCGGCGCCCGCGGTGCCTGCCACCGGGTGAGCCGCCACCGAGTGCAGCGCGGACTGGCTGAAGGTGGACGGGATGGGCAGGTCGCGGAACTGCGAGGGCGGCCAGATGACCAGGAACGCCCGGCCGACCACCTCGTTTTCAGGTACCGCGCCGCCGCCCAGCGCATCATCGGTGTGGTAGCGGGAATCCTCCGAGTCGCCCCGGTGGTCTCCCATCACCCAGACGTAGCCGGCCGGCACGATCGCGGAGAAGGAGAAGGCCGACGGGGCGTTGCCCGGGTAGACGTAGGAGCCCTCGTTCAGCGGAACCCCGTTGACCGTGACCTTGCCGTCGATGCAGCACGCCACCGTGTCGCCGGGCAGGCCGATCACCCGCTTGATGTAATAGGTCTGGCTGCTGTGCAGACCGATGTCCGAGAGCACGTCATCGAAGACCCGGAGCACCGGGTCGCTTGACGGCGGCGTGGGCGGGGGGCCCCAGGAGTCCTGCCCGCTGAACACCACGATGTCGCCGCGGGCAATGCCGCGGAAATGATAGATGAGCTTGTTCACCAGGACCCGGTCGCCGATCAGGAGCGTGTTCTCCATCGACGCCGACGGGATCCGGTACACCTGAACGACGAACCCCTTCACCACCAGGGTGAGGACGGCGGCGGCCACCACGATGGTGAGCAGCTCGCGCCAGAAGCTCTTCTTCTTGGCCTCCGCAGCGGCCTTGCGGCCGCGCGGAGCGTCCTGCCTTCCCGGCGCCTGCGCTGAGGCAGACTCCGCGGGGCGAGCCGACGCGAGCGTGCCAGGATCGTCCTGATCGTCCATCGCCGACCCGCCAGGCACCGCTAGCTGCCGGTCTGGTCGCGCCGCTCCTTGATGCGTGCCGCCTTGCCGCGCAGGTCCCTCAGGTAGTACAGCTTGGCCCGGCGGACCTTACCCCGGGTGACTGGCTCGATCTTGTCCAGCGACGGGCTGTGCACGGGGAAGGTGCGCTCGACGCCCACGCCGTAGCTGACCTTGCGGACGGTGAAGGTCTCGCGCGCCCCGCTGCCCTGGCGCCGGATGACCACGCCCTGGAACACCTGGATCCGCGAGCGGTTTCCCTCGGTGACCCGGACGTGGACCTTCAGCGTGTCCCCAGGCCTGAAGTCCGGGATGTCAGACCGGGTCTGGGCCTGCTCGATTTCGGCAATCGCGGTATGCATGACAGGGTTCCTCGGTGATTGGTCGTTTTGCGGGCACCGGGCAGCAGCCGGCTCGTGCCAGGGGGCGTCCTGGGTACCCCCAGTCGCATGCCTGTAAAGACAGCGGACTTCAGTGTGCCATATCTTGGCCGCTAACCGGAAAGCCAGCCGCTGAAGGGCCGCCTTCGCTGGCCGGAAAGTTACCCCCGGAAGCTGCCGGACCGGCCCTTCGACTCCCCTGAGCCCCTGGAGACTCGTTGCTGCCACCGTCATCATACCCGGATTCCGCGAGCACCCGGCGGTCATGGGCGTCCAGGTCCCGCAACCGCGCGACCAGATCCGCCCGGTAGGCGGCGGTCCGGCGCAAGGCCATATCGCGCCGCCACCGCGCGATCGCGGCATGGTTGCCCGACAGCAGCACCTCAGGCACCTCCCGCTCACGCCAGGCTCGCGGCCTGGTGTACACGGGCCCTTCGAGCAGCCCGCGCATGCTGCCAGCCGGCCCCGCGTCGCCGCCGAAGGAGTCATCCCCGGCCGAGTACGCGTTACCCAGGACGCCGGGCAGCAGCCGCCCCACGGCCTCCACCAGGACGAGCGCGGCCACCTCGCCGCCGGCCAGCACGTAATCGCCGATGCTCACCTCATCGACGGGCATGCGGGTCCGCAGCTCGTCGACCACCCGGCCGTCGATGCCCTCGTACCGGCCGCAGGCGAAGATGAGCCGGGCTTCGGCCGCGTACCCGGCCGCCATGTCCTGGCTGAACGGGACTCCGCTCGGCGTCGGCACGACCAGCCTGGCGGGCCGCTCATCACCTGGCGGCGCACCGTCCCGCCCGGCCACCTCGTCCAGGGCGTCGCCCCAGACGTCCGGCTTCATCACCATGCCCGGACCACCGCCGAACGGCACGTCGTCCACGGTCCGGTGAACATCCGTGGCCCACCGCCGGAGGTCGTGCACGCGGAACTCGATGTCGCCCCGCGCTACCGCCTTCCCGATCAGCGAGACCCCGAGCGGGCTCTCGAAATACTCGGGAAAGATCGTCACGATATCGATGCGAAGCCCCACGCCCGCTCCTTTTTTTCCAGAACGGGGCGGGGTTCCACCACCCGGGCCACTATTCCGCCTGCGCCGGGTTGAGCAGGCCGGGCGGCGGGTCGATGACGAGAACGCCCGCGCTGACATCGATCTCGGGCACGATGGCCTTCACGAACGGCACCAGGTACTCGCCGGCCTTGCCGCCGTCTTGATCCCCCTCCTGGCGCACGACGAGCAGGTCCTGGCCGTGGTGCAACACGTCAGCGACCACCCCCACCGCTTCGCCGGCCGATGTCCGCACCGACAGCCCGATCAGCTCGTGGTCACGGAACTCGTCCGGGTCGGAAGATTCGGGTAGCTGGCTCGAATCCACGCTTAGCCAGCTGCCGGTGAGCTCGCCGGCCGCGGTCCGGTCCGTGATCCCAGCGAACGCGACCAGGAGCTGTCCCGAATGCCAGCGCGCCGCGGCGACCGTCAGCTGGCCGTCGCCGACGGCACCCTCCTCGGTCCGGCCGGGACCGGGGAGGGTGCGCTCGACGTCAAGCACCGCGCCCGCGACGAATCGCAGGTCAGGCTCGTCTGTCCTGACCCCGACGATCACCTCGCCGCGGATCCCGTGCGGGCGGCCGATACGGCCGACGATCAGCCGCATCGGGGTCAGCGGACCTCGTTGGCGTCCAGCAGGTCGATGCGAACGTACCGGCCGGATGCGAGCGCGTTGATCACGGTACGCAGCGCCCGGGCGGTACGCCCGCCCCGGCCGATGACCTTGCCGAGGTCATCGGGATGCACCCGCACCTCAAGGACGTTACCCCGGCGGAGCGTCCTGCTGGCCACCTGGACGTCATCCGGGTACTGGACGATACCCCGGACCAGGTGCTCGAGGGCTTCCTCAAGCACGTTAGGCTCCGCTCCCCGACTCGGCCTTCGCGTCAGCGGCGGTTTCGCTCGCAGCCTCCGCGTGAGCGTCGCCTGCTTCCGCGTCCGCCGTGTCCGCCGCGTCCGCCGGAGTCGCCGTGTCCGCCGGAGTCGCCGCGTCCGCCGTGTCCGCCGGAGTCGCCGTGTCCGCCGTGTCCGCCGCGGTCGCCGGGGTCGTTTCCGCGCCGGACGGGGCGTCTGCCGCCTTGGCCTGTCCGCCGGTACCCGCGTCAGCTGCCGCCGGGCTGGCGGAGCTCTTGCTTTCCTTGGCGGGGGCTTCCTTCTTGGCGGCACTTTCCTTGGCGGGGGCCTCCTTGGCCGCGCTTTCCTTGGCCGAGGCGTCCCTGGCGGGCTTGGCGGCCCTGGACTGGGTCCCGGCCCTGCTGCCCTTGTCTTCCTTGGCCTCCTTGGTGGCCTGGCTCTCCTTGGCGGCGGTCTCGAAGCGCTCCTTCTTATCGGCGCGCGGCTCGGCCGTCCTGAGGGTGCCTTCGCTTCCCGGCTCCCCCTTGAACTTCTGCCAGTCCCCGGTGATCTTGAGCAGCACGCGAACCGGGTCAGTGGGCTGTGCGCCCACCGAGAGCCAGTGCTGTACCCGCTCGGAGTTCACTTCGATGAATGAGGGCTCGGCCTTCGGGTGATACTTGCCGATCTCCTCGATGGCGCGCCCATCGCGCTTGGTGCGCGCGTCCGCGACAACGATCCGGTAATAAGGCTCCCGGATTTTGCCCAGGCGCTTCAGCTTGATCTTGACAGCCACGACTGTGGTCTTCTCCCAGCGTTAGATGTGAAACGGCGGACCCGCACCGACCGGGGAACAGCCGACAGGCCCACACAGATGAGCTAGGCCGCGCGAACGAGGAGAGGGCGCCGCATGGCCTAGCGGTCAGCATCACATTGTGCCAGAGAACCGACCCCGAGTAGTAATCGTCACCCGATCCCCGTCGCCAGCGCCAACGCTCCGGAGCCCACGGAGCCCAAAGTTGCCCGCAACGCCGCCGCCTTCGAGGCGCCGACCCAGTGAATCTGTCTGGTCGCCGCGGGACGCATGCGTTCATCCGGCTGGATTGTTGACAATTTTGTTACGTATTTCTAGGATCGTCCCCGTGCGAGAGCGTGAAGACGCGACGCCGGCCCAGGTCGGCGGGGCGGCGGGTCGCGGGCGAGTGGCTGCGGCAGGCCATTCTGGGCGGGGACATGTCGCACAGGCCTCGCTGGGTGAACACCTGGCGATCATCACCGCTATCGCCCGGCGACGGCCCGACGAGGCCGAGCACGCCATGCGCCGCCATCTCCGCAGCGTCATGGGAGCCCTACTCGATCACCATCAGCCCGGAAACACCGCGCGGCAGACAGGGGGCCGGTGATCATGAATGACGACCAAGTAGGCAGGGCCGCCGAGGCCGCGACCTCGGCAGTCTCACCCTATGAAACAGTTCCATAACGTACGTTGACTATCCGCGAACAGCCATCCTAGCGTTGCCATACTGTTCTATATCTGTACGTTCGTTCGCAGAGCGCACAAGTGGTGCGCGCCTCGGCCGGGGCGCACACTTCTCATTTAGTGATAGGAGCCCGCATATTAGGCAATCCGCACGTGAACCTGCACTAATGAGGCCGAATACTCGCTGCTTTGAGCTATAGCGTTCCCGCATTGGGGATTAGGTGCTGTTAGCCTCATGACGCCACAGCATCTCCTCTCCAGTCCCATAGGGATCAACAAGGTGTCACCTCAGACTCGGTCCCGCGCCCCGGCGCGACCTAAAAGGAGATCGATTGCACATGAGTGACCAGACTGCGCAACCCGAGAGCACGGCCGAGGGCCAGGGGGGCATGGGGGGACGGGCAGTCCCCCCATTCGGGGGGTCCCCGGGGGGTCGCCCCCCGGGGGCTAGCACCTCATCTCTCAGCCGACGCGGCCTGCTGCGCGCGGCCGGCGCCAGTGCGGCCGTCGTAGGGGGCGGCGGGCTGCTCGAGGCATGCAGCTCCAGTATTAAAGGCAACAGCAGTGCCGGTTCCACCAACAGCACGGGTACCACCAAGGACATCGCCGTCGCCTTCATCCACCCGCTCACCGGGGCGCTGGCCGACTTCGGCACCTCGGACAACTGGATCCTCAGCGAGATCAACGCCACGTCGCAGTACAAGGCGGGGATCACCGCCGGCGGGAAGACATACAAGTTCAACATCACGTCCTACGACACGCAGTCCGACCCAACCCGGGCCGGGCAGCTGGCCCAGCAGGTGGCCACCACGGCGGACCTCATCCTCACCTCGTCCACGCCGGAGACGGTCGTCCCGGTGGCGACCACGGCGGAGAAGCTCGGCGTGCCGTGCATCTGCGGCAACGTCCCGTGGCAGGCCTGGTACTCCAACCTGGGCGGCAACCCGACCCCGGGCAAGTCAACGTTCAAGCCCACGTGGACGACGATGTACTTCCTGGGCGTCAACGACCTGTGCAACGCGTTCATCCCGATGTGGAACCGGATCCATGACCAGCTGAAGACCGACAAGGTCGTCGGCTGTGTGTTCCCCAACGACGACGACGGCAACGCCTTCCGCGCGGCCTGGCCGATCTTCGCCAAGGCAGCCGGGTACACGCTGATCGACCCGCCGCCGTATACGGACGGGCTGACCAACTACTCCTCGTTCATCTCCTCGTTCAAGTCCAGCAAGTGCGACTTCTTCACCAACGTGCCGCTGCCGCCCGACTTCAACGTCATGTGGAAGCAGGCCGCCCAGCAGGGCTACAAGCCCAAGCTGGCCACCGTGGCCAAGGTGCTGCTGTTCCCGTCCGACGTTCAGGCGCTGGGCGACCTGGTCAACAACGTGGCCACCG
>Ga0302325_10012416_pt1 | contig 18271 bp, 15 predicted proteins | sample Palsa_T0_2_FD_201948 | JGI IMG/M metagenome (GOLD analysis project Ga0302325, IMG submission 201948) | Peat permafrost microbial communities from Stordalen Mire near Abisko, Sweden - Palsa_T0_2 | ecosystem: Environmental > Terrestrial > Soil > Palsa > Peat permafrost | place: Sweden: Abisko...
CAGCCACGACCGCCACGATGAGGATGCCGCCGATCGGAGGGGCGCCGAAGTGGATGGGCACGGCCAGCCGATGCCAGCTCAGCGCGCCGAAGATCCCGAAGCCGATGAGCGAAGTCATCTCGACCACGAAGAAAACCTGCGTGATCCGAGCCGTCGGCCGCCCGCCGAGCAGGAGCGGCACCGATGCGAAGGCGATCCAGAAGAGGGCGACGGCCATCTGCACAACGGCGGGCGCCTGATAGTGCGGCGCGACCAAGGCCAGGGTGTACGCGCTGGCCGGGATGGCGATCGGCGGTATCGAGAAGAAGTACGCCAGGATCAGGATCCAGGCCTGGTACCGCGATGCCCCTCGACCGATGACGCGAGCCGACCAGTGATACGACGCACCGGCCTGCGGGAAGTGACGGTTGAGAAGCCGGAAGACGAAGCTCGAGATGATGAACGGGACAGCGAGGAGGGCGATCGCCGGGAGTGTCCACCAGCCTGCCTCGGCGGCCATGACACCCCCGGTGGCGGCCACCGAGAACATCGGGCCCACGCTCGACACCGACAGCGGCACCAGATCCTTGAGGTGGAACGACTGGACCAGCTCGCGCTCGTCGGCGGCCAGCACGCGAGGCTTGTCGTCGCCCACCGTCATCGTCATCGGATGCGCCTCCTTGCCCCGTGCTGCGCCCATACATGCGACAGATCACTGATGCTAGCTGCATGCAACTAAGTCGAGCGTGAGACTCACGCGGCGCGTCAAATGCCTCCAACGTTGGAGGCAGATACGGGGAATATGTCCCGGTATGTGTCTCCAACGTTGGAGACACATTTCCGTTTCATACCATTTCATGCCCCGACCCGGCCCCGCCGAGGGCAGACGGGTGGGGCGGCGCTCAGCGCTCGGGGGTGGGGAGGGCGAGGGTGAGGGCGGGCAGGCCGGGGCCGGAAAGGTCGCCCACCGCCTGACGGCGGTTGGCGAGCACCAACAACAGGTCCACCGCCCGACCGGTGACCTCCGCCCCGCTCCCGAACGCCCAGTCGGCATCGGTGGCCACCAGTCGCACGGAGCCGAGGGAGCTCCCGTGGAAGACCAGGCGCCGAACCCGGACGTAGACGGGCAGGACCGACGCGACGATGGCCGGATCGGTCTCGAGGACGACGCCGAGCGGCCGCAACATGTCGGCGCCGTGGGTGATCGCCTCGCCGACCGTCACCACCGCCGGGCTTCCGATCACGTGGAAACGCCCGCCCGCGGCCGCCTCGAGGCGGGACAGGAGTTCGTTGGGATGGAGAGTGCCGAGACCTGTCGCTACCTGCGAGAGCGCTCGCTCGGGCACGAGACCGTGAGTCAGGACGTCGCGAGCCATCGACGCCTGGGTCGCCTCGGCGAGGTGGACGAGGTGACCGAGAACGTCCCGCACCCGCCACCCGTCGCACCACGACCGTGCGTCCCACTGGGCCGGCTCCAATTGGCGGGCCGTCTTGACGAGGGCGAGGCGCGCATCGCGCAACGAGGCCCAAACGTCAGTCACCGCTCCTGTTCCTACTACACCGCCCGGCCCAGATGCGCATCGAGGATTCGTCGGCCACGCCCGCCGGCGAGCGCCCCTTGGTGTAGACGGTCACCGTCGGCGAAGGGGCTTCTCTCTCGCACGCCGGACGGCATCTACCGGGTGCGGAGCGAGCCGCGGCCCTAGACCGCCGGCGACCCGAGTCCGTCCACCAACTCCCGCTTGACGACCTTGCCGGTGGCGTTGCGAGGGAGGGAGTCCGCCAGCGTGATCCGCCGCGGCACCTTGTAGTCCGAGAGCCGCTCGCGGCAGAAGGCGACCAGCTCCTCGGCCGACACGGTGGCGCCGGGCCGCAGCACGACCCACGCGGCGACGTCCTCACCGAGCACGGGGTGGGGAATGCCGGCGACGGCAGCCTCCTGCACCAACGGGTGCTCGTACAGGGCGGCCTCAACGTCGGTCGCGTGCACGTTGTTGCCGCCGCGGATGATGACCTCCTTCTGGCGCCCGACGATGTAGAGGTAGCCGTCCTCGTCGAGGCGGGCCAGGTCGCCGGAGTGCAGCCAGCCGTCCTGCCACATGGCCGCCGTCGCCTCGGGATCGTTGAAGTACTCGCGCTCCTTGCCGGCGTTGCGCACGAGCAGCTCGCCGATGGAGCCCGCCGGCAACTCCGACCCGGAGGAGTCCACGATCTTGAACTCGGTGGGCGGCACCGGCTTGCCCACCGACCCAACGCGCCGCCCCGCCTCCTTGGGCGGCAGGTAGCAAAAGGACGGTCCCGCTTCCGTCATCCCCCAACCGTTGGAGACCATCGCGCCGGGCAGCCGCGCCGTCAGCCGGCGGATGGTCTCGGGCGACACCGGCGCGCTCCCCAATTGGCACATGGTGATGCTGCTGAGATCGGCGTCCTCGAAGTCGGGATGGCCGAGGAGCAACTGGGCCATGGCGGGCACGAGGAAGACGGCGCTGGGACGCCACTCGGCGACGACATCCAGCCAGCGCTGCGTGTCGAAGCGGGGAAGGTAGAGGCCGCGCATCCCCATCTTCATCGGGTTGTACACCGACGCGATGCCGGCGAAGGTGAAGAGGGGCGACGCGTGCAACCAGCCGGCACCCGTCCAACGGGGAGTGGTGTTGGGGATCAACGCCACGCTGCGGTGGCGGATGGCGACGCCCTTGGGCCGGCCGGTGGTGCCCGACGTGTACATGATGTCGGCGAGGTCGTCGGAGTCGAGCGGGATGTCGATGGCGGAGTCCTCCACGGCCTGGGTCTCGGCCCACGATGTGGCGTCGACCAGGCCAGACTCGGCAGAGGACGTCACAACGTGGCGCATGTCGGGCAACGTGACCGACGCGAACGTCGACGCGACGGCCGAGCCGACGACAGCCGCGACGGCGCCGGCGTGGGTCAGCACATACTCGAGCTCGCGCGCCACCAGTCGGGTGCTCGTCGGCACGGCGACGGCTCCCGCTTTGTGCACGGCCGAGTAGGCGACGACAAAGCGCAGCGCCTCCTCGGGCGGGACGTACAGAGCTACTCGGTCGCCTTTGCCCACCCCCGATGAGACCAACCAGCGGGCGAGACTATTGGACTGGCGGTCCCATTCAGAAAAGGACAGACCGACGCCGGACCCGGTGGCGACGTCGACGTAGGCCGTCTCGTCCGGATGGGTTGCCGCCATGTAGCGAAGCTGATCGATGAGAAGGTCGGCCATCGCTCCCCACCCTAGGGATCGCGGGGCAGGCCGAGCAGCCGCTCGCCGATCACGTTGCGTTGCACCTCGCTCGTCCCGCCGGCGATGGTGAGGCACCGGTTGGCGAGGTAGCCGAACGTCCACGTGGCGCCGGCGCCGGCGAGCGTTGCCCCTGCCGGACCGAGCAGCGACAGGCCCATCTCCTGGGTGCGCTGATCGTGTTCGGCGCCGAGCAACTTCCGCACGCTCGCCTCCGGTCCGGGCTTGGCGCCTGACACAGAGCGACACGTGGTGCGCAGCCCGAGGAGGGCGACCGTCTGCGCTTCGGCGACGAGGCCCCCGATCTGGTCCAGCGACACCGGGTCATCGCTCAAGCCGCCGAGCGAGGAGACCAGCGACAGCAGTTGCTCCACTCCCCCGCCGAACGACGAGCCACTCCCCATGGCGACGCGCTCGTTGGCGAGCGTCGTGCGCGCCAACGGCCATCCGCCGTCGACCTCGCCGATGACGCAATCGTCGGGGACGAACACGTCGTTGAGGAAGACCTCGTTGAACATGGCGAAGCCGGTCAGCTCCCGCAACGGTCGGATCTCGATACCGGCCGCCGCCACGTCGACGATGAAGTAGGTGATGCCGAGATGTTTCGGCGCATCCCGGTTGGTGCGCGCCAGGCAGATGCCCCAGTCGGCCTCGGCGGCCATGCTCGTCCACACCTTCTGACCGTTGAGCAGCCAGCCGCCGTCGGTGCGTGTCGCCGTCGTCGTGAGGGCGGCCAGGTCCGATCCGGCGCCCGGCTCGCTGAACATCTGGCACCACGCCAGCGTCCCCAGCAGCGTCGGCCTCACCCACCGCTCCTGCTGCTCGATGGTGCCGTGGGCCACGATCGTCGGCGCCGCCCACGCGCCCACGGCGAGGTTGGGGCGGCGGATCCGCGCCGCCCGGAACTCCTCGTCGATCACCAGTTGCTCGATGGCGCCCGCCGATCGACCCCACGGCTCGGGCCAATGGGGCACGAAGTATCCGTGCTCGACGACCCTCGCCCGCTGCTCCTCGCGGGGCAGGTCGGCGACCTCCGACGCGAAGGCTCGCACGTGGGCGCGCAGCTCCTCCGCCTCGGGCGGCAGGACGAGTTGCAGGCGCCGTCGCACGCCGCCGAGTGCGGCCGCGGCGACCCGCCCCCGCCATCGGGACGGCCCGCCCACCAGTTGGCGCAGGGCCGTCGCCCGCCGCAGATACATGTGGGCATCGTGCTCCCACGTGAAGCCGATCCCCCCGAGCAGTTGAATGCAGTCCTGGGCCACTTTGGTGAATACGTCCGGTGCGATGGCAGCCGCGATGTCCGTCGCCAGCGCGGCCTCGGCCGGCAACACCGCACCGACCCCGGGATCATCATCGAGCGCGGCGGCCGCGTCCCATGCGGCGCTGCGCGCTTGTTCGGTCCTGACCAGCATGTCGGCGCACCGGTGTTTGACCGCTTGAAACTGACCGATGGGTCGGCCGAACTGCTCGCGGACTTTGGCATAGGCGACGGCGGTGTCAAGGCACCAACCGGCACCACCCGCGCACTCGGCGGCCACCATGGTGGCCGTCAACGCCTCCACGCGGGCGCGGGTGAGATCGGGCAGCCACCCGTTGGCGGGAATGGGCACCGACTCGACCTCGATGGGCGCCACGCGCCGCGTCGGATCGAGGCTCGCGACCTCGACTGCCCGGAAGGCGCGGCACGGGAGGACGCACCACCGTTCGGCGCCGCCGACGATGACGGGAGCGATGACGATGTCGGCCAGCGACGCGCACATCACCGGGCCGGTCGAGCCGCTGACGACCACGGCCCCGAAGGGGTCGGGGACGCCGGCAAGGGCGGGTGCGCAAAATGCCACGGTGGCGACGATTTCGCCGGCGGCGATGCCGGGCAGGAAGTCGGCCTTGGCGGCGGCGTTGCCGCCGTCGCCGATGGCCGCGGCGGCCAGGACGGTGGGAAGGAAGGGACCGGGCGCGACGACGCTGCCGAGCTCTTCGAGGATGATGGCCAACTCGGCCAGCCCGTACCCCTGGCCACCGTCGGCCTCGGGTAGGTGCAGGCCCAACCATCCGAGGTCGGCCAGCTCGGCCCAAAACGGCGGCAACTTCTCGTCGGCCGTCTCGAGGACGGCTCGGGGGACGTCGGGGGAGCAGCGTGAGGCAAGGAATCGCTCAGCGCTGCGTTGGAGCGCGAGGTGGTCCTCGCTGATGGCGATCGCCATGGCGGGTCAGGCCGTGGTCAGGCCGGGTCCCACCGGACGGGGAGGCAGGTCGGGCTGCGGAAGATCTCGCCGTGGATGTGGGCGTCCTCGCGCGTGGCCCGCTCCTCGTCGAGACGCAGGTTGGGGAGCCGGTCGAGCAGGGCGTTGATCGCCACCCTGGTCTCCATGCGAGCGAGGTGCATGCCGAGGCAGACGTGGACGCCATGGGCGAACGACAGGTGCTGACCGGGCGTACGGAAGATGTCGAAGCGGTCCGGGTCAGGGAAGACGGCCGGATCGCGGTTGGCCGACGCCAGGCTGGGCGTGACGAACGAGCCGGCGGGGATGGGCACGCCGGCGATCTCGGTGTCCTGGGTGGCGACACGACCGGTGAGGAGCAGCGGCGGCTCGAAGCGCAACGCTTCCTCGATGGCCTGCGGGAGCAGGGAGCGGTCGTTGCGCACGGCCTCGAGCTGCTCGGGGTGCGTCAACAACAGGTAGAGCAGGTTGCCGCTCGAGCGGAACGTGGTCTCGATGCCCGCGGGGAGCAGCAGGCCGATGAAGGAGAAGATCTCGTCGTCCTCGAGGCGCTCGCCGTCGATCTCGGCGTTGGCCAGATCGCTGATGACGTCCTCACCGGGCTCGATCCGGCGCTGGGCCAAGATCTTGCTCAGGTACTCGCGCAGCTCGGCGCCGGCGGCGACGCCGGCCTCCCAGTCGCTGAACAAGCTGATGATGGCGAGCGCCCAGCGCTGGAACTGCCGGAAATCCTCTTCGGGCAGTCCGAGCACACCCGACACGACGCGGGACGGGAAGATGAAGGTGAACTCGGGGACGAGGTTGGCCTCTCCCCGATCGACGAACTTGTCGATCAGGTCGTTGACGACCCGCTCGACCAACGTCTCCTCCCAGCGGGCGAGGGCCCGCTGGCGGAAGGCGGTGCTGACGAGGGCCCGCTTCTGGCGGTGCTCGGGCTCGTCGAGACCCAAGATGATGTGGTCGCCCATCGATGGGCCCATGGCCTCGCGGAGGTTGGCCGACGAGAACGTGGCGTTGTCCTTGAACATCCGGGTGATGTCGGCGTGGCGGTAGAGGTAGAAGCTGGGCGGGCCATCCGGATCGAAGTCGCTCTGCGACGCCTCGACCGGGGTGGTCTCCCGTTTTATGGCCAACTTCGGGTAGGGGTCTCGGACATCCCCGGCGATGCTGTAGTCGAAATTGAAGTGCTCGAACTTGTCGTCTACCTCGACCGTGGTCACGTTGGGACTCCCCTTCGTTCTATGACGCTGGTGTCAGGTTACTCCTATCCGAGAGCTGACGGAAGACGGCATATCGTTCCGAAACCGGGTCCACCCAAGCCGGATCGGGATCGACGATCCGACCGGTGCGCGCCCAGCCGGCGGCGCCGTCGAAGCTCGTCTCGAGCCCCAGCGCCATGCGGGCCAGATAGGCCGCCCCCAGCGCCGCCCCTTCGGGCACCTCGGCCACGTGGACAGGGAGTCCGGTGCAGTCGGCGAGGGCCTGCATCCACCCGGCGACGCGCGTGCCGCCCCCGGTGGCGACGACGCGGTGGGCGGGCACGCCAGCCAGGTCCAGATGATGGCGGACGACGAATCCGGCCGCTTCCCACGACGCCCGCTGAAGGGCGGCCGGCCCGTGGGTGAGGTTGAGACCGTGCACCGACGCCCGGAGCGACGGATTGTGTAGGGGCGTCCGCTCGCCGCGCACATAGGGCAGCCAGACGGGCAGATCGTGGGGGTCGACGCGGTCGTCGGATCGGACCTGACCGCCCAGGCGAGCGGCCCATCCGAGGAAGAGACCGCCGGCGTTGCTCGGTCCGCCCAGCACCCAGAGCCCAGGCTTCAAGCCCGGCATGGTGTAGAGGCCGGTGGCCTGCTTGTCGGGCGCGCGCGAATCTTCGCCTGACATCACCCAGGTGATGAGGGTCGTGCCACAGATGACGAGCACGTCGCCGGGCGTGTCGGCGCCGGCGACCATCTGCTCGCACATGGCGTCGATGCCACCGGCAGCCAGTACGACGTCGGTGCCGGCGACCTTGCCGATCGGAGCGCCGAGCATCTCGACCCGGGGCAGCTGCCCGGGCTCGACCGAGCAGCTCGCGCATCGCTCGGCGTCCCACGTCCCCTTGCGGAAGAGCGGTGCCGAGCTCATGGCGCTGCCGATGTCGAGCACGCCGACGCCGCCGATGGCGAAATTGGCGACGGCGGGCGCCGGCCAGTATCCCGCAGCGCCGGGCACCTGACCGACGGTCCAGCGCACGAAGCCGAGCGTGTCCCAGTCCGCGGTGTTGCCCGCCGCCTTGGCCGCCGCCGACTCCTCGGTCTGCCCGCGCGCATCTCCATAGAGCAGCCCAGGGCTGATGGGTCGACCCTTGTCATCGACGGCGGTGAGCGACGGGAGCATCGACGACACAGCGACGGCGCCAACGCCCGCCGGCAGCAGTCGCTTGAGAGCACGGCGCGGGCCGCGCCGCCACGCCCGATCGGCGTCGTGCTCGAAGTGGTCCGGAGCCGAGACCACGACCGGGTGAGGGACGCGGGCCCGGTCGACAATCCGCCCTTGGGCGTCGACGGCGACCGCCTTCACCGAGGTCGTCCCGATGTCAATGCCCACCGTCACGTCTCCACGAGACGCCGCCCCCTCTGGACATGACACGGGCGTCACAGTAGGCCACTATGTGCCCTGTGGCTCAGCCCCAGCGTCCCCTCGCCCTCGTGACCTCGCCTCTCCGCGGCGCCGGGTTTGACAAGCTCCGAGAGCTTGCCGATGTGGTCTACGACCCGTGGATCGAGCAGAAGCCGCTGCGGATTTACAACGCCGAGCAGCTGGCCAAGCGGGCCACCGACGAGGGAGCCAACGTCCTCATCGTCGAGGCCGACAGCATCAAGGGCCCCGTCCTCGAGTTGCCCCTTCTCGCCGTTGCCTCGACCCGCGGCGATCCCACCAACGTCGACATCCCGGGCTGCACGGCCGCCCGCATTCCCGTCCTCAACGCGCCGGGTCGCAACGCCGACGCCGTCGCCGAGATGGCCGTCGCCCTGCTCTTCGCCCTCAACCGTCACGTGCTGCGGGCCGACGCCGACGTGCGCGCCGGACGGGTCTACATAGACGGCACCATCCCCTATCAGCGCTTCCGCGCCTGGGAGCTCAACGGCCAGACCGCCGGTTTGGTCGGCTTGGGCGCCGTCGGCCGAGCGTTGCGGTGGCGGCTCCAGGGTCTGGGTCTCAACGTCATCGCCTACGACCCGTACAACGACGAGGCGACCCACACGCTGCCCGAGCTGCTGGCGCAGTCCGACATCATCTCCATGCACGCGCCGGTGACGCCGGCCACCACGGGAATGATCGGTGCCGAGCAATTTGCGGCCATGCGAGACGGGGTCGTATTCATCAACACGGCGCGCGCCCAATTGCACGACACCGATGCCCTCGTCGCCGCCCTCTCGTCCGGCAAGGTCTCCGCCGCCGGCCTCGACCACTTCGTCGGTGAAAACCTCCCGACCGATCATCCGCTGGTGGCGATGGACAACGTCGTGCTCGCTCCCCACGTGGGTGGGGCGACCTACGACACCGAGTCGCGGCAGGCGGGCATGATCGCCGACGATCTCGAGCGTCTGCTCATCGGTGCCAAGCCGACCCACATCATCAATCCGGAGGTTTTGTGAGCGCAGAGCCCACTCCCGTCAGGACCGTCGACAACGCCGCCGAGGCGGTGCTGGCCGCGGCCAAGGACATGCTGCACAAAGGTCTCACCGAAGGGACGGCCGGCAACATCTCGGCGCGCCAGGCAGACGGCAACGTCGTGATCACGCCGTCGTCGGTCAACTACGACACCATGACGCTCGAGGACCTCGTCGTCATCGACATGGAGGGCGAGACGATCTCGGGCAAAGAGGGGCGGCACGCTTCATCGGAGAAGAAGCTGCACCTTGCCTGCTACAAGGCGTTCCCCGACGTGGGCTCGGTGATCCACTCCCACCCCGTGTACGCCACGATGTTTGCCGTCGCCCACGAGGAGATCCCGGCGTGCATCGACGAGTTCGCCGTGTACGTGGGCGGCAGCGTGCGGGTCACCGAATATGCCGCCAGTGGCACGGACGAGGTGGGGGACAACGCCGTTGTGGCTCTCGAGGGCCGAGGCGCGGCCCTGATCGCCAACCACGGCATGGTCGCCGTCGGTCCCCGACCGGACACGACCCTGCACATCACCGCGCTGGTCGAGCGCAACGCCCAGATCATCTACGGCGCCCGCCATCTCGGCACCCTGCACGAGCTGCCCGAGAAGGTGAGCCGCAACTTCGCCAACGTCTACGGGTACCTGCGCCAGAACCCGATGTAGGCCGATCATGCCGATCCACTACGAAGATGTCGGCGACCACGTCGTCCGCATCACCATCGACCGGCCCGAGGCCAAAAACTCGCTCGACCTCTACCACTTCCGCGATCTCGCCAACGCCTGGCGCCGGTTCAACGACGACACCGAGGCGTGGGTGGCGATCGTCACCGGCGTGGGCCGCAACTTCATGTCGGGCGCCGACCTCAAGACCTACATCCCCCAGATCACCGCGCTCCAGAGCCAGATCGTCGATGGCAACGTCACCGAGATCGACGGCTGCCAACTGCGAGACGGGACCGACGCCGTCCTGCGCAGCCTGCGCATCTACAAGCCGATTATCGCCGCCGTCAACGGACCCTGCGTCGCTGGTGGCATGGAGATGCTCGGCGGGGTCGACATCCGGGTCGCCACCGAGCACGCCACCTTTGGGGTCATGGAGCCCAAGCGCGGACTCTTCGCCGGCGGCGGCACGACGGTGCGACTGCCGCGACAGGTGTCGTTCCCCGCGGCGATGGAGTTCCTTCTCACGGCCGAAGCCTTCCCCGCGGCGCGAGCCCTCGAGCTCGGACTGCTCAACGAGATCGTGGCCGAGGACGATCTCCAGGCCCGGGCCGAGGAGTGGGCGCGGCGCATCACCGTCAACGCACCCCTCGCCGTGCAGGCGACCAAAGAGAGCGTCCTGCGCGGACTGGCTCTCGACCAGAAGGCGGCGTTCAAACTGGAGGCGGAGTTCGCCGGGAAGATCTTTCAGACGGAGGACGCCAAGGAAGGCCCCAAGGCCTTCGCCGAGAAGCGACCGCCGCAGTGGAAAGGTCGCTGACCGAGGTGACGGCCGCTGCGATCGACCCCCGCACCCCGTGCATCATCGGCGTGGCGCAGCGCACGGTGCGACCCGGGGAGGGTCCCGCCCCCGAGCCGCTCGAGCTCTGGGCCGGTGTGTGCCGGGCCGCCGCCGACGACTCGGGCGGCACCCGAGTGCTCCAAAGCGCCGAGAGCCTCCAGGTCGTCTATTGCCAGAGCTGGCCGTATGACCAACCGGCTGACCGCCTGGCGGCCGCCCTCGGTATCGACCCGCGCCACCGTCTGTACTCCGGCATCGGCGGGACCACACCCCAGGTCCTCATCCAAGACGCGGCGTCCTCCATCCTCGACGGGGACTACGACCTGGCCATCGTGACCGGCGCCGAAGCCCTCGAAACCGTCCGCCAGGCCAAGAAGGTGGGCGAGCGGATGGCGTGGAGCTTCCGTGATCCTGAGCGCAAGCCCTTCCCGTTTGAGGCACCGTTCCATCCGGCCGAAGTGGCGCACAACGTCTTCCAGGCGTGGGCCACATTCCCCATCTTCGACGTCTCACGGCGGGCTCGGCTCGGCATCTCCCCCGACGAGTACCGCGCCGAGATCGGCCGGCTGATGGCCCCGCTCAGCGAGGTGGCGGCGGCCAATCCGTACGCGTGGTTTCCCACCGCTCGCACGGCGGCCGAGCTGGTCGACCCCACGCCCGCCAACCGCATGGTCGGCTATCCCTACACCAAGTACGTGGTCTCGGTGATGGACGTCGACATGGCCGCCGCCGTCATCGTGGCCAGCCACGAGCGGGCCGACGCCCTCGGCGTGCCGGCCGAGCGGCGCGTCTATCTGCGGGGCTGGTGCTACGCCACCGATCCTGTCTACGTCGCCGAGCACCGCGACCTCGCGGCCTCGTCGGCCATGGCCGCGGCGTCGGCCGAAGCATTGCTGCGCGCGGGCGCGAGCATCGATGACGTCGCCCACCTCGACCTCTACAGCTGCTTCCCGAGCTCGGTCCACCTGGCCATCGACGCGCTCGGACTGGCGCCCGACGACGGGCGGGGCCTCACCGTGACCGGCGGCCTGCCTTTTTCCGGGGGGGCCGGCAGCAACTACGTGATGCACAGCGTCGCCACCATGACCGACCGGCTGCGCAGTGACCCCGGCTCGCTCGGACTGGTGAGCGGTGTCGGGATGCACATGACCAAGCACGTGTTTGGGGTGTACTCGACGACGCCGCCCCAGCCTTTGCGACCCCCCGACAGCGCCGCGGTGCAGGCCGGCCTCGACGCCGTCGCCCCCGTCACCATCGCCGACCACCATGAGGGCACGGCCACCATCGCGTCCTACACGGTCGCCCACTCCCGGACGGGCGAGCCCGAGTGGGGCCTGGCCATCTGCGATCTCCCCGACGGGCGCCGCGCCTACGCGCGAGTCGACGACGCGGAGCTGCTGGTGGAGTTGGAGCGGCGCGAGTGGGTGGGCGAGACGGTCGCCCTGATCGCCGGACCCGACGATGTCAACCTGGTCAAGGCTGCGTGAGGGAGGCCCTTTGATGGAAGTCCGCGAAGCCGTCGTCGTCGACATCACGCGCACCGCCTTCGGCAAGCGCAAAGGGGCGCTGGCCGGCTGGCACCCCGCCGACCTCCTGGGCTTCACGCTGCGCAGCCTCCTGGAGCGCAACGGCGTCGACGCCGAGCAACTCGACGATGTCGTCGGCGGGTGCGTGACGCAATCGGGTGAGCAGGGTTGCAACGTGACGCGCAACGCCGTCGTAGCGGCAGGACTGCCGCAGACGACCCCGGCCACGACCGTCGACCGCCAATGCGGATCATCGCAGCAAGCCCTTCACTTTGTCGCGGCCAGCGTCATGTCGGGCATGTACGACCTGGCCATCGCCTGCGGCGTCGAGTCCATGTCGCGGGCGCCCATGGCGGCCAACTCGCGCGGCGGGACCGGGCCTTTTTCGGGCGACTACCTGAGCGCCATCGACGGTCAGCTGTGGGCCCAGTTCCGCGTCGCGCAGGTGCTGGCCGACCGGTACGCGATCACGCGGGCCGAGATGGATGAGTTCGCGCTGCGTAGTCACCAGCGGGCGGCGGCCTCGACAGCCAGCGGGCATTTCGCTCGCGAGATCCTGCCCGTTCCGATTAAGGATGAGGCCGGCGCCCTCACCGGCGCCGTCTTGTCCACCGACGAGGGCATCCGTCCCGAGGCCAGCCTCGAGCGCATGGCTGCGCTCCCGCCCGCACAATCCTGGGAGCCCGACACCGCACCCGATATCACCGCCGGCAACTCGTCATCGATGAACGACGGGGCTGCGGCCGCGCTCATCGCCGACCGGGCGACGGCCGAGCGCCTGGGCCTACCGATCCGGGCTCGGCTCCTCCATTTCTCCGTCGCCGCCGAGGACGCCGTGCTGGTGCTCTCCGCACCCAACCGGGCCACGCGAAAGCTGCTCGAGCGCACCGGCCTCAAGATCGACGACTTCGACGGCATCGAGTGCAACGAGGCGTTCGCGGCGATCGCTTTGATGTGGGCCCGCGAGTTCGCTCCCGACCCGGAGCGCTACAACCCCCGAGGTGGCGCCATCGCCATCGGCCATCCTCTCGGGGCCAGCGGGGTGCGCATGACGGCGACGCTGCTCAACCATCTGGAGGCGACCGGCGGCCGGCTGGGTCTCCAGACGATGTGTGAGGGCGGCGGTCAAGCCAACTGCACGGTCATCGAGCGCCTCGCCTAAGCGGCCTGCGCGGCCGCTGCCGGGAGGGGCTGTGCTGTCGTTTTGCAAGCACCCGCCCCGGCGCCTAAGGCGCCTACGGGGACGCGGGGTAGCCGAGGCGGTCGAGCAGGGTCGGATAGGTGCGGTCAAAGAGGGCGAGGTGATCAGCCGTCATGTAGCGGCGCCAGTCGCCGGGCGTGCCCGACCGGTAGTGGCTGTCGACATCCACCGTCCCCCGAGCGCGACCACCACTCATCACCTCGAAGCTGTGGGCCTTGACGATCCGGCGCACGTCATCGTCGGTCAGGTGCGCCGACGGGGGCAGGTAGAGCCGGCGGCGGACCTTCTCGGTGAGCGCCTCGGTCGAGGCGTGGAGGTGGGTCCCACCGCCGTGGGCCCCACCGGCGTGGGGCCCACCGGTCATCCCGAAGAACGCAGCGATCTCCATAAACCGGCCCTCGGGATCGGCCACCAGATCCTCGAACCGCAGCTCCAAGATGTTGGGCCGCGTGTAATCCCACTCCTCCATGACCCCGAAGACCGTGCCGAGGAAATCGATCTCCAGCGCCAGCCCCTCATTGATGTCCGTCCCTCGCAGGCGGGCCTGGTGGTCGACCAGCCGCGGCCACTGGTCGGTCCGATGCGAGTTGCGATGCGAGAAGTAGCCCGACACGCACATGTCGCGGGGGTCGCGGATGATGTGGACGGCGCGCAACGACGATGTCGGCGGGACAAGGGCGATGGTGGCATTGCTCCACATCAAGACGTCGACGCCCTCCTCGAACGCCCACTGCTCCATGCCGATCCCGCCGAACAGCCCGGCGTCGGGCGTGCTCCGATACGACCAATGGAGCTCGTCGCAGCAGGCTGTGATCACACCGCTCGCCCAGCTCGTGCCGCACTTGTGATGACTGAAGACGGCGTTGAGGGGGCGCATCAGCGGCGCCGGCGATGGATGGGGCACGGAGGGCGGGAGCGGGGCCTCGAACGCGACGGCGCCACTCCGGTCGGCGAAGGCCAACCGACGCGAGTGGTCGGCCATGACGTGGGTCAGCATCCCCGCGCCGCCGCCGACGAGCAGGTACCCCAGCAACATGAGCCGATCCGACGGTGACGAGATCCCGAGCGACCAGTACGGCGGGAAGAGGACGGCCAGCACGACGGTCCCGAGGAGAGCCGTCGCCGCCACCGCTCTCCAACCGCCGAGGACAGCGGCGAAGAGGACCGGAGCAATCAGGGCCGTCGCTTCGAGCGGATGGGCGACGCGCGACTGGAGAGGCAGGAGCAGGGCGCTGACCCCTCCCACTCCGATCGCACCCTGGCGCGCACCGAGTCGGGCAGGGCGCGATCTGGACCACCTGCCAAACACACTGCAAACCTTCTCACATTCGGCGGCGGCGTTCATCGCTCGCTCACAAGTGCGAAACCGACCGGCAACACACTCCCGATACCGTCCGGACGAGTGGGCTCCCTCGTACGGCTTCGGATCGAACTCGCCAACACTCCCGGCTCGCTGGCGCACGTCGCCGCCGTCATCGGAGGCTACGGCGGCAACATCCGGGCCATCGACGTGCAAGATGCGTCGGGAGAGTGGGCCGTGGACGAGATGACGGTCGCCTTCGACGCCTCGATCAACCTGGCCGAGGTGAGGCGGGAGATCGGCAAAAGCGGTCGGGCCAGGCTCCTCTCCTACCAGACGGCCAGTGCCGTGGATCCCATGGTCCGGATGCTCCAACGCCTCAGTCAGTCCCTGACCTACTCACCGGACGTGCGCGACGAGACCCTTCGACGGGCAGTCGCCGAGTTGTTCGCCACGCCCGCGGTGTGGATGCTCAGTCCGGCCGAGGCCAGCACCTACGCGGCGGCGCGCATGGCCATGGCCGAGCCCGGCGTCGCCATCGCCCTGGAGACCGAGGAGGCCCTGCCCGCCCTGGGCGAGACCATCTCGGGTCGGGCCGCCCTCCTGGCCGTGACCTCAGGCCAAGGCGACGGTCACATCGACGGGATGGCCGTGCTGCTCGTGGCCCGGCCCTCGACGCAGGGTTTCACGCCGACGGAGATGACGCGGGCCGAGGCGCTCGTTGCCCTCTACGACGCACTCAACGCCATGAAGAGCCAGGCCGCCGTCGCCCACTAATCCCATGGCTCAGCGAGGCAGCGTCCTGTAGTTGACGTGTAGGGACTCGCAGGCTCTGCGGATGCCGGGGCTGTCGTCTCGTGCTGACACGAGAAGGGAGGCGCCGAGTACTTCGGCCGCGGCCACGGCCTCCGACCCGAGCGTGGACAGGCCGGCGTGATCGGTGACCAGCACGCCCATCCGCCAGCTGAGTTGGCGCATTGGGAGGACGCCGAAGTCCTCGGGGAGCGCAACCAGGCTGGCGATGATCGCCTCTCGTTCGTCCGGTTCCCAGCTGCCGAGCAATGCGCCGCTCGTCGCCCCCGCCGCGCTCTTGCACAGCCGGGCGTACCACAGGTTCGTGGTAGCGCGAGAGTGGCTGCCGACGGCTCGTCGCAGTGCGCGGTCGGGTCCGACCAGCCAGTCCCGAAGCAGATGGTCGTCCAGCAGGACGGTCACGAACTCATTAGGTCGGAATCGTCCTCGGCCGCGACCGCGGCGTAGTGGTCCTCGGCAGGCAGCACGCGATCGAGGAGGCGCCCCGCCTCGCCTACCGGGACCGTCAATACACCAAAGCCCAGATCGATGACCTCGACAAACCCACCGTCATCGAGTTGCCATCTGTGACGCACCGTCGCAGGGAGGGACATCTGTCCAGACGTTGAGACCTTGAACGTCTCAGCCTTGGCCACTTCTGCCTCCGCTTGGTACGCGGCCCAAGTCACCAAGCATAGGCCACTACGCGCGGAGGTCGAAGGCGACCTTCACCGCACCGGTCTGACCTTGCTCGGCGATGGTGCGGAAGGCGTCGCGCCACTGCTCCAGCGCGAACGTGTGGGTCAGCATCGGGGTCATGTCGATCCGCCCGGCGGTCACCAGATCGAGATAGTGCAGGATGCCGTGCTGGCGACGGCCCTCGACCTCCTCGATCCCGAAGGCGTTGGAGCCCACCCACGAGATCTCCTTGAAGTAGAGCGGGCTCCACTCCCAGCGGGAGGACGCATGCACACCGCTCTTGACCAATGTGCCTCGTTGGCGCAGGAGTCGCACGCCTACTTCGAACGTCTCCGGCTTGCCCACCGTGTCGTACACCACGTCGATGCCGCCGGGGTGGCACATCGGCAGGCCCTGGAGGGGCGGGACGAGCTTGCCGCCCGACCAGGCCGCCAGCTCCTCGATGATCTGGAGCCGGTCATCCGACCCCACCACGACGGAGGCGCCGAGCCGGCGGGCCAGCTTGGCCTGGGCGTCGAATCGGGCGACGACCGCCACCTCGACGTCGGGATAGAGCGCACCGAGGATGGCGATCACCGAGCTCCCGAGCGCTCCGGCGCCGTAGACGAGGACCTTGCTGCCGGGCCGGGGCGGGTGGCGGGTGACGCTGTGGAGCGACACCGCGAACGGGTCGGCGGTGACGACCTGCTCGTCGGTCAGGCCGTCGGGGACGGCGAACAACATGGAGGTGTGGGCCGGCATCAGCTCGGCGTAGCCACCGGTGGCGTCGGCCGACACACCGGTGTGGATCCCCGGGCTGATGGGCCCCGTCGCGAAGTTGTGGCAGAGGCTCAGGTCACCGTCGGCGCACGACGGGCAGATGGGAGACACGCCTCGCGGTGCGCACGACAGCCACGGGTTGAGCACGACCCGCTGGCCGACCTCGAGACCGCGAGCCTCCGGTCCGAGGGACACCACGTCGGCCACCACCTCGTGGCCCATCACCTGAGGGAACGAGCACAGGCCGCCCATGGCGTTGTCGATCTCGTCGTCGCCAAAATCGAGGAGCGCCTGCTTGGAGTCCGAGCCACAGATACCCGTCATCCGCGGCCGGGTGACCACCCAGTCGGGCCGCAGGGGCTGAGCGTCGGGGATCTCCTTGAGCCTCATGGGCGTCAGGGCCAGATTTTGCAGCAGTCGGTCGGCGTCGGGTGCGACCTCGTAGGGCTCGGGCTTGGTTCCGAAGACCAGTGCTTTCATCGTTCCTCCGCTTGGCGGCGCATGTCCGCGTTGATCTTTATGGTCCGTTTGTCTCTCAGCCCCGACCCGAGACCGCCGGCCGTGGCAGCGGTCTTGGAGACCTGGGCGTCCCTTGTTGTTGGTGGACTCCCAATCGTTGTGGGGACGATGCAAGTCGTTGTGGTCAGGGTCCCTGGCCTCGCAAAATTAGACGAAGGCGTCTGGCACACAAGCAAGGCTTGCAGTAGCACCCTGATTTGAGCTATAGACGATGGCGGCAAGGCCGAAGCCAAAGCTACATGACAGAAGCTTGACCGCGAGCACTATGGCTGTGGAAACACCGCAGCTCGAGGTTTCGTCGCACTCCTTGGACTCGGACACATAGGCGGAGCTGTCGGCAGCGGCCTCGTCGGCAAACTGATAATTGGCTACCTCGATTATGCTGACAACATCGAAGCAGTCGACTCTTGTGAGAGAACCGTACGCCTCAGCGAGTGGGCCCTCTTGTTCGGAGAAGTGTGGCCCCACGTACTGGGCTTCGCACGAAGTAAGGGTTGCCGTCGGTCGGGCCGCGGCAGCAGCTAGACTAGGCAGCGACAAAACGTGGGCCGCGAGAGCCACCCCGACCGATACGCCTATCTTCGCCCCAAACGAGCCAGCACGCGCACAGTTACCCAGAACCAGATCATCCCCCGCCGGTTTCAGTCGCAGGGCGGCTCGGCGTCGCCGAGGCCACACCCTATATGTAGATAGGCGAAACTGTCAAGTGAGCCCGTCGATCGTGGGCCCCTTTTGCGGCGCTTCGGATCCCAGCGGGGTGTAGGCATCCGCGGCGCGGCACAGGGGCTCAACGAGTCTGGCGGTTCTCTACGCCAACAGATTCGAGAGCCCCTGTGGAGCACGACCCTACGCGCATGTGCGA
>Ga0302325_10012418_pt1 | contig 18270 bp, 16 predicted proteins | sample Palsa_T0_2_FD_201948 | JGI IMG/M metagenome (GOLD analysis project Ga0302325, IMG submission 201948) | Peat permafrost microbial communities from Stordalen Mire near Abisko, Sweden - Palsa_T0_2 | ecosystem: Environmental > Terrestrial > Soil > Palsa > Peat permafrost | place: Sweden: Abisko...
GCGGCTTGGTCACGAACGCCAAATTCTTGGAAAGACGGCCCAGCAGGCGGGTTGTGTTCTCGATGATTTCATCGAGCTCGCGCGTCGCATCACCGAGCTCGTCGTGAATGCGCCCGCGCTCTTCGGTTGAGAGCTCCTCCGGCGCCATTAGACGATCCACGTAGGTGCGATAGCCGGCGTCGGAGGGTATCCGGCCCGCGGAGGTGTGCGGCTGGACTAAGTACCCGCCCGCCTCGAGCTCGGCCATCTCGTTGCGCACCGTCGCCGAGCTGATGCCAAGGTTGTACTTCTGAGTGAGCGACTGCGAGCCGACGGGCTCTGCCGTGGCGATGTACTCGTAGACGACCGTCGCAAGGATATATGCCTTGCGTTTCCCCAGGCCGCTGCTCTCTATCACGCCCCTACTGTAGCACTCCCGGCGCGTGAGTGCTAGCCGATGGACTTGGGAGCGCCTGCTCGATTGCCTTAGAGAGCTCGGACCAACTGAGGCCGCCGACCGAGACATAGGTTACGTCCCCGCTCGGGGCGAGCACCAGCGTCACGGGAATCGCCGAGACCGAATAGCGGCTAAAGACCGATCCCGCAACGTCTTCGACCAGCGGGAGCGGCATATTGACGACGCGCAAGTACCGTGCGGCGAGGTCGGGCATCTCTTGCGAGATCGTGACGACCGCAACGCGATCGCCATATTGCTCGCGTGCCTTGACGAAATCGGCGAGTTCCGCCGTGCAGACGTGGCACCACGTCGCCCAAAAATCGATGATAACGACTCGACCGCGCAAATCCGAGAGATCCAACGTGCCGTTCGGCGTCGGGAATGTGAAGTTCGGCGGGGGCGCGTCGTAGTGAATCGTCGCCAGGCCCGTTGACGAGCCGGTAAGCAACGCGAGCACGAGTGCAGCGAACATCTCAGACTCGCTAAAACTTCGGCAGGCGTGGCTCACTCGCCTCGGAACGTCTACGCATGACGACTCCAGCGATCGAAGCACTCCTCCAGGAGAGCCGGCGCTTTCCGCCTTCTCCGGAGTTCGCCGCGCAAGCCAACGCGAGCGCCGACGTCTACGCGACCGCCGAACGCGATTACGTCGAGTTTTGGGCCTCGTGGGCGCGCACGCTGGAGTGGATGACGCCCTTCTCGGTCGCGCTGGAATGGAACGAACCTTTCGCACGCTGGTTCGGCGACGGCACGCTGAACGTCTCCGTCAACTGCCTCGACCGCCACGTCCGCGCCGGCCGCGGCGACAAGATCGCTTATTATTACGAAGGCGAACCCGGGGACCGCTGGACCGTTACCTACCGCGAACTCCTCGATCGAGTATGCCGCTTCGCCAACGGGCTGCGCGAGCTCGGCATTCGCCGCGGCGATCGCGTCGCGATCTACATGCCGATGATTCCTGAGCTGCCGATCGCCATGCTCGCCTGCGCGCGCATCGGCGCGGCCCATTCGGTGATCTTCGGCGGCTTCTCGCCCGAATCGATCGTGGATCGCGTCAACGACGCGCAATGCGTCGCGTTGATCACCGCCGACTACGGCTGGCGGCGCGGCCATAAGATCCCGCTCAAACGCAACTGTGACGTCGCGATGGAGCAGACGCCGTCGATCGCGCACTGCATCGTCGCGCGGCGCGTCGGCGACGAGGTCTTCATGCACGAAGGCCGCGACCGCTGGTGGGATGAGGTCGTCGCCGGCCAGCCGGCCGAGTGCGAGCCCGAGCCGATGAATGCCGAAGACTTGCTCTTCTTACTTTATACGAGCGGAACGACGGCGAAACCGAAGGGCATCAAGCACACGACGGGCGGTTATCTGACGCACGCCGCGATGACGCACAAGCTCGTCTTCGATCTCAAAGAAGGTCGCGACGTCTACTGGTGCACCGCCGATATCGGTTGGGTAACCGGCCACTCGTACATCGTCTACGGGCCGCTCGCCAACGGCGCGACGAGCGTGCTCTACGAGGGCACGCCCGATTTCCCCGACAAGGACCGCTTCTGGGAGATCGTCGCGCGGTACGGCGTCACGATCCTCTACACCGCACCCACCGCGATCCGCACGTTCATGAAATGGGGCACGGAGTATCCGATGCGGCACGACCTCTCGTCGCTGCGGCTGCTCGGCACCGTCGGCGAGCCGATCAATCCCGAAGCCTGGATATGGTATCGCGAGTGGATCGGCAACAATCGCACGCCGGTCGTCGACACGTGGTGGCAAACCGAGACCGGCGGCATCATGATCGCGCCGCTTCCCGGCGTCACCACGCTGCTGCCGGGCAGCGCGACGAAGCCGCTTCCCGGCATCGGCGCCGATATCGTGAACGATCGCGGCGAATCGGTCCCGCTCGGGGGCGGAGGATACGTCGTGCTCACGCATCCGTGGCCGGGCATGCTGCGCGGAATCTGGGGTGACGACGAGCGCTACGTGCAGACGTATTGGTCGAAGGTCGCGCACCGCTATTTCGCCGGCGACGGCGGCCGTCGCGACGCCGACGGCAATTTCTGGTTCATGGGACGCATCGACGACGTGATGAACGTCAGCGGCCATCGCATCTCGACGACCGAGATCGAGAGCGCGCTCGTCGATCATCCCGCCGTCGCCGAGGCGGCCGTCTGCGGAAAACTCGACGAAATGACGGGTCAAGCCGTATACGCGTTCGTCTCGCTCAAAGCCGGAACGGCCGGCTCGCCCGAGCTTGCCGACGAGCTGCGCGATCACGTCGCGGTGAAGCTCGGCAAGTTCACTCGCCCGAAGTACGTGACGTTCGCACAAGAGCTGCCGAAGACGCGCAGCGGAAAGATCATGCGCCGGCTTCTGCGCGACATCGCCGAGGGGCGCACGCTTGGCGACACCACCACCCTGGCCGATTCCTCGATCGTCAAAGAGCTCCAAGAGCGCGCGAAGATCGAGGTCACGCAAGAAGCGTAGCTCATCCAATCGTCCGGCCGGGGCGTTCTCATGGGGAGCGATGAAGCGTTGGCTGCGGGATTCGCGGCACACGAGCGATGGGCGTTCGGCGAGGCGTACCGCCGTTATGCTTCGCTGCTCTACTCGGCCGCCTATAACGTGCTTGGGAACGCCGACGATGCGAAGGACAGCGTCGGCGACGCGATCGCGCGCCTCTGGCGCTCCCCGCGACCGTACTCGACCGCCCGCGGCGATCTTCGCAGTTTTCTCGTCGTCTGCGTCCGCAACGACGCGATCTCTCGCCTACGCCGCCGCACGCGCCGGCTTCGGGTCGAGGAGCGGTTGGCGAGCATCACGCCCGAACGCGACGATCCGCATCTTCCCGATCCCATCGAACGCGACCGCGTGCGCCACGCGCTGCAAACGCTTCCCGCCGAACAACGCGTGCCGCTCGAGCTGGCATACTACGAAGGCAAGACGCACGCGGAGATCGCCGCCGAACTGCGCGAACCGCTGGGAACGGTGAAGAGCCGCATTAGGCACGGCTTGCAGAAGCTTGCGTCGACGCTGCGCGCGATCTCGGGCGCGGAGCGGGATCGCGTATGACGTACGGCCACATCGGCGAGTTGGCGGAGCTCTACGCGCTCGGCGCGCTCGACGAGCGCGAGCGCACCGCGATCGAGACGCACCTCGATACCTGCGAGCCGTGCACGCGCCTCGTCGGCTCGGCCGAAGGGAACGTCGCGCTGATGGCGTCGCTCGAACCGCGGCGCGAGTCACCGCCGGATCTAAACCGGCGCGTGGATAGCGCGCTGCACGCCCAACACCGCGCGTGGCGCTTTCCGGCGGCAATCGCGGCGGCGCTCGTGATCGGCTTCGCTCCTTCACTTTATCTGTGGGGACAGGAGCGCGCGATGCATCGCGCGATGTACGCCACCGATGCGGCAATGGCAAGACTAGCCTCGGCGCCGCACCGCACTGCGACCTTCGGCGCGACGGCCGGCGGACCGGCGGCACAAGTGATGTACGCGCCGGACGGATCCTGGTACGTCGTCGTCGTTCGCAACGCGACCAAGGCGCTCGACGTCGTTTGGATGCACGATGGGCAACGCACGATGCTCGGGAGCGCCTCGCCGATCGGCGACGTCTCGGCGCTCTATCTACCGAAGAGTCATCGGATGGACACGCTGGCGCTCGTGGACGGCGATCGCGTCGTCGCGCAGGCGACGCTCAACTGGCAAAAAACGGCTCCAACTCGTCGAGGCGATCGATCCGGGTAGCGGGCGGCAACGCCGATAAAATCGTCTCGCCGTAACGCGTCGATGCCGCGCGTCCGTCGAGCAACGCGACGAGCCCGCGATCGCTGCTGCTGCGGATCAGCCGTCCAAAGCCCTGTTTGAGCCGCACGGTCGCCGCGGGGATCATATAATGCTCGAAGCCGTCGAGGCCGCGCGCTTCAAGCGCTCGCACGCGTGCCATCACCAGCGGATCGCTCGGCGATGGAAACGGCAGACGGTCGATGATCACGCACGAGAGAGCGTCGCCGGCGACGTCAATCCCTTCCCAAAACGTGGCGGTCGCAAAGAGCACCGCGCCGGGTGTGCGCCGGAACCATTCGAGCAAGTTCGCGCGCGGCAGCTCGCCTTGGAGACGCACCGGGAAGGCGAGGCGCTCGCGTAAGAGTTGATGCACTTCGCGCAGTCGCGCGTACGACGTGAACAGGACGAACGCCCGGCCGCCGGAGCGATCGAGACACTCTTCCACCAGCGGCGCGGCGCGGCGCGCGAACTCCGACGACTTCGGATTAACGTCGGCCGGTGCGATGAAGAGACGCGCTTGGCGCGCGTAGTCGAACGGCGAGCGTACGACCAGTTCTTGCGCGTCCCCGATGCCGAGCGTCCGGCGGACGAACTCAAACGATCGGTCCGTAGCCAGCGTGGCGCTCGTGAGCACGACGCTTTCGACACGCGAGAAGAGCGCGGTTTGCAGAAACTCCGCGACCTCGTGCGGCGCGCAGTTGACGCTATACCGGCCGTCGGCGTCGCCGCGCTCGACCCACGCGATCGCGTCGGCCTCGCCACGCTCGATCCTGTCGATCGCGACCTCGTGCGCGAGCACTAGGCGCAATGCCAAATCGCGGCGGCGGTCGGCTTCCGCCGGATCGTCGACGCTGCACTTCAGCGCCCCCGGCGAGTTGGCAAAAAGCCAATTCTCCAGACGATAGAGCGTCGTGCGCAGCTCGTCGAGCGGCGGCCACGCTTCCTCGTTTGCGGCAAGGGGATAGCGATCGGCTCGAACGCGGCCAAGCGCCGCCTCGAGCTTCCGCATGCCCTCGTCGAGCTCGTGTTCGAAGATCGCAGGCAGATCGTACGCACGGCGAATCTTGCGCAGCATGCGCGCGATCGAGGCGCGCGAGACCACTGCGGTGAGCGCGTCGGTCGCCCACCGTTCGCACTGATGTGCTTCGTCGAGCACGGCGACGTCGTATGGCGGTAGCAGCCCGCCGCCGACCGCGAGGTCGAGAAAGAACAGCGCGTGGTTGACGACTATGAGATCGGCGTATTTGGCCTCGTCGCGTTTGGAGAAGTAAAAACAATCGCGAAAGCGCTCGCAGTACTCGCCGACGCAGTCGTCGGCGTCGGCATCGAGCTGCTCCCAGTCCTCCGGCGCGGGAAGGAACCCCAGCTCGGCGCGATCGCCCGTCGTCGTTCGATCGGCCCATTCCCAGAGCGTCTGCATGGAACGTGACGGAGCGAGCAAACGCTCTGCCCGCAAACGATCGAGCTTTTGACGGCAGAGGTAATGCGCGCGGCCTTTGAGCAGCGCGACGCGCAGCGGCGCATCGAGCGCGCGCTGCACGAGCGGTATGTCTTTGCGGACCAGCTGCTCTTGCAGCGCGATCGTGCCGGTAGAAAGCACCACCTTCTTGCCGCTTCGCACGGCCGGGACGATATAGGCCAGCGACTTGCCGACGCCGGTGCCCGCTTCCACGATTGTGTGCATCCCCTCGAGGATCCCGCGCTCGACCAGCTGCGCCATCTGCAGCTGCTCGGCGCGGGGCTCGTAGCCGTTGAGAACTCGTGCGAAAGGACCGTCACCGCCGAAGACCTCTTCGAGCGAGGAGGTCATGGAATGCGCCGCTGGGGATCGAGCGGCGATTCGTATTCCGTGTCGAGCTCGCGACCGGTCGACGCGTCGAGGACGACCGGCGCGACGCGGCGCGGCGGGAAATAGACGAGAAACGTTAGCACGAAGCCGGCCAGCAATCCCGCCACATGCGCTTGCCACGAAATCTGCGGCACGGTAAACGTAATGATCAGGTTGATCGCAAGGATGCCGATGTTGGCGCGGACCAGCTCCATGCCGGGGCGCCCGAGTTTGAGTCCGATCGCGAACAGCGAGCCGAACAATCCGAAGATCGCGCCGCTGGCGCCGACGGTCGCGACCATCGGCGGACTGAAATAGACGACGCCCAAGCCGGCGGCGACCAGCGAGACCATGTAGACCAGCAGCATCCGCCATGAGCCCAGCGCGAGCTCGATGAAGCGACCGAGAAACCAGAGCGACATCATGTTCACGCCGATGTGCAGCAGGCTCCCGTGAAGGAAGGCGCCGGTGACGATGCGCCACCATTGGCCGTCCTGTAAGACCAGCGCCGGAACGAGCGCGCCGCTTTCGAGCACCCGCTCCATCCCGGCGCCGCCGGAACCGAAGCCGGAAAGCAGATCGGATCCGCCGACGCGGATCTCCCACAGATAGCCGATCGCGTTGAGCGCGATCAGCAGCCGCGTCATCATGCGACCATCACCGTGCGCGCGAGCTCGAGCGAGATCGCATGTCGCTGGCCGTCGATCTCGATGGTCACCGGTCCGCCTAGCGGTGCTTTCTGCACGATGCGCAGCGCTACGCCGGGCCGGATGCCGACCTGGCCGAGATACCGCAGCATTTCCGGCATTTGCTCGCTGACGCCCGCGACGGTCACCTCCGCGCCTTCGTCGACTTGCGCGAGCGGCGCCCCGACGCGCACGGGCTCGGTGAGATCGATCGGCGGAATCGGATGACCGTGCGGACAGGTTTGCGGGTCGCCGAGCGCGGCAACCAGACATTCCTCGACGCGCGGGGTGATCGCGTGCTCGAGTATGCAGGCTTCGGCATAGACCTCGTCCCACGGCATCCCGAGCACGTCGGTGAGCAGCCGCTCGGCGAGACGATTGCGACGCACGACCCCGACGGCCACTTCCAACCCCTTGCGCGTGAGCTTGATATCGCCGCGCACTTCGTGCTCGGCGTAGCCGTCGTTCACCAGCTTCTTGAGCATGCCGGAGACGGATGCCGGCGCGACCCCGAGCTCGGTGGCCAATGCCGAGGTGGTAACGCCGGGGCCTTCACGCTCGAGCCGATAGATCGCCTTCATGTACATCTCGAACGACTCGGCAAAGTGCGAATGCGAACGGGGCATAGCCGCTTTAACTTCCCGCCGCCGCCGGGAGTTCCACGAGCGCCGCGGCCAGCTGCGATTCCATCGCCCGCTTCTCCTGGGCGCTCGCGAAGCTGGCGTGGATCGCGTTGCGCACGTAACGCTCGAGTGCGGCCGCGCCCGCTACGCCTTCGACGAGTGCGTATTCCGCCTCGATTGACGTGCCGAAGAGCGCGGGGTCGTCGCAATCGATCGTCACGATGCATCCGCGCCGGTCGAGATCGACGTATGGTGCCGGATGCTCGTCGAGCGCTGCCCCCGTGAGCGCGTTCGACGTTGGACAAATCTCGAGCGCGACCCGCCGCTGCGCGAGCAGCTCGATTACGGCGTCGTCCCGCAGCGCGGCGATGCCGTGACCGATTCGCTCGGCGCCCAGCAGTTCGATAGCGGCGCGCACGCTGTGTGGACCGTCCCCTTCGCCGGCGTGCGCCACGCATCGTAACCCCTGGGCGCGCGCGTAGGCAAAGACGTCGGCAAAGAGCGGCGCCGGGAATCGTGCTTCGTCGCCGCCGAGCGAAACGCCGACGATATCGAGATCGGTCAGCGCGGCCACGGTCCGCGCGGTTTGCATCGCGCGGTCAGCGCCAAAGTTCCGCGTGAGATCCGGCAACAGTTTGAACGTCGCTCGCGGCCGTGCCGCGCGCAGCTCGGCGACGACCGCTTCCATCGTCGCGCGCACATCGAGCGCCGGATTGAAGAACGTCCATACCGAGGGCGAGACGAAGAGTTCGCCGTAGATCACGCCCTGCGCGAGCGAGTCCTCGACGAACTCGCGCGCGAGCCGTGCGTAGTCGTCGGGATCGCGCAGCGAGCGGCTCACGGCCGCAAAGATCATCAAGAACTCGCGAAAGTCTGCGAAGCGATACGGATCGGCGGGATCTGCGGCCTCGGCCCCCTCCTCGCCGAGCGGTCCGTCGGAGGGGTCACGCTGCGGCCGATACCGGAGCGGAACGCCGTGGCGCCCCGCAAGCTCGACGAACGTCGCACTGCGCAGCGTACCCTCGAGATGGCAATGCAGATGCACCTTCGGTATGCGGCGCGCGATCGTGGCCTGAGGCATTTCCCTCGCTTTCGGCGCCGAGGGGCCGAGGACCGCGCCGAGCGCCTGCCCCGCATGGAAGGGGCACATCCCGGCCCGGCGTAATCTAGCCCTTCCTATCGCGGGGTGGAGCAGTCCGGTAGCTCGTCGGGCTCATAACCCGAAGGTCGGTGGTTCAAATCCACCCCCCGCAACCAACTCCCCGTACCGTATGGCGGTGCCCCAACTCAAGTGTCATCTACGGCGGTGCCCCAAACTCAGTGTCATCCTGAGCGGAGCAGCAAAGCTGCGTAGTCGAAGGACGCGTCACCCCGAGCATCGTCGAACGGCGCCCGCAGCATCTTTGCTGCTGTTGCTGCTCGCTTCCGCGTGCGGCGAAGCAAACCTCACGGGCAGCGTGCATCAATCACCCGGCGCCGAACGCGAAACCGCGCACATGATCTTCGAAGATAACTTCCGCGGCACGACGCTCGATACCAAGAAGTGGTTCTGGTGCTATCCGGACGAAGGCCCGACGAACTGCACCAACGGCCAGAGCGGGATACCGTTTCGCGAGCGCGAGCAATACCGCGCTTCTCAACTCGTGGTCTCGGAAGGAGCGCTCCATCTCATCGCGGTGCGTCAGTCGGTCAAGCCGCACTTTCCGTGGACGTCGGGCATGGTGACGACCGGCGGCGCCTTTGCAAACCCGCCGAACCCCACGTTTTCATTTCGCTACGGCTACGCGGAGATGCGCGCCCGCCTGCCGGCCGGGCACGGCTTTTGGCCCGCGTTCTGGCTCTTACCGGCGAGCGGTGCGTGGCCGCCCGAGATCGATATCATGGAAGAGCAAGGCGCTCAACCGCACCGAGACTACACGACGGTGCACTTCTCGACGCCGAGCCGGAAGGACGATTCGATCGGCGGTTATTACGACGGACCCAATCTCACACAGGGCTATCACGTGTATGCGATCGACTGGGAGCCGGGCGTGCTGACGTGGTATCTCGACGGCACCGCTCGATTTACGGTCACGGCGCGGCAGATCGAAGCGCAAGGCGGCAAGTTCCCGCGCACGCCGATGTACGTGCTGGTCAACTTGGCGATCGGCGGATGGGTGAGCCCGCCGAACAAACACACCCCGTCGCCGGCGTCGATGACGATCGATTACGTGCGCGTCTGGAACCGCCGCCCGTAATCGGGCACGGTTACAGCAAGCCGGTCTCTTTGCCGACGCGCTCGAACGCCGCAAGCGCGCGATCCATCTCGTCCTTGGTCAGCGCCGCGCTGATCTGCACGCGGATCCGCGCCGTCCCTTCGGGCACAACCGGATAGCCGAAACCCGTCACAAAGACGCCCGATTTGAGCAGCTTGTCGCTCAGGGCGATCGCGAACGCCGTCTCGCCGACAATGATCGGCACGATCGCGCTTTCGCTCTCGAGCGGCTTATAGCCGATGCGCTCGAGGCCGGCGCGGAAATACGCCGTCTTCTCCCGCAGCTCGCCGACGAGCTCGGGATGCGCTTCGAGATATTCGATCGCCGCAAGCGAACTGCACGCCACCGTTGGCGGCAGGGCGTTGGAAAAGAGCTGCGGACGCGAACGCTGGATCAACGTATCGACCAGCGCGCTCGTTCCCGCAACGAAACCGCCCGCCGCGCCGCCCAGCGCTTTGCCGAGCGTTCCGGTGATGATGTCGATCTGCCCGGTGAGCCCGTAATGTTCGATCGTACCGCGCCCGGTCGCCCCCATGACGCCGGTTCCGTGCGAATCGTCGACCACGACGATCGCGCCATAGCGCTTCGCGAGCTCGACGATCTCGGGCAGTTTCGCGAGATCGCCTTCCATCGAAAAGACGCCGTCGGTGACGATGACGATCGGGAAACAGTCCGCGACCGCTTTGAGCTTCTCCTCGAGCTCGGCCATGTTACTGTGCTTGTAGCGCTCGCGCCGCGCTTTGGAGGCCAGCCGGACGCCGTCGATGATGGAGGCGTGGTTGAGCTCGTCGGAGACGATCGCCGATGCCTCGTCGCAAATCGTCGCAAAGAGGCCCGTATTGGCGTTCCAACATGCGACGTACGACAGCGACGCTTCGGTGCCGAGGAACGAGGCGATCTTCTCTTCCAAACGACGGTGAATGTCGAAGGTGCCGCAGATGAAGCGCACCGATGCCGTGCCGGCGCCATAACGCTCCAGCCCGCGCTGCCCCGCCGCGATCACTTCTGGGTTGTCCGCGAGCCCCAAATAGTTGTTGCTGGAGAGTACGATCACGTCGCCGGCCTCTTCCATGTGCACCTCGGGGGCCATCGGCGTCGTCAAGTGCTTCAAGCGCTTGTACGTGCCCGCTTTCTTGAGCGCCTCGAGCTCGCCGCGCAGCTTCTCTTCAAACGCTTGATTCATGATTTGGCCTGATCTCCTTTAAAATCGAGAACGACTTTGACCGCTTCGCCTTTTTCCATCAGCTCGAAAGCGCGTGCGAACTCGGTGTAGGGCAAGACGTGCGTGATAACGGCATGCGGGTCGACGCGACCGCTCGTCACCAGCGCTTCCGCCTGATACCACGTTTCGAACATTCGCCGCCCGTTGATCCCGAGCAGCGTCACGCCTTTGAAGATCACGCGCTCCGCCAGGTTCACGCTCACGGCGCCCGCCGGAATGCCGAGCAGCGCCGCGGTCGCGCCGTTGCGTACCGCTGCGAGGCCGAGGTCGAGGGCGGCGCCGTTGCCCGACATCTCGAGCAGCACGTCGGCCCCGTTTCCCTGGGTGCGACGGCGTATCTCGTCCGCGAGGCCCTCCTGTGTGGAGAGGAAGCCCGCGTCGGCGCCGAGCTGCACCGCACGCTCCAAGCGCGACTGGTTGACGTCGACGGCATAGATCGCGCGCGCGCCGGCCGCTCGGGCGACGGCGATCGCGAGCAAACCGATCGAACCGACTCCCGTGATGACGACGCTCTTGACGCTGACGCCCGCTGCCATCACCGTGTGAACGGCGTTGCCGAGCGGGTCGAAGATCGCGGCGGAAACGTCGTCGACGTTGGGGTCGAGCCGCCAAACGTTATACTCCGGAATCGCCACGTACTCGGCGAACGCCCCGTCGCGATCGACCCCGATGATCTGTACGTGCTCGCAAATATGCGCCTGGCCGGTGCGGCAGAGCAGACACGTGAGATCGGCAATATGTCCCTCGCCCGAAACGCGCTCGCCGACTCCGACGGCGCGCACCGCCTCGCCGATGGCCACGATGGTGCCCATGAATTCGTGTCCGACGACGAGCGGAGGCTTGACGCGCTGCTGCGCCCACGCATCCCAGGCGTAGATGTGATGATCGGTTCCGCAGAGGCCGGCCTTCTCGACCCTGATCAGCACGTCGCTCGGCCCGATCGCCGGAACCGGAACGTCGGCCAATTGGAATCCGCGTCCGGGCTCCAACTTAAGGAGGGCCCTCATAGTCGGCGACATGAGGGCCCCCTATTTCACACCGGTGTTACCAAAACCCCGCGCCTAGAAATCGTACTCCAGTTCGGCGCGGTTTTGCTTGTTCAGCGGAAGGCCCCCAAAATACGTCGATCCCAGGGACGAGCCGCTGGGGCAATTGGTACCCGACGCGCCGCAGAACGTGTTCGACAGCGTGCGGTCGATGTAGTAGTCGCGCAAGAGCAAGCCGTGGTACGGCCCGTTCGCCGACGTCATCTTGCTGAAGTGATACGTTCCGAGGAGCGTCCAGATGTTGGTGTTCTCCGGTGCGAGCGCGTTGCCGTAGTTGTACCACGCGTCCGTAGCGCGGAAGAGCCAGCGGTAGTTGGTGGACTGCCAGATGAGCGCGACCTTCTCAGAGCTGCCCGGTGCGCGACGGTCGACTTGACCTTGCGTCGTGCTCGTCGTGAAGAGCGGATCGGAGTCGGTGTTATCGGTGTACGGGCTGGCCCAGCCGCCGTAGTAGACCTGCGTCGTGCCGTTAGGATTGGCGTAGCACTGCGCCGCGTCGATCGGCAGGAAGTACCCGAGCGTCGCGCCCTTCGCCGTGATCTGGTAGTTCGAGTTGCTGCAGGTCACGTTCTTCGGAAGGAAGACCGTATCGTTTTTCCACGGGATCTGGTCGTAGCCGGCTTGTAGCTGCAGCGTCGGCAAGATATTGAAGCCGATTTGCGCGCCGAAGTCCTGGCTATTCACCTTTCCGACGTACGATTGGCCTGCGTTCGATTCGGTGCCGCCTTGAAGCGCGATATACGGCGCCCAGCGGCTCGTGTTGAACTGCCACTTTGCGTCGCCCCACCACATGTTCACGATGTCGTAGACGCCGTAGAAGTAGCCGTCCACCGATAAGCCGTTGTCCGCGTATCCGACCTTCCCCATGGTGAAGCCGTCGCTCTTGATGCCGTTGCCGCCGTTTACGACGATGTTCGGCGCCAAGCCCGTTTGGCCGGTGGGATAGCTCGTGATCAACGTAGTTTGGCTGAACTGCGAACAGGTGCGGCACGCAAACGCAAGCATGTCGGCGCCTTCGAACGTCCAGTGCGACGGCGTGGTGTAGCCGACGTAACCGCCTTCGTAGGCTTGCGGTTTCAACCGAGTGTCGGCGCCGTTCGCCCAAGGCGAGTTGAAGAGGATGTTGCCCAACGAGCCGTCCCAGCCGTACTTGTCGTACTTCAGGTACGCCTCGTAGAACGAACTCATCGTGTAGCCGGGTAGGTTGTCGACTGGATTGGTGCTGGGTGGAATCTGCGTCACGCAGACTTCGCCCTTGAGATGGTTGGCCGGAACGACGCACGGGCCGTCCATCGGATTGGCATAGAGATAGGTTCCGCCCACGTCAAAGCCGCTATTGGGGAACGCGTAATCGCCGTGCAGCGCGAGGGCCGTGTTCCAAGTTGCCTGATTGACGCCGTTCGAGACGTATTTCGCACCCGGCGAGAAGTTGAATTGCGTGCCGGGATTGTTCGACGCTTGTTGGCTGGTGAAGTAGTACGACCGCAAGTAGCCGCCCAGCGTTAGCGGGTTCGGCGTCGGAGGAGGCGGCGGCGGCGGCGCCATCGTCGCCTCCGGGGGGGGCGGAGGCGGCGGAGCTTCGGTCGGCGGCGGCGTCGCCGGGATATACCGCACGACCACTAGACGCTTATCCGGAACCCATTGCACGTAGGCGCCCATGCCTTCGGAGATCACGCGGACCGGAACCAGCACGTCGCCGTTGTAGATGATCGGCGGCACATCCAGCGGGCGCGATTCGCCGTTGACGATGACTTCCGGCTTGCCGACGGTCACGACGATCTCGGCGCCCGGCTTGGAGACGGTCGCCGTCTTGCTCGCCGGATCGTACGAAACGGCGGCTCCCATCTGCTCGAACATCGAGCGCAACGGAATGTAGAGCGTTCCGCCGTGCACGAAAGCCGCGAGCACGCGCGACTGTTTGAGCACGTCCGGCGTCGCGTAGACGTGACGGTCGTTATAGAGAATCGGGATCTGACCCGACGGCGGAGAGCCGAAGTCCGCCGGCGGCGCCGTCACCTGGGCGACCGGCGTTGCCTGTGTTGCCGCCGATGCCAGTGACGTGCCGCCGAGAACCATCGCCGCCATCAGGCTCATGCGAATGATTAAGGATGACACGATAACAGGGGTCTCCTTTTCGGGAAGGTAGTACGGTGAACTTCTGTACGGTTGATAGGGTAACCTCGGTCACCTTTCCGGGTCCGCGCAGCCCGGCAGGAACCCGTATACGCCGAGTCTAGCGAGCGGCGATTAAGTCCTGGTTATCTACTCCTTAAGGCAGGTGGTTGGTTACCGAGTGGTTTACCCGAAGCGCCCTGTGATGTAGTCCTCGGTGCGCTTGTCCTTCGGCTTGGTGAAAATCGTCGCGGTCGTGTCGGTCTCCACCAGATCGCCGAGCAGAAAGAACGCCGTGTTGTCGCTGATACGCGCCGCCTGCTGCATCGAGTGCGTCACGATCACCACCGTATAGAGTTTTTTGAGATCCTCGATCAGATCTTCGATCTTGCTGGTCGCGATCGGATCGAGTGCCGAGGCCGGCTCGTCCATCAGGATCACTTCGGGATCGACGGCGAGGCAGCGCGCGATGCAGAGACGCTGCTGCTGTCCGCCCGAGAGCGCGAGCGCCGAGCGATCGAGCCGATCCTTGACCTCGTCCCAGAGGGCGGCCTGGCGAAGGCTTCGCTCGGAGATCTCCATCAGCGCGGTGGCGTTTCGCTCGCCGTGAATGCGCGGTCCGTACACGACGTTATCGAAGATCGATTTTGGAAACGGATTGGGCCGCTGGAAGACCATGCCGATGCGGTAACGGATCGTCACCGGGTCGACATCGGCGCCGTAGATGTCGTTGCCGTCGAGCAGGACGCTCCCGGTCACACGCGCGCCCGGCGTGAGGTCGTGCATCCGATTGAGCGCGCGAATGAACGTTGACTTCCCGCATCCCGAAGGACCGATCAGCGCCATCACCCGATTGGCCGGCACTGCAAGCGACGCGTCTTTGATCGCGCGAAACGATCCGTACTCGACGTTCAGATCGCGCACGTCCATTTTGCTCTGCACCGCGAGCTCCGCCGTCTCCGGCGCATCGGCCGACATCTCGGTCATCGCTTCGTCGCCTTCGTGCCGATGCCCGTCGCCGTTTAAGAACCTTAAGGACTACGCGCCGACTTCGCGTTTGATGCGCATGATCGGCAAACGGATCGTGAATGCCGTGCCGCGTCCAAGCATCGAGTCGGCCGAAATCGTGCCGCCGTGGGCATCCACGATGCCCTTGACGATGGCCAAGCCGAGCCCGGCGCCGCCGCTTCCGCGCGTCCGCGAACGATCGACGACGTAGAATCGCTCGAAGATATGCGGGAGATCGCGATACGGTATGCCTTCTCCGGTATCGCGCACGCGCAGCACCGCGTCGCTGTCGCGCGCATCGAGCTCGACCCGGATGCGACCGGCGCGCGCGGTGTGCCGCAGCGCGTTGTCGATGAGGTTGACGAAGACTTGCGAGAGGCGATCCGGATCGGCCTCGACTCGTACCGGCCTCAACGCCGCCAGCTCGAGCGAGACGCCCTTATTGGACGCCTGCTGCTCGAACGACGAGACGATCGGCCGCGCGATCTCTTCCAAGTCGACGTCGCGCAGGTTGAGCTTGAGCTGTCCGGATTCCGCGCGCGCCTGCTCGAGCAGTTGCCCCACCAACGCCGTCAAACGGTCGACCTGCGCCAAAGCCTGGGGAACGAAGACATCGCGCGCCTCTTCTTCAGGCGCTTCGATGACGGTCTCGAGCATCAGCTTGATCGACGAGAGCGGCGTGCGCAGCTCGTGCGAAACGTTGGAGAGAAACTCTTTGCGCGCGCGGTCGAGGCGTACGAGCGCGGTTTGATCGTCCGAGAAGATCACGACCCACCGGTACTTCTCGCCCTCCTCGGTGAGCGGATAGACGGAGACGCGATACGTGCGCTGGCCCGACGCTCCAGTGATCATCAGCGGCGCGACCGACGCTTCGCCGCGTAAGGCGTCGCCGATTCGCCGTTCGAGCTCGACGTTGGGAATCGCCTCGATCGCGTGCACGTGGAGCGCGCGCTCGGGGTCGAAGCCGAACGTGGTCCCAGCGGCCGCATTCGCAAATTCGACCCGCAGCGTACGGTCGACGAGTACCACGCCGATCGGCAACGCCTGCACCAACCGCGCGAACGTGCTGTCGGCAGAGATCGGCGGCGCACCGGGCGGCCCGACGGGAACCGGCTCGCTCGCGGCGACCGGCTCGCGCCCCACCGCGAACAGCCGGGCTGAAGCAAACCCGCCCGCAACCCCGGCGACGAGCGCGAGCAGCGACCATTCGAGCGGGGTCAAGCCTTGAACATATAACCGCGGCTGCGAACCGTCAAAATGTGACGCGGCGTGCGCGAATCTTCTTCGATCTTCTCGCGCAACCAGCGAATGTGGACGCTGACGGTTTGCTGTTCGCCTTCGAAATCGTATCCCCAAACTTTGTCGAGGAGGGTCTGCCGCGTGACGACGCGTCCCTGATTCTCCATGAGCACCCGCAGCAGTCCGAACTCCTTGGGCGCAAGCGCGACGTCCTTGCCGCGGACGGTCAACTGCTGGCGCGACGGATCGAGTACGATCGAGCCGAGCGAAATCGCTTCGTCGTGCCCGGCGTGCACGGAGGTTTGCCGGCGCAGCCGTGCCTTCACGCGAGCGAGGAACTCGTGCAGCGCGAAGGGCTTGGTTACGTAGTCGTCGGCGCCGAGTTCGAGCGCGAGCACCTTGTCGATCTCCTGATCCTTCGCCGTCAGCATGATGATCGGCACGGAGCTGAACTTGCGAATCTCTTTGCACGCCTCGACGCCGTCGAGCACCGGCAGCATAATGTCGAGCACGATCAAATCGGGCTGTTCGCGCTGCGCCATCGCGATCGCGCTGCGGCCGTCGCCGGCCGTCACGACCGCGTAGCCGCTGCGCTCCAAATTGAAGCGCAGCGTCTGAAGAATCGCAGACTCATCGTCGACCACCAGGATCTTCTTGTTGAAGTCCGGGTTTTTAACCAGCGTGGCGCGCGGCGGTTTCGCTTCGGTTGTTGCGTTCATACGTCTTCACAATCGCGCTGTAGTCCAGCGCGCCGTCCCCTCGAGCGGAGCGAGCAGTATAGAGCTGATAGGCCAGCCCCGTGGCCGGCATCGGATGTTTGAGGTTTCCGGCCGCGTCGAGCGCGGCGGCGAGGTCTTTGCGCAAGAGATCGAGTGCAAAGCCGCCGTCGAAGGTCCCGGCGAGCCACGTTTTCGGCAGCCACTGCGCGAGCAGGTAGTTCGACGCGGTCGCGGACGCCAAGACGTTGCGTACGGCGTCGAGGTCGGCACCGGCGCGCTGGGCGAAGACGAGCCCTTCGACATTGGCGATCATCACGTTCGCGATGATGATTTGGTTGACGAGCTTGACCGTTTCCCCCATCCCGACCGGCCCCAAGTGGTGCGGCGTGCCCATCGCGCGCAACAGCGGCTCGGCGCGCGCGAACGCATCGGACGAGCCGCCGGCCATGATCGTGAGCGTGCCCTCACGTGCGCGCGCGGGACCACCGCTGACGGGTGCGTCGACGAACTCCGCGGAGCGCTCGGCCAGGCGTTCCGCGAAGCGACGCGACGCCACCGGTGAGATGGTGGACATGTCGATTACGAGCAGCCCCGGCCGCGCTCCCTCGGCAACGCCGCGCGCACCAAAAAGCGCCTCCTCGACCTGCGGTGCGTCGGGAACGCAGAGAATCACGGCATCCGAGCCGGCGGCAAGCGACGACCCATCGGACGCTTCGGTGATTCCGTTTTCGCGCAGGCGCTCGAGCGCATCGCGACGGCGATACACGCTTGCGGCCACTTCGAAACCGGCGCGGCGCACGGCGCCGGCCATCGGCTCCCCCATCGCGCCCAAACCGATAAATCCGACGCGCGAAATCACGAGCGGCCCTTTGGGCGTCACTTCAGGATAACCTTCGGGGAGCGGCGAAGCCGCGGCGTATGACAGCAACTGCCTCGGGAACCGTCGCTCGCCCTACCTTCGACGCGATGAATCTCTCCATCGGAAAGCGCACCCGCCTGCACCGCTTGATGTACGAGCACGGTCCGGCGAACGGAACGCTGATGATGCTCCCGATCGATCAAGGTCTCGAGCACGGGCCGGTCGACTTCTTCGACAATCCCGATGCGCTCGATACCGATTGGATCTATCGGCTCGCCGTCGAGGGGAACTTCTCGGGCATCGCGCTGCACGTCGGCCTCGCCGAGAAGTATCAGAAGGCGTACGCCGGGCGCGTTCCGCTTCTGCTCAAGGTCAACGGTAAGACCAACATCCCGCCGGACGACGACGCGTTCAGTCCACTCACGTCGTCCGTCGAAGATGCCGTACGGCTGGGT
>Ga0302325_10012419_pt1 | contig 18269 bp, 20 predicted proteins | sample Palsa_T0_2_FD_201948 | JGI IMG/M metagenome (GOLD analysis project Ga0302325, IMG submission 201948) | Peat permafrost microbial communities from Stordalen Mire near Abisko, Sweden - Palsa_T0_2 | ecosystem: Environmental > Terrestrial > Soil > Palsa > Peat permafrost | place: Sweden: Abisko...
TAACCGTAACGCCGGATGAGAGCCGTCACCCGGCCAGCCACATCGCGCACCTCGCGACCGGCTGGCCGGGTCCAGTGTAACGCCTCGACAGAGGTTTTGAGGAGCATCATGGTACTTTCAGACGTTGCATCCGTTGCCGCCGCTGTTAGCGGCTTGGCGGTTACGGCATCGCTTATTTATGTCGGAATCCAGACTAAGCAGAACGTGCGCCACACAAGGGCTCTGATACATCAGGGAACCGCTGCTCGGACCACAAATACCCTGCTCGGATTTATGAACGCCGAGATTGTTTCGGCTTGGATCGAGGGCAACGGGGGCGCGGCCACCCCTGAATTAATAAGACAGCGACAGTTCCATTACCATTGCGGCATCGCGATGATTGCAATGGAGGACTACTTTACCCAGCACGAGGACCGGCTCCTAAGCGATGAACAGTTCTCCAGGGGCCGCGAGACGTTTCGGGGCGTGCTCAAGGAACCGGGACTACGGGCCTATTGGCTGAGACAGAGAGTAATCATGGCCCAGGCGGCGCCCCGCTACTGCGCGTTCATCGACAGTCTTTGTGCCGGCGAACCGATGGCGCCTGGCGACTTGGATTTCCAGCAGAATGGAAAATCGTAATCCGAGTTTGAACACTTCCCTCAGCGCAAGGTGCATGTCTTGGTTGAGGGAAAGCCCAGCTCGCACGAATCTTTCCGCGGCATTAGGCAGCGATCGCTTCGTGTCTCGCCCTTCGCTGCCGTTGCCGCAGCCACCCATTGACGGCATCGCGCGCCGGCGCTGTCGCCAACCACCCAGGGCGCCCCCTTCAGATGGACACGAGCTCCAAGAAAAGCAGCCCGCAGCCGAAGGCGATCAGTGAAGGCTATTTCTGTCAGATCACTCTTTCCGCCCGAACGATAAACCTGTCGGGGGCTGAGCCAACGTAGTAAAAGGGATAGCAGGTAACCAGGGTAAGGACCTCGGTCTTACTCGGGTCGAGCACAGTCACGTTGTTCGGACTCACTATCTTCGTCGAGACCACGCGATAACGGAACTCGCCGAGCAACGTGGTGAGCGTGATGATGTCGTCCCGCCGGATGTTGCGCAGCGGGCGGAAGAACGTGTCGCGGTGCCCGGAGATGGCAACGTTGCCCGGCTGACCCGGCAGCGCCGTCCCCGGAATGTGGCCTACCGCGCGCCGGAGGGTTTTGCCGCCGGTTCCTTCTATGACAATCACTGATACGCCGAGACGCGCGATGTCAATCCGGCCAATGAGCCCGTGGGTCATGGCCGGCAATGGACGATGCGGCGAAGTGAGAGACGCGGTTGAGATTACTCCGCGGTTCGCGGCCGCTCCGTTGGCGGCCTGACGATCGTGCAAGAGTTGTTCGAGCAGCCGGTTCTCGCGGTTCTGGAACATCCAGCTATCCGCCAGCGCAAACCCGCAATAACCCAGCATCGCAACGGCTGCCGCGCCGAACGCCCACCGGAACTGCCGCAGACTCCGTTTCAGCGCCCCTTTTTTGAATACGATCTTCACTTGGTGGCCCCATGCTTTACCGGCGAGCCGCCGCCGGCAATGTAACCCGAGCGCGCGCGCACCGGGAGCTTGCCTTCCGTGCCGCTGGCGGTGACTCGAATCGACCGGAAGACGCCGGGTTTCCCGGTACTGCTCGAAACATATCCGATGGTGTATTGATTGCGAATGTCGCGTGCGATGCGTTCGCAAATCGCTACCACCTCATCCAGTTGGCCGGGGAAAAAGGCTTCGCCGCCGGTTGTTTTGGCGAGACGGCTGAGGACGCCGGGGTTCCGGTCGACATCGGTTGGATCGAAGACGCCGATCGCATACATAACGACGCTCGATTGCTCCGCCATTTTCACCAACTGGTCCAAGGTATGCTTGCTGGCGTTGTCTCCGCCATCGCTGATCACGATCAAGGCGCCCTTATCCCGGCTGCCCTCCTGGAATCGCTCCAGCCCCTCGATCGACGCGTCGTAAAGCGCCGTCATGCCCGTGGCGGGCATCCGCAGGATCGCACGCTCGAGTTGCTCGGCGCGATTGGTGAAGCTCACCGAATCGGGCAAACCCAAAGTCACTTTTTCATTAAAGTTGACCACGAACAGGCGATCGTCCGGGTTGCTGGAATGGACGAAAGTCCGGGCCGCGGCGACCACTTCCGGAAGTTTTGGCCCCATGCTCCCGCTATGGTCGATCACCAGACCTACCGTAACCGGGATGTCTTCGTGGCGGAATAGCTTAATTGATTGCCGCACGCCGTCTTCGTAGACCGCGAAATCCTGCTCGCGGAGGCCGGAGACAAACCCGCCTTTCGGGTCGCGCACCGTAGCGTGCAACACCACCAGGTCGACGCTCACGGAGATCTTGTACGGCTCCGCGTCTTGAGCCTTGGCGCTGCCCGCGAGACCCGCCAGAAGAAGCGTCGCGATCCGGAGATTGTTTACTGCCATTCTCATATTGATCCACGCGCCCCGTGGGGCAGCCAAACCTCGCAGCAGCCGCCTTTCAGGCGGCTCTTAGCCGGTGCAAAGCAAGCGTCCCCATGAGTGGGGACGCGGCGCGCAAGAGTGCGTGCGCCACAGGTTGGGCACTCAACATGCCTGGATGTGACAGTATTCCGGTTGCCACATCGCGTCTTGAACCTGTTGCACGATATCGTCGAGTTCCACTCCCGCCAAACCCTCAACCATCGCGGCCTCCGCCACCGCCGCCGCCACCGTCCCCGCCACGCTGCGCAAATCGTCTACATGGGGCAGAAGCGACGCCCCGGGCTGCCGCACTGCGACCAGACTCGACACGGCGCTCGCCGCCGCCGCGAACATACCATCGCTGATCCGGCGCGCCCGCGAGACAATCGCGCCCAGAGCCAGGCCCGGATACAGCATAGCGTTATTCAACTGGCCGATAACGTAAGTGACTCCCTTATATGTCACTGGGGCGAACGCGCTGCCCGTGGCGATCAGCGCCCGCCCGTCGGTCCAGGCAATCACGTCGGCCGGGTTGGCCTCCGAGCACGCCCGCGGGTGGCAAAGCACGAAGATAATCGGCCTCTCCGTATGCGCGGCCATTTCCCGCACGATCGCTTCCGTGAAACTGCCGCCGGCTGTCGACGCGCCGATCAGCATGGTCGGCTTCACCCGGTGCACCACCTCGGCCAGGGCCACGCCGGTTCCATTAATATCGCGCTTCCAGGTTTGGCTTTCGGCGATGGGGCGGGCATAGTTCACCTGATGCTCGGGCAGTTCACCGGCCATGTCGGTAGTAAGCAGCCCCTGGCGATCCACGCACCAGAAGCGCGCGGCCGCATCCTCTTGGGACAGCCCTTCGCTCACCATGGCGTCGCGAATCTGGTCGGCGATGCCAATCCCCGCCGTACCCGAACCGAAGATTACGATACGCTGGTTGCGCAGCGGCGTCCCACACACGCGAACAGCGGAGATGGCCGCCGCCAGCGTGATCGCGCCGGTGCCTTGCATGTCGTCGTTGAAAATGCAGAACCGGCTGCGGTATTTCTCGAGAATGCGGCGTCCGTTTCCGGGCGCGAAATCCTCCCACTGCAGCAGCGCGTGCGGGAAGAGCCTGGTCACGGTTTTGACATAAGCGTCGATAAAGGCGTCGTAACGCTCGCCGCGCACCCTTGGATGCCGGTTCCCGATGTATGTCGGATCCTCCAGCAGGCCTTCCCGGTTGGTTCCCACATCGAGCATCACCGGAACCGCGCGCGCCGGGTCGATTCCTCCGGCCGCCGTGTAAATCGCCAGTTTGCCGATCGACACTTCGATGCCGCCGATACCCCAATCGCCGATTCCCAGTACTTGCTCGGCGTCGGTCGCCAGGATCAGATCGACATCGTTGGGGCCGGCGCCGAGGCTGGCAAACGCCTCTTCGATCCCTTCGGGCTGATCGATCGAGAGATACACGCCGCGCGGCCGGCGGCACTCATGCTGGTACTGCTCCATAGCCATGCCGACGGTGCGATCGTTGACAATGGGGATCATCTCGCGCAGGTGCTCGGAAAACACGCGGTAGAACAGCACCTCGTTGCGGTCGTGCAGGGAGGTTAAGTAGATATTCTTGCTGAGCGCGTCGGGCAGCCGCTCGTACTGATTGTAAGCGCGCTTAGCCTGACCCTGCAGCGTGCCGATATCCGGAGGAAGCAGCCCCGTGAGACCGAGCGCGGTCCGTTCTTCCGCTGTGAACGCCGTACCCTTATTCAAGAGCGGTGAATTCAGCACGGCCAGCCCGCGCGACTTGGTAGCGTGGCAACCAGTCCCGGCTCCGTTCCCGTTCTGCCGCCGCTTCGCCGCGGACGCCAATATGGGGATCACTCTCTGTCGCATGGCTGCTTTCTCCCTTACCGATCTATACTCCTCGCGCAGCGCCCCCATGTATGGCCCGCCGCGCGATTGACCACGAGCGCCCTTAGTCAACGCGCTTTTCGGCCAGGCGGAAGCCGAACGTGGCGCAAAGCGCCAGCAGGCCGAGCAGAGCAATTAGCGGCAGCGAGCTCGCCGTAGCCGGGAGCGCCCGATCCGCTTCCTGGGTCGGCGCCGGGGGCGCGGTGACCGCTTCGGAGAGTTGCACTTCCTCACCGCTCGGCTGAATCGCCATAACGGGCGCCTGCCTCATCTGCAGAACCACCGGCGCATCCGCCGTCTGGATCGGCTCGGCGACTTCGGTAGGAATCTCGGCCGATGTGGAAAGGACGGGCGTGTTCTCGGTCTTGGATAATTCCGCGGCCCTCGCCTTCGGATACACGAATTCCTCGCCCCAAGTCATGCCCGGATAGAACCAGGCGCGGATCGCTTCGGGTTCGCCGGCCGGTCTTTCGCGGAACGTGATCACGGTCTTGTCCGTCGCTTTCAGGCGATAATTCGGGATCGCCAGAATCGTGGCAATCACCGTCTTTTCGTCCTTGCTGAAAATTTGGACGATGTGCCGGTCGGATTGCGAATCGAGCAGCTTGAATACATAGGTGCCGGCGGGCAATACCTTCCAGCCGGTAAGGTGCACTCCGGGAATTTCCACCGGTCCGCTGAAGGTGACCGTCGTCTTCTTATTCCAATCGTCTGCCTTGGCGCCCGGGGCGACTACCGCGCCTACTAACGCAATAAAACACACCGTCGTTGCTGCTTTGAATAGCTTCATTTCTTTTTTGTCCTTTGATCCGGTAAGTCTGCCAGCCGCAGGTTCGGCGTGTTGCAGATCTCGGCGGTCATGTCCCGCCTACGAGACACAAGCATTTGATGGGCCGTTGTCGCGCGAGGCGACGCCCTGCGCGGCCGCATCAAGACCTTGGCCCGCTTCGTGCAGATAAAATCAAAGTAAGACGTTCCCCAGGAGGTAACGCCATGCAAGGATCGCACTACGAAAATCACCCGCGGGCAGCCGAGTTACACAATGAAGCCGCCCATGCCCATAGTGTCGCCGAGCAGCACGGAAAGCAAGACCACCTTACCGGACACGAGCATACCCGGCAAACCCTGGAGCACGACCAGGAAGCACATCCTCATCAGACGGCTACCGCCGGCCACGGCGTAGCCGCATTCGGACATAACGAGATCGCCGCCCTGGCGCATGCCCTCTGGGTGGCGCGAGGCTGTCCCGAAGGATCGCCGGACGAAGATTGGTTCCACGCTGTAGCAGTCTTGCGGTCCCGCGCTTACTCTCACTGACCGTCGCACGTCAAGTGACCAAACTTGGTCACTCTTTGAGCGGCTCGCATCCGCCAAACTGGGCGTCTAGGCCATCCCCGGCGAATCGCATCCGCGAAAGCCTAAGTTTGGCGCTATTTGTGCACTTAGATCGAGGTAGAGAAAACAAGCAATGTCTAAACTCGAAACGGTAGCCGCGATATATCACACCCATTTTGAGGCCGAAGAGGCCGTTAAAGATCTCCAAAAAGCCGGCATCGACATGCGCAGTCTGTCGATCGTCGCGAAGGATTACCACACCGATGAGCAGGTGGTGGGTTATTACAATACCGGCGACCGCATGAAGCGATGGGGCAAGGTCGGCGCCTTCTGGGGAGGTTTCTGGGGCCTGTTGTTCGGCAGCGCTTTCTTTGCCATCCCAGGCATCGGCCCGTTGCTGGTGGCAGGACCGTTGGTTGCGTGGATTGTCGGCGCTCTCGAAGGCGCGGCCATAGTCGGCGGCCTCAGCGCGCTGGGCGCCGGTCTGGTCAGCATGGGTATCCCGAAGGACAGCGTGCTTGCCTACGAAGCGGCCATCAAGAGCGACAAATTCCTGCTGATCGTGAACGGGACCGCGGCCGAAGTCGCGAAAGCGAAAGAGATTCTCGCCACGACCGAGTCCGCCGAGGTCAGACTGCATACGGAGCCGGAACTCGTAGCCGCAAGGTAAGAGTTTACGCCGTTATAGCGCCGGCGGTCTTGCCGCCGGTGTTTTTCTTGGATTATTCCCCACATTCGCAATCGCGCAAGAGAACCGGCGGCAAGACCGCCGGCGCTACTTAAATTTCTCCACCACCACGAAAGTGATGTCATCGGTCTGCGGCGTACCTTCAGTGAATTCCTCAATGGCTCTCAAAAATCCCTGCTCCAGCCTCTGACTTCCCAATGGCGCTTCTTGGCGAATCGTCTTCAACAGTCTCTCTTCCCCGAACATCTCTTGGCGCGGGTTCTGCGCGTCCGTCAAGCCGTCGGAGTAAACCACCAGGATGTCACTTTTCTCAAGGTGTAAGGCGCAGGATGGATAATCGGCGGAATCGAACATTCCGAGGAAAGGGCCGTTGGAGGCCAGCTCTTCGAGTTTTCCGCTAGCCGCGCGAAACAAATAGGCCGGATTATGTCCTGCGCTAAGATATTGCCCCGTGCCATCCGGGCTTAGGAGAAACAGAAAGAGCGTCACGAACTGGTGGGGCAGCGACTTTTCGCAAAGCAGCCGGTTCACCCGGTTTAAGACCACGGAAGGCTGCGTCCCCGCGTGAAACTCCATACTGAGCGCGCCCAGCACCATCGAACTCAACAAGGCCGCGGAGATCCCCTTGCCCGAGACATCCGCCAGAACGCCCATCCAGTCCCCGGAAGCGAGTTGCAGGAAGTCGTAGAAATCGCCTCCCACATAGCGAGTGGGGCTGTTGAACGCCCGAATATGAAAATTCTCAAACTGAGGCAGGCAACGCGGCAGGAGGCTTTCCTGAGTCTGCTGCGCCAAAGCCAATTCCCGCTCGCTGCTTTCACGCTCGGCAAGAGTTTTGAGGCGTACCACCTCGCGGCTGGCCTCCAGTTCCCGGACGGTCTCTTCCAGAACCTTACTGTGGTCTTTCTCTTTCAAGTGCAACAGGCGCACTTCCAAAGCATTGTGCACGCGCGCGCGCAGCTCGGCCATGTCGAATGGTTTGCTGACGAAGTCTTTAGCGCCGGCCTGCAGCGCGCGCAGTTTCTGATCCGGCTGCGCCGTAATCACCAGGACCGGGAGATAGGCGTCCTCTTCGATTTCCCGCAAGCCCTCCATCACCTCGAATCCGTCCATTACGGGCATGTGGAGATCGAGCAGGATCAGGCTATAACGGTTGTGGCGATGGAGTTCGCACACTCGGGTCGGGTCGCTCGTCGATTCGACGCAAACATAGCCGGCAATCCGCAGCATGCCCTCGAGCAGGCGGACATTGGGCTCCTGATCGTCAACCACCAGAATCCTTGCGTTTAGGATGTCGGCTGAACTAACCACGGAACCGGGCTCGATTCACTTGGCCTGACCGGCGGCTTGTCCCGCGAATTCGAGCGCGACATCCATCGTCTCCATGAACTCGTGGATCTTGATTGGCTTAGTCAGATACCGGAAAAACCCCGCCTGCAGGCCCTTCTCGATGTCGCGCGGCATCGCGTTCGCGCTGAGGGCAACCACGGGGATGTGCGCCGTCCCCACGTCGTCGCGAAGGATTCGTAGGGCTTCGATACCGCTGATGCCCGGCAGATTGATATCCATCAGGATCACATCCGGGTGGTGGGCGCGCGCCAACTCAACCCCCCGATTTCCATCGCGCGCGCTCAGCAGGCGCATATCCGGGCGGCGCGCAATCAGTTGCTCGATCAGTTTCAGGTTGGCCGGGTTATCCTCCACATAGAGCAGCGTCCGCAGCGGCGCGCCATTCTGACGCTGCGCTTGGGCAATTTCGGGGGAATCTTCCCGGTCGAGCGCAAGGTGCGGCGCCACCGCCGCGTTCAGATCGAACCAGAATACGCTTCCCGACCCGACCGTACTCTCCACCCCGATCGAGCCGCCCATCATTTCCACCAGGCGCTTGCTCATCACCAGGCCGATGCCGGTGCCTTCCTCCGCGGTAGACTCCCGTCCCAGGCGGTTGAACGACTGAAATAGCTGGATCAGCATGTCCGGAGGCAGGCCCGCGCCAGTGTCCCTCACGCTGATGCGGACGCGCTCGGGCGTGATCCTGGCGCAGTCCACCAACACCGTTCCATTAGCCCGGTTGTATTTTATGGCGTTCGAGAGAAGGTTGATGATCACCTGCTTCAGCCGGGTGCGGTCTGCATCCACGAAGTAAGGAATGTCAAAGCGGGGGAAAGCCATCTTGATGCCGCGCTTTTGCCCTTGGGGCTCGATCATCGCCTGGCATTCGAGCATCACTTCCGATAGCGAAGTCGGCTCGAGCGAGAGCGCCAGCTTCCCGGATTCGATCTGCGCCAGATCCAGAATTTCATTGATCAGTTCGAGCAGATACCAGCCCGCGTGCAGGATCGGATCGATATTCGCCATCTGGGCGGACGTCGGCGGCGGCGTATCCGAACTCATCAGCTGCGCGAAGCCGAGGATCGCATTGAGCGGCGAGCGCAGCTCGTGGCTCATGCTCGAAAGGAAATCCGATTTCGCCAGATTGGCCTTTTCCGCAGCCGCTTTGGCTCTCTCGAGCTCGACGTTATTTTCCTGCTGCGTCTGTTCAAAGCGTTTGCGTTCGGTGACGTCGCGCGCAGCCGCGAACACTCCCTGCAGCTTGCGGTCGCGATCGTAAAATGTGGTCGCGTTATACGACACCACGGTTTCTTTGCCGTCCCGCGCGCGCGCGGTCAGCTCATAGTCGGTCACCCGGTTTCCGCTCAACACCCGCTTGATGCCCGCCTCGGCCCGTTCCGGATCGGTGAAATAGTTCTTGAACGGCGCGCCGATCAACTCATCGCGCGTGCAACCGGTAAGCGCCTCCGTCTGCTTGTTGACATCGGTGATGATGCCCGCCGGATCGGTGGTCATCAAGGCGTCGATGTTCGATTCGATCAGCGAGCGCGTGTAGAACTGTTGATCGCGCAGGCGCTGATCGAGCACCTTCTGCTCGGCTTCGACCTGCTTGCGCGCGGTATTATCGGTGCCGATCAACAGATAGCCGATGATCCCGCCCTGGTCGTCGCGTAGGGCCGTAACCGATACCACGGCTGGAAAGCGGCTGCCATCCTTGCGGATGTAAGTCAGCTCATAGATGTCTTCGATGCCGCGCGATGCCTTGAAGACCAGCGCTTCGAAGCCCGGCGTAATCGGCGTCGCCAACTCGAGGCTCAATGCCTTGGCGCGCGCGATCACTTCCTGCGGATCGGAGATATCGGCCGGGGTGATTTTATCCACCACCTCGGTGGCCGTGTAACCCAGCATGTGCTCGGCGCCGACGTTGAACAGTTGAATGACGCCTCTCTCGTCGGTGGCGATACTCGAGAAGTTGGCGCTGTTAAACATTGCGTTCTGCAGCGCCCCTGCCTTGATGAGCGCGTCTTCCGCCTGTTTGCGCGCGGTGTTATCGGTGCCGATCAACAGATAGCCGATAATCTTGCCGGGATCGTCGCGCAGCGCCGTAACCGACACCACCGCCGGAAAACGGCTGCCGTCCTTGCGAATGTAAGTCAACTCGTAAATGTCTTCGATGCCTCGCGAGGCTTTGAAGACCAGCGCCTCGAAGCCCGGCGTGATCGGCGTTGCCAGTTCCACGCTCAAAGCCTTGGCGCGCGCGATCACTTCCTGCGGATCGGAAATATCGGCCGGGGTGATATTATCCACTACCTCGGCGGCCGTGTAGCCTAGCATGCGCTCGGCGCCCACGTTGAACAGTTGAATGACGCCCCTCTCATCGGTGGCGATGCTCGAGAAGTTAGCGCTGTTCAAAATCGCGTTCTGCAGCGCCCCTGTTTTGAGCAGAGCCGCTTCGCGGCGGACCTCTGTCACCACATCGGTAATTCCGGCGGCATCCTCGGGAACTTCCAGCATTACCGGTCCATTTGCCATGTTTTCCTCTGTACTTGCTGTAGCCACTCCCGCAAGGCCGAGCCCAGAGCGGCCGGGCGTGCGCCCACTGCCCTAGTTGCTGGTCGCGCCCGAGGAGCCGTTCAGTTTATGGAGCGCGGTCTTTAGCACATCGCAATTCAATATGATGCCGTGCCGCGAATAGCTCACATACCCTTGCTTGCGGAAGCGGTTCATATATTGGGTGATGATTTCGCGCGATGTACCGACATACCGCGACAACAGCTCATGCGTAAGCGGCATCAGCTTGACGGTTCCATCTTCCTCGGGCTGGCCCAGCCGCTCGGAAAAGCGGAGCAGCGAACGGGCGAGCCGTTGTTCGATGCTTTCGAGCGATAGGCTCTCGATCCGGCGGCTGAACTCGGCGTTGCGCTCGGCGAGTACTTGCAGCAACGCCACCGCCAGCCGCGGCCGCTTCGTCACCATGTCTTCCATATCGGAAATCGCCCAAGTCATCACCGTTACTTTCTCGATCGCGGTGGCCTGTTCGGAGCGGCGGGGGCCGGCGAAGAATCCCGACTCGCCGAACAACTCCTCCGGCCGCACAATTTCGAGTATGACCTCGCTGCCTTCTTCGGCCACCCGCGAGATCAGCACCTTGCCGCTGATCACCAGATAGAGGCTCTTCGAAAGGTGTTCGGGACCATAGATGATCTGGCCTTGGCTATACGCCGTGGTGCCGGTGATAGGAAGATGCGCCAATACATCCTCCACCCGCTTGGATTTTAATATCGATGTGATGCCGGTTGCCATTTTTTTCTCCTTTACACGGAAGTGACGAGAGTTTCGCTGAAAGATTCCGTGGTCCCCAGCCCTTCTTGATCGGCGGCGCTTTGACACTCGATACAACGCGGCGCAGAAGGTACGGCGAGAAGCCGCTTTGGACCGATCGCCGATTCGCATTGAATACAGATTCCAAAATTGCCTTCGCGGATCCTGCGCAATGCGGATCGTACTTGCCGCAGCAGGCGAGACTCCCGGTCCACGTTTCGAATCGCCAGATCCCGCTCCGACGCATACTGAATCTCGTCCATCTGGTCCGCGCTTTTCTCAATGGCAATGCCGTCGCGCTTGCGCAATACCTGGACCAGCTCGGCTTCGCTCTGTTCAAGGGTCCTTTGGAACCCGTCCATCTTGTCAGGCGCTATTTTCAATCTCATACCTCTTAAACGACGCACCGTAAATTGGCCGTCGCACCCATATACGCATTTGAGTGGCCATCATGTCAGATCACGAGAATGTCTTACACAGGCACGTTCGGGGGCGCCGCGCGGTGGAGCGCAACGAACTGAGCGAAAGCAATGTGACCGCATTTGGTCAACCCCTCCGTTTACCATCGGCCGAACGCCGGAAAAGTTTAGCCACCGTGTTTAAGCAACTAATCAGGCACCGCCATGAACCTTCCCGCAGCGCACCGACCATATTCGGTCACATGACCCGGTGCGGTCAGTTCACCCCGCGGCGCGCAGGCAGCCGCGTTGGCTGGTATAGCCTATTGAGCCCGGCGGGGATGGACTCCCGAATGCCTTCTACGAGACCTGGGTGGAGATTCTGTGAGATCACTAAGCCTAAAACGATCGCGCCGCGCCATGCCGCTACTCGCGCTCCTGGCCGCATTTCCGCTTGCGGCAGCCGCTCAGTCCCCAGTTCCTCTCGGCTGGAAAGGCAAGCTTGTTTTTCATGCCAAACGCACCTTCGGCCCCCTGCCCCTCGCGGGCTTAGGGGCGTACGCGGGTTTCTTGCAATTGACCAACTCTCCCAAAGAGTGGGGCCAGGGCGCCAGCGGCTATGACAAGCGTTTAGCTTCCACGGCTGCCGCGGCTGCCATCCACGGCGTGCTTGCTTTCGGCCTCGATACCGCGCTGCACCAGGACCCGCGCTATTATCGCGCCGGCGGCACGGGGTTTTGGCGCCGGACCGGGCATGCCGTCCGGGGAACCATCCTCACGCGGACCGATTCAGGCGGCGAGACCCTCTCCACCTGGCGGATCGGCAGCGCCTACGGCGAAGAGTTTCTTTCCAATCTTTGGTATCCGGCCCATCTCGATAATGCGCGTCTTGGCTTTACCCAGGGCACCATCCGGCTCGGTTTCGATCTGCTGAGCAATCTGGGATCCGAGTTCTGGCCGGACATCAAGAAGGATATATTCCGCCGGAAGCCGGGACCCTGATGAAGCATGCCTCTTGCGCGGCGCTCATACTGGCTACCTTATTCTCAGCTCCCAGCGCCTCTTCGTATTCCGTTCTCACGCACGAACCGATCATCGACTCCACCTGGGATAGCGTCATCAAGCCCCTGCTGCTGAAACGCTTTCCCGCATCTACCGGGGACGACCTGAAGCAGGCCCACGCCTACGCCTACGGGGGAAGCATTATTCAGGACTTGGGCTATTATCCCTTCGGCAGTACAATCTGTCGCGTTCCAGCTACGAAAAGAACTGGGGCGCCGACTATCGGCAGCCGGGCATTCGGTCGAGAATAATGGCAGGCTTATTCCACATCGTGCCTAAAAGGGGCCCGTTCAAGGCGCTGGCGTTTGAGAGCCTGACGCCGAAGGTCGAACAGTTGTATATGGCCAGCTTCAATTCGTCCATCGACCGGTATCGCGCGCTGCTCGCCGGCTTGGGCAGCGGGCAGTTGAGCCTGCCCAATGACAACTTCGACGTGGGGGCCGTTACCAAGGCCGGCGAATACACGCTGGCCGACGCCGCATATGCGAAACTGCTGCACAAGCTGGACAGCCACTATGCGGATCTGCCGCCAGACCTCAGAAACAATATTCTGACTTTCTACCAGGATCTCAGCCTGCCCATCGCCACCAAGAACGATGCAGGCGACTGGGCAAAACTGCAGGATGATCTCAATCGCCTGCAAGCCATCAACAGCGAACTTTCCGCGGCCGGCCCCTCGGCCTCCACCGCGTCCGGTGTGATGGTTGCCAAATGATCGCCCAACCCAAGCTGGCCCTGCAGGTTCGCAGGCGGCGGTTTTACATACTGGGGTCTATAATCGTCGCGGCCGCCCTGATGATCCGCACTCTACCGGCCGACCCGGTGGGCGTATCCGCCGACCGGATCCTGGCCGGTCTCGAAGGCGAAAACAATAGACGCAATGTGCTGCTAAAGGAATATTCGGTCTCGCGCCAATACACCCTCGAAAACTTCCGGTTTGGCAAACAGGCGGCGGTCACCATGCTCATGAGTTACCGCCAGGCGGGCGGCGAAAGCTATACCGTATTGACGCGATCCGGCTCGGAGTCGCTCAATGGCATCATCGACCAGATACTGGCATCCGAAGCCAGCGCCAGCTTACCGCTCGAGAAGGCCCGGCACGAGATTACCGCCGCCAACTATCGGGCTCGTCTGCTGGGCACGGAAGCCGTCGCGGGCCGCACCTGCTATATCCTCGAACTGACGCCCAAATCGAAGAACCGTCTTCTCATCGTAGGCAAAGTTTGGGTGGATACGGGCAGTTACGCCATGGTGCGGGTGGAAGGCCAGTTCGCGGCCAGCATGTCTATGTTGCTGGGCGCGCCGCACATTAGTGAGGACTTCGTCGAAGTGAATGGTTTTTCGCTGCCCGGGCGAGTACGGTCAGTGACATCCACTTTCCTGTTGGGACGCACCGTACTCGAGATTCTCTACTCGAACTACCAGCTCGATCGGGAGCCGCTCTCTCAGCCCGACCGCAACCCTTAGATACCGGGCGGGCGCCTCTCGTTCTTACTTCGTCAGCCGGAAGTTGGTGACGCTCGTCCACAATCCCATAGCTTGCAATACCCAGACGCAAACGCAAACCACCACCACGACATTCAGAATCGATTTGATGCTGGAAGCCATGGGGATATACCGGTTAATCAGGCCCAGAGCCACTCCGGCAATGATCAGCACAATAACAATATTCAGCAAAGGCATATTCCTACCTCGAATTAGGGAGGAGCAATCAGCTCGCCAATCTACATCGCAATCTTCGCCCGCGAAAGTCCCGAGGCGGCGATGAGCAATCTTGACCAGACTAATACCAGGCTTGCGCGTATGATCGGTGTGGTTAGCAGTCCGCCGCTATCGACTAATCCATGGGCTGAATAGGAGTAAGCAATATGCTTTGGACACTGTTTGTGATTCTGTTAGTACTGTGGGCGCTTGGCATGGTCACCTCATACACGGCCGGAGGGTTGATCCATATCTTGCTGGTCGTCGCCGTTATCGTTTTATTGTTCCGTCTGATTCAAGGACGCCGGCTGGCATAGCGTGGGCTTTCGCCCGCAACCGAAATGGCTCAATCAGGTAGTCTGACAATCATCCCTGTGGGATACTGATGGTTGACGATAATGCGTCCACGAAATTGGTCGGCGGTTGCCGGTCTTCCTGGCCGGCGCCGGCGTTGCCGCCAAGTGGAGCTGCACCGGTCCGGCGGCGTACACTCTGGCAGATGGGGAAATCGGCATGGGGTAGCCAACTTTGACCAAACAGACCAGCGCTAGACGTCCTATACTAGACCTGGAGAGCCCGATTCGGGCCAAGGACTTGGCGGGTAAAGTTAAAACGCCTGAATTCAGTACCCGTGCCTTTCTGTCCAAAATTGGCAGTGGTAGAACGATTGCCGAGCACGCCGCCAAAGAAGTACTTTTTTCTCAAGGCGACGCAGCCGACTCGATCTTCTACATTCACAAAGGCAAGATCAAGCTGACGGTGGTTTCAGAACGCGGCAAAGAGGCCGTGATCGCGATTCTGGGCGCCGGCGAGTTTTTCGGCGAAGGCTGCCTGGCGGGACAGCTCAAGCGCATGTCAACCGCTACCGCCATGTCTTCCGCCTCTGTCACGCGGCTTGAGAAGGCGGCCGCGATTCGGGTGCTCCGCGACGAGCCGGCATTCACGGAGCTGTTCGTTCAGCACCTGCTCACCCGCAGCATCAAGATTGAAGAGGATCTGGTGGACCAGTTGTTCAATTCCAGCGAAAAGCGGTTGGCGCGGGTCCTCCTGTTGTTGGCTAATTTCGGCAAAGAAGGCAAGCCGGAACCCATAATCGCCAAGATCAGCCAGCAAACACTGGCCGAGATCGTGGGCACCACGCGGTCGCGAGTCAGCTTCTTTATGAACAAATTCCGCAAATTGGGGTTTGTCAGCTACAACGGTCACCTGGAAATCCATAGCTCTCTACTCAATGTCGTCTTGCACGATTGAGCCAGTCTGTCCCGCTAGTGTTGCAGACCGGCTCTGATCTCCATCCAAATTTTGAAATAAAGCCATTCCGCCGGCGGATCCGGCTCCTCAATATGGTCGGGCCGCAGAATCAAATTTCCGGTGGACAGCAGAATCCGCCGCACCTCCGGATTCTGTTCCAACTTTGCCCGCATCGCTTCCAGGATCAGGCGGTAATGCACTCCCTTCTGCTTCGACCGGTAGGGGAACCGCTTGCCTTCGAAGGTCACCCAGCCTATCCCTATCTTGCGCATGTTCTCTTCGGCGGCCGTGCCCGCGTCCTTGGCTTCGAACGCAGTCATTTGCGCCACCTCTTCGCGGGTGTGCGCCCACACAATTCCCGGCGCCTTCGTGCGCGGATCGCCCGGCCCTTCCGGATAGAGCATCATCTGCCAAAACCCTTCCACGCTGGCGTAACGCTTGCCGCGAAGCGTGAACGGAGTGGCAGCAAAGTTGGACAGAATGCCGAGCTCGTTCCGCTTGGAAAGAATGACTTCCCCGGACTTGGCCGCTTGCGGAAGGATCTCCCACGCCGGCGCTCCCTCCGCCGGAACCGGCGTCCACCAGTGCGCCGGATACCCAACCTGCTGCGCCATCGCGCATGCGAGCGCGCCGGCAACGCAGGTAGCCGTTACCCAGGCACGCCGCCATCGGCTGTCCATGACCCTTGATTATAGTCTTCGTCGATAATAAAAGAGCCCATGGCAAGCCCACCGACCGCAAGCGTTTCCCTTATTGAGAGCCGCGCTGGCAAGACCTTTCGCGAGGTCTTTGAATCCGGCCGTACGCTCACCTATATCCGCTCCGCCGAAGAGAGCCGCATCGGCAGCGTGCTGCGCGAAGTGGCCGCGCAGCTATTCGATTTCACGCCGCTGCCCGTCTGGACGTGGAGCCTCACCGAGGGCATGACCCGCGGCGGAGAAACCGCCGAACCCGGCGCCGGGACGCCTCGGGGAGCGCTCGATTTTATCGTCACGCACGATGGCTCCGGCATCTTCCACTTGAAAGACTTTCACGAACCGCTGCGTGAATCCGCCGAGATCCGGCGCCGCCTGCGCGACGTTTATGAGCATTGCCGCGGCCAGCGGAAGTTTATTGTGATCACCTCGCCGGTCCGGTTCATTCCCGAAGAAGTCGAGCGCAGCATGCTGTATCTCGAGCTGCGGCCGCCCGATTTGATCGAACTGGTGGAGTTTTTGCGCGGCGAAGCGCGGGAAAACGCCATGGGCGGGGACGACGAAGTCTTATACCAGCTGGCCCGCGCCCTGCAGGGCCTGACGCTCGATGAAGCGCGCTACGCGCTGCGCCGGGCATTGGCCAAGGACGATCGCCTGGGCCCGGAATCGCTCGCGGCCGTGCTCGAAGAGAAGCGGCTTCTGGTCAACCGCAGCGGCGTCATCGAGTACATTTCCGATACGAAAGATCTCGCGGATGTGGGCGGTCTCGAAGGCCTCAAGAAGTGGCTGATCGAGCGCCGCAAACTCTTTCAGATGCGCGATAGTTTATCTTCCGAAATCGTGCCCAAGGGAGTTCTGATCATGGGCATTCCCGGCTGCGGCAAGAGCCTCTCCGTCAAGGCCATCGCCTCTCAATTTCAACTCCCGCTCTACCGCGTGGATATGATCGAGATTTTTTCCGGCCGCCATGGCAAGCCCGAAGGCGCCTTTGTCGAAGCCTGCCGGATGATGGAAGATATGGCGCCCGCGGTCCTGTGGTTCGACGAGATCGAGATGGGCATTACCTCGACCGAATCGGGCGGCGAGCAAGGCAGAATCTTCGCCTTCTTCCTCACCTGGATGCAGGAAAAAGCCCGCGGCCTCTTCGTCGCCGCCACCGCCAACCGGATCGACCTGCTGCCCGCCGAAATGATTCGCAAGGGACGCTTCGACGAAGTGTTTTTCGTCGACCTGCCGCTCGACAGCGAGCAGATCCAGATTTTCAAGATTCATCTGATCCGCCGCGGCGTAGATATCGCCCAGTTCAACCTGGCGCAGCTGACGCAGTTCACCGTAGGCTGGACCGGCGCCGAGATTGAACAGTGCGTGATCTCGGCCATCACCAAAGCGCGCCTCGAGGACCGCGACTTAACCGAACACGATCTGATCGGCGTGGCTGCGAAGCTGGTGCCGCTCTCGCGGACCATGAAGGAGCAGATCAATCACATCCGGGGCTGGGCCTTCGAGCGCGCCGTCCGCGCGTCCCCGCAAAACCGGTAAGTCAAGGCTGGACACACTTTATGCATGCCCTTCGTGGGCCAGAGGTGGGGCATGCTTTAGCTTGCCCTCATGCTCTTTAGCCCCTTCCGGTCGTGCCGCAAGGCGACCGGCGCATTTCGCAGCTCGTAGCGCTTGCGCTCCAACAGAATTTCCGGAGCCCTCAATTCGTTATCGGCCTTTCGACACTATCAATAACGAAATGCCCGACCGGTCCCTTTTGCAACTCCAGCCGCAGCCCAAGCTGCTCTCGCACGGCTTGAAAAATGCCCGGACGGTCCATTCCACCCGCCGGCGCGCTGTCGCCCGGAAAGTCGGGGGCAAGTTCGGCCGCGTAGGCGAGCTTGAAATCGTAATATCCATCAAGTCCGGTCCTGTCGATCACCGGGCGCCCCTCCTGTTGTAGCCGTTGTCCCAGCCACCACGTGAGGTATTCCATCGCCACGCCATGGCCGACAGTCCCATCCGGGCTGGTGGGGTCGCCGGCGATCGGCACTCCCCCTTTGATCGGCTCTGGGTTATGGTTGACTTTCATCTTCAACCCAGGCTTGTCGATCGTCAGCAGGTAAACCGGGCCTTCCCTGGTCT
>Ga0302325_10012420_pt1 | contig 18269 bp, 20 predicted proteins | sample Palsa_T0_2_FD_201948 | JGI IMG/M metagenome (GOLD analysis project Ga0302325, IMG submission 201948) | Peat permafrost microbial communities from Stordalen Mire near Abisko, Sweden - Palsa_T0_2 | ecosystem: Environmental > Terrestrial > Soil > Palsa > Peat permafrost | place: Sweden: Abisko...
AGATGCCGCTCTCAGTAACGGGGGGAATAGACGCTCCGTGGCCTCCCGGGTCTATTCGATCTTCAGTCGGACGCCGGTGTTTTCGCGGGGCTTCTTCTGGAACGTTATCTCGAGGATACCGTTGTTGTAGCTCGACTTGGCCCCTTCGACCACAGCGCTCTCGGGCAGCTGGAGCTGCTTTTCGTACTTCCTCTCCGGGGTGTTGACGGTGACCGTGAGGGTCCGTCCGTTCACGTTCATTTCTATGTCCTCTTTCCGGACACCGGGAATCTCCGCGATTATCCTGACCTGCTTCTCCGCTTCGACAACGTCCACCAGCGGCTCCCTCTTGTCGGTAATCCCTTTCAACGGCTCGCCCCCTCTCTTGACGTTTCCGAACTCCCGGATGACCGGCTTTCCGTCGGGGCCGATGGTCATCGAGTACCCATAGACTATGGGCCCGATCTCCTTCCTGACGCTCCCGTCCGACGAATTCTGCTCACGGACGAGGTCCTTGGGAACCTGCTTCTCGATGTCCTTGAACTGCATGAACTCCTTTTCCATCTCCTTCATCATCTCATCGATATCGGGGAACGACCAGGGTCCAAAAGGCATCATCTTCCGCCACCTGGTCTGCCAATCGTCATTGTTATCTTCAGACAATTTTTCTTTCGTTTTCTGGGACGGCCGACAAATGTATAAATTTTCGCTCGAAAGGTTTTTACGGCTGCTGAAGTCGAAAAATCTCAGGTTTCGGTTTTGAATCTGTACGTGAAAATGACCGCCCTGTTCTTTGTCCTCACGGGGCTCCTGATGCTAGTCGGGTACGCCGTAGGCCTCTACTTCGGGGACCCGCTTGCGTTCATGTTTATCGGGCTGATCTTCGCAGGAGGCATAAACTTCGCATCGTACTACTGGAGCGACAGGATCGTCGTCAAGATGAGCCGCGCCAAGCTCATCCAGGAGAGCGACAACCCGACTCTTTTCGGAATCGTACGGAAAGTCGCAAACGCAGCCCAGATCCCGATGCCGAAGGTAGGCATCGTCGATTCACCACAGCCGAACGCTTTCGCGACGGGGCGCGGACCGGGTAAGGCAGTGGTCGTTGCTACCTCCAGCATCATGAGCGCCCTCAATCCAGCCGAGCTCGAGGCCGTAATCGCGCACGAAATAGGCCACGTTGTACACCGCGACGTGCTGATGTCCAGCGTGGCCGCGACGATGGCAGGAGTCATCTCGTATGTCGGGAACATAGCGCTGTGGTCGATGATGTTCGGCGGATACGGCAACAACAGGAGCGGCGGTAACCCGCTCATGCTGGTGGCCGCGATCGTCCTGGTCCCACTCGGTGCGACTTTTGTCAGGCTGGGAATATCCAGGAGCGTCGAGTACAACGCAGACGAATACGGGGCCAAGCTCACCCACAACCCGGGCGCGCTCGCATCGGCGCTCGTCAAGATATCGTCGCTGTCCAAGATGAAGGCCGGGCCGAGGGGCACCGCAAGCGGACCATCACCCGCGACCGCGTCACTCTGGATCGTGAACCCGTTCAAGGGAGGCTCGCTGGTGGAGCTGTTCTCGACCCACCCTTCCACTCAGCACCGCGTCGAACGCCTAAGGAAGATCGGGGAAGAGACAGGCGTCTACGTCCCCTAAGCGCTGACACCGCTCAGCAGATAGAGACGAAATTCTGGACAATAGCGCGTGCCGGATTCTCGCTCAATTCCGGATGGAACTGCAGCCCAAATCGGTCTTTACCTTTCACTTTGACCGCCTGGACCGGGCTCCCGTTCGTCGCATAGTTCTCGAGCGCGTCGGGGAGCGGCGGGAGAAGCTCGTATTTGTGACCCTGGTAGACCTTGCATTCTTGTACACCGGGAGCAAGAGGGTATTCACGCTGGAAATGTACGGTGTATGTCCCGACGGCGGGCGGGATCCGCTTCATCCTCGCGCCGTAGACGTGTCCCAGGATCTTCAACCCCAGGCAGATACCTAGGAAGGGTCGGTCGAGGTCCTCAAGGAACGCAGAGTAAGCCTGAAGCTCCGTCTTGTAAGTCTCGGCGCGTAGGTAGCCTCCTGACGCTATGACGCCGTCGAACCCCTGCGCACTCGAGCGTCCCACCTCGTCAGGTTCGATGACCTCAAAACTCACACCTGTCTCCCTCACGCGCGCGATTAGCTCTGGCACGGAAGCGCCGTGATGGTTCAGGATGAGCAGCCTGGACATGGCGTCGTCGTATAGCCGGGCATGGCTTAACCGTTGATGTTACGGAGATAGTCAGTGGGGCTCTCTGCGGTCCTGCTGTCAAGCTTGGCCTCTTTCGTTGTAAAGCGCCGCGTACAGTAGACCGTTAGGAGGATAGATGGTGGGCCCGCCCGGAATTGAACCGGGGGCTTGCGCGGTCCCTTGCAGGACCTCTTCGCCGTGTCAGAGCGACGTCCTAACCAGACTAGACGACGGGCCCACTATTGACTCGGCCTCTAAATTCCAGCTTTTATCTTTGTTCGAGCAAGAGCTTTTATCTGGATTCCGCGTACTCACTCCAGTTGGGTCCCGTCAACACCTACTCCATAGTCGCGATTGACAAGAAATCCGGGGAGATGGGCGTGGCCGTCCAGTCTCACTGGTTCTCCGTAGGCTCGGTGGTAACCTGGGCGGAGGCCGGAGTCGGCGTCGTCGCCACGCAGGCCTTTGTCGAGGTGAGCTACGGTCCCCTCGGCCTCGCGCTGATGAAGGGCGGAAAGACTCCTCAGCAGGCCCTAAAGTCCCTGCTTGCGACCGACCCAAGGCCCGAAGTGCGCCAGCTCGCGATGCTAGATACTCGAGGCCGGGTCGCGGCTCACACGGGTCGAAAGTGCCTCCCTGAGGCAGGTCACATCACTGGGAGGGGGTTCAGCGCGCAGGGCAACATCATGAGGAGCCGGAGGGTGTGGAAGGCGATGGCGAGCACCTTCAGGAAATCGAAGGGTAGCCTCGCAGAGCGGTTGCTCGTTTCCCTGGAGAGCGCCGAGCGCGCGGGCGGCGACCTCCGCGGCCGACAATCCGCCGCGCTCCTCGTCGTCAAGGTCAAGGGGGACAGCATGCCCTGGCAGAGCAAGGTCGTCGACATCCGGGTGGAGGACAACCCTCAGCCGCTCGTCGAACTCCGGAGACTCCTGAGGATCCACCAGGCCTTCGTCCACGCGAACAACGGAGACGTGATGATGGAGAAGGGGGACGTCAAGAAGGCTCTGGAGGAGTACAAGCGCTCGGCTGAGCTGTCGCCCGAGAACCCTGAGCTCAGGTTCTGGCAGGCGGTCACCATGCTGAACCACGGAGAAATCCGGGAGGGAAAGCTCCTGCTCAAGTCCGTTTTCAAGGCGAACAGGGACATGAAGACGCTGTTGAAGAGCCTCCCGCCAGTGGGACTGCTCAAGGTCGACAAGGAAACGCTGCGCGAGCTTCTAAAGTGACCTCAGAAGCGCTTCGGCTAATGCCGACTGGCGCAAACGGTGCTTTCGCTCATAATAAATAGCCGGTCAGGGACAAATTTGCCCGACGACAGATGCAAGATTCCTCAGAACAGCCGGGATTCTACAAACTTTCAATGGCCGGCAGGCTCAAGCTGGTCCAGAAGCTCACCGGCCTGACGGATGAAGAGGTGAAGACACTCAGCAATACGGGAGGTCTGCCGGGTGAGGTAGCCGACAGGATGATCGAGAATGTCGTGGGCGGCATCACAATCCCGCTTGGCATAGCCACAAACTTCCTGATCAACGGCAGGGACTACCTGGTCCCCATGGCGCTAGAGGAGCCGTCCGTGGTGGCGGCTGCCAGTAATGCAGCGAAGATGGCCAGGGTCAAGGGCGGCTTTCGCGTTACCAACACAGGACCAGTCATGATCGGACAGATACAGTTGGTCGAGGTCAAGGACCCATACGGCGGGCGCATGGACCTTCTTCTTCACAAGGACGAGATACTCGCGAAGGCCAATGAGCAGGACCCGATGCTTGTGTCGCTCGGGGGCGGCGCGAAGGACCTGAACGTCAAGGTGATTCATTCGGTCAAGGGGGACATGGTGATTGCCGAATTGATAGTCAGCACTGGCGACGCGATGGGAGCCAATGCGGTGAACACGATGGCTGAGGCGGTGGCGCCCATCCTGGAGAGGGTGACGGGCGGGAAGGTGTACCTCAGGATCATATCGAACCTCGCTGACAGGAGGCTCATCAGAGTGAAGGCGGTCTTCGACAAGGAGGCGATCGGAGGTGAGGCGGCGGTGGACGGGATAGTCTACGCGTATGCGTTCGCAGACGCTGACCCCTACAGGTGCTCCACTCACAACAAGGGCATCATGAACGGCGTCATAGCGGTGGCGATCGCATGTGGTCAGGACATAAGGGCGCTCGAGGCGGGCGCCCACACCTATGCCGCACGGTCGGGCACTTACAAGCCGCTTACAACGTGGGAGAAGGACGAGAACGGAGACCTAGTGGGTGCGCTCGAGATGCCGGTCGCTGTCGGGCTGGTCGGGGGCGCCGCGAGGACCCATCCAGCAGCGAAGGCCTCGATAAAGATCATCGGAGTCAAGACGGCCATAGAGCTTGCGGAGGTGATGGGCGCAGTGGGCCTTGCCCAGAACTTCGCCGCCCTTAGGGCGCTCGCAGCCGAAGGGATCCAGAAGGGCCACATGAAACTCCACGCGCGCAATGTGGCAGCAGGGGCAGGAGCGACGGGTACCATGGTAGACCTCGTGGCCGCAAAGATGGTACAGGAGAAGAAAATCAGGTTCGACAGGGCGAAGGAGCTTGTGGCGGAGATGTCCGCCCAGACTCCCAGCTGATAGCAGCTCCGAGCCCGCTAGGCCTTGTACTTCGAGAAGGAAGGTATCATCGTATTAGTGTCCTGGAGATAAGGAAGGGTCGTTATCTTGTCCATGACCAGTTCCAGCACCTTCTCGTCCGTCGGTAGCACGAGCTCCCTCTCGGTCTCGATGACGGCTATTATGTCCCATTCGCCGGCGATGATGTGGACTTCCTTGACCTCAGCCAGCTTGTTCAGCTTCTCCGCCACCGCCCTCTCTTTCCCGGGGTCGGTCTTGATTAACACAAAGGCCTTCTGGGGCTTCAACAATGGTCCGAAGGGAATCCAGCGCTAATAAACACTAACCGCCGCGACGCGCCTACTGTCCGGAGGATTGGGCCGCGGGCTCCGGAGATGGGGCCGGTTTTGTCTCCCCGGAAGTTTCTGCTTCGACTGTGCCCGGGTTCCTGTAGACCTGCACGACCATCGCAAAGGCGATCAGGTTCGCAGCTAGTAGTACGGCGAAGACACTGCTGGTCTCATCGGAAAGCACGTTCAGGACCCAGAGGAGTGCCACCGAGACCGCCTGGAGCACCAGGAGGGCGATTACGTATGCCTTGACGCTGTCACTCTTCATTGTGCCATCCCACTTCGAGTGCAGGTACGCGCGTTCTGATTGTTCCGTTTGCAAGGTCGAGCCTGTAGATGAGATAGATTGTTCCGAGGACCACCAGTCCGACCGCACCTATGGATCCAACCATTTGGAGCAACCCGATGGCCGTTATGCCCTGGGTCACGAGTTGAACTACTGTGCTGATTGTCGCCGATATGGCGAGAGCGCCCCCTACGAGCAGGCCTGTGAAGAAAGCGGCCGTCCATATCTGAGCCCTCTGCAACGTAGTAGTCGTCTGGACGCTCCCCGACAGCTTTCTCTTCAGCCACCAGAACATCAATTTGTAGATACCGACAAACGCGACCGCGACGACCAAAGCCACCCCTCCGAGTACGAACGCCGCCTGCTCATCCGTGACATCCGCTACGCTCGAGATCTCGCCCCAGTACGTCAGTACGGCAATCTCAACGACAAATATTATCCCCAGCAGCACAAACTTGGGCCGATTTGCGAGCCTCCTCTCGCCTCCGCGGTCCACGAAAGGCAGCACGAACAGGCCGACGAAAATCAGTGTGATGACGGTGAGACCGAGCATCAGTCCGGTCGTCCCCTCGAAGGCCTGTACCTTCAGGAGTTGGTACATCCAAAGGAAGTACCAGTCAGGTTTCACGGCGGTCGACGGGGCCGTAATCGAATACTCTGCGGGTAGATGATAGGGAAACGCAGCGGCGATTAGCAAAAGGGCAGCTCCGAAGAGCGCCGACAGCTCGAGCAGGTAGACAGTCGCGTCAGGGAAGAAGGGGATTACGGACTTCTGCCTCTCGGTCAGTGGCTTGTCTGGCTTGGCTGCTCCGTGTGTTTCGAACATGTACATCTTCCCGAAGAGCAGCAGCAACAGAACGGCAGGGAGTAGGACTATGTGGATGTCGTACAACCTGACCAGTTCGGTCGTGTTGAGTCCGTTCGTGGCGCCCAGTATGTCTTTGATAAGAGTCTGGAGGAAAGTCGGGAGGGGAGCCAGAAGGCCCAGCCCGACGTTTGTCGCGTCGACCCCAGCGATAGTATAGGGAAGCAGGTAGCCCGTGAATCCAAAGCCGAGAGTGACGAAACCCATCAGCATCCCAACCACCCACATCAGTTCTCGCGGCTTCTTGTGCGACGAGACGAAGTAGTTCCTCATCATGTGCATGAACGCGAGCAGAATCATCGCGTAGGCGCCGTAGAGATGGACCGTCTCAAGAAAGGTTCCATAGTTCACGTAGTTGAAGATGAACTGCGTGGATGAGTACGCGGTCGACACGTCGGGCACGTACCAGATGAGCAGGATAATGCCGGTAACGGCCTGGACGGTAAATGCAACCAGGGTAAGGGCGCCTATCCAGTAGAAGGGGTTGATGGAATACTGGGGGACCGGACGGAGGAGCTGGTAGTTGAGGCCGAGCCTAGAGTCGAGCCACTTGATGAAGCGGACCCCGGGCCCGTCGCCAGCCGAATTCTCTTCTGCCATCTATGACGACACCGAAGTCGAATCAGTCACCACTGTTCCACCCTGCAAGTCGGCGCTGACATCGTCTGAACCCGCCGTCCCGTGCTGGTAGATCGTCGGCGGCTCCATACCGGTCGCATGGATGTTCCCGTCGCCGTCGACGGAAAGTATGACACGTGGCACCGGATACGGTGCAGGGCCACCGATCACCTTCGCATCGTTGGTAAGGTCGTAGATGCTACCGTGACAGGGGCAGTACATCACTGGTTTGGCCGCAACATACGAGGGATTAGAGACCGGAGACTGGCCCGTCGGGACGAAACCTGGGTTGCATCCGAGATGCTGGCAAATGTCACTGAAGGCGACAATGTCCGTGTCGGGCCCTACCCCGTAGTCCAACGGCACGCCCAGCTTCATAATCAGGTTCGGCTCGTTATCCAGCGGATAGTAGAACGTCAAAAATTGGTTGACGGTCATGGTGTTCACATTGGCGGTCACGCCCGTCGTGATGTCCTGGATTATGTAATCAGGGAAGTTCGAAACAGTCGTAGAGGTCGTATCACCACCGGTCTCATCTGCCACCTTGGCGATTGCAGCCATCCCGGCTACAGCGATGGCGGCAGAGGCAACGACGGCGCCCTTCAGAAAACTTCGACGGTTATCGTCGACCTTTTTCTCTTCTTTGGCACCTTCGTCCAATTTCTTGGGACCTCGGCTCGCCGCGGCCTGCTTTCTACCCCATATTATCTTTATCATTAAAAATACCTGAAGGGATGCGACCCTAGAATCGCGATTCAGCGACGGGCACACATTTAAGGCGCCCACGAAAATAAACCAAAGTTGGCATGAAAGTGAACCTCGGCCTCGTCCAGATGCGCATGGCGCAGGGACGCGACAGAAACCTGCAGAAGGCCACCGCTATGGTCCGCGAGTGCGCAGAGAAGGGAGCCCAGGTCGTCTGTCTGCCGGAACTTTTCGATACCAAGTATTTTCCTCAGGAAGAGGACTCCAAGATTTCGGCCGAGGCCGTCCCAAACCGAGTGACGGAGGCACTCGCCAGAGCAGCTGAAAAGAACGGGGTCGTGCTTGTCGGCGGGTCAGTCTTTGAGAAGTTCAAGGGTAAGTCTTACAACACGAGCGTGGTCTTCGACGAGCACGGAAACGAACTCGGCAGGTACAGAAAGGTGCACATCCCTCAGGACCCAGGATTCTACGAGAAGGACTACTTCGCCCCGGGCAGCGACTACGGGGTCTTCGACACACGCTACGGGAAGCTAGCGGTCCTCATCTGCTTTGACCAATGGTACCCCGAGCCGGCGCGGGCGTGCAAGCTACTCGGCGCGCAGATCCTCTTCTATCCGACCGCCATCGGCACGGTGAAGGGCATCGAGCAGTCAGAGGGGAGCTGGCAGGACGCATGGGAGACGGTCCAGCGCGGTCACGCGATAGCCAACAGCGTCGTCGTGGCTGCGGTGAACAGGGTCGGGACGGAAAGGGACACTCGATTCTGGGGCGGCTCGTTCGTGTGCGACCAATTCGGCAAGGTGCTGGTGCGTGGTGACGCTAAGGAGCGCGTCCTCACGGCCGAGTGTGACCTCCAGCTCGGTAAAGACATCGAGCACGGATGGGGCTTCATGAGAAATCGCATGCCGCGCACCTACAAGGAACTCGTCAAGTCATGAGCGCTGCACAGCGTCCAACCCGAGGAGGCTACCTGATGCCGGCAGAGTGGGACCGACACGACGCTACCTGGATATCCTGGCCGAAGGACCCTCTGACATTCCCGCCTGAGATACTCGGAGCAGTGGAAGGAATCTATGTGAAGATGGCGCGCACCCTGGCGAGAGGCGAACGGGTTGAGATTCTGGTCGACGACGAGCCGATGGAGAGGCGGGTCTATGAAATGGTCGGATACAGCCCGAACATCGTCTATCACAGGATTAAAACCGCCGACGTGTGGATGAGGGACTACGGTCCTATCTTCGTCAGGGGTCAAGGAGGCATGTCCGCCGTCAAGTGGAGGTTCAACGCGTGGGGCGACAAGTACGATGAGCTGAAGGCCGATGACTTCTCGGGGCTGGAGGTGGCAAGGACAGTGGGCTGTCCAATCCTCGAACCTGGGCTGGTACTCGAAGGGGGGTCAATTGACACGAACGGCCGCGGCACGTGCCTCACGACCGAGCAGTGCCTGCTCAACAAGAACCGGAATCCGAGCCTCACAAAGGGTCAGATCGAGGAAGCGCTGCGCAGCTATCTGGGGTTCTCAAACCTTGTCTGGCTGAAAGAGGGGATAGTGGGCGACGACACGGACGGCCACATCGACGACATCGCAAGGTTCGTAGACGAGAGGACGGTTGTCTGCATGGTCGAACACGACCCCGCCGACGAGAACTTCCACTCCCTGCAAAATAACTTGGCATTACTCGGAGAGGCGAGGGACGTGGAGGGGAGGCCGCTCAGGGTAATGCCAATCGAGATGCCCAAGAAGAAGGTAGGAGGGGAGGAGAGGCTTCCCGCGAGCTACGCCAACTTCTACATCGGGAACTCGGCCGTACTCCTGCCGACATTTGACGACGTGAAAGACGGGGCCGCTATCTCTACGCTGAAGTCGGCCTTTCCAGGGAGGGAAGTCGTAGGAATCAACTGCGAGGCGCTGGTCTACGGCTTCGGTGGTATACACTGTGTGACTCAGCAGCAACCGAGTCCCCATGCCTGACCGCCACAGGTTACGTAGCTAGGGTCGCCGGGAGAAGGCGATAAGGATTATATTCGACTGCGGCGGAATTGAGGCGTGCCAAAATCCTCGGAGAAGAAAATCGTAGTCTCCAAAGACGGCCCGTATCTCGTTTCTGGGGGCATTCCCCTCAGCATGCAGCTGATCGTCCCTAACAAGGAGGGGATGTCCTGGGACTGGAAGGATGCCAGGACGTTCAAGACAGGGTCCACCTACTCCCTGTGCAGGTGCGGCCATTCAAAGAACAAACCGTTCTGCGATGACTCGCACGTGAAGGTCAAGTTCGATGGCAAGGAGACCGCCACCCATCAACCGTTCGCAAGACAGGCCGAGAGGTTCGATGGACCGACCCTCGCCCTCAGCGACGTCGAGGACCTGTGCGCCTTTGCCCGTTTCTGCGACCCAGGAGGCAAGATATGGAGCGTGATCGAGCAGACGGACGACCCGGAAGCTCGCAAACTCGCCATCCGGGAGGCGGCTCACTGTCCGTCGGGGAGGCTCGTAGTTCACGACAAGAAGACGGGGGAAGAAATCGAGCCCAAGCTTCCGCAGTCCATAGGCGTGGTCGAAGACCCGGCGCTGGGATGCAGCGGCCCACTTTGGGTCCGCGGCGGGATAAAGATCGAGTCGGAGACTGGCGTGCCCTACGAGACGAGGAACCGCGTGGCGCTCTGCAGGTGCGGAGTGTCGAGCAACAAGCCATTCTGCAACGGCAGCCACGCAAGCATAAAGTTCAGGGACGGCCTCGTCGAGTTCGTTAGGTTGAAGCCTGGCGAACAGGCGTAACCCGGGTGCTCTGCGGGGCGTCAGCCCCGTGCGTTGCGCTCAACACCCTGTTCCTGAGCTGATGCAGCCCCATCCCACTGACTGCAGATATCTTGACCACCGACAGATCCTTGAACAACGGCTCCGTCTCTATGGTCCTCGAGCGCTCATTCTCGACGAGGTCAATCTTGTTCAGGACCAGCAGTACCTTCTTCGGGTTCACATCAAGCTGAGTTAGCGTGTCCAGGCAGCTCTGCAGCTTGATCCTTACCGCTTCCTCGTTCTCGCTGGCGTCCAGAATGAGCAGAATGAGGTCGGCATAGGTGAGTTCCTCCAGCGTCGACTTGAACGACTCGACCATGTAGGTTGGCAGCCTCGAGATGAACCCGACAGTGTCCGATAGCATGACACGCCTCTTCGAATCGCCCAGGTTGACGGCCCTTGTCGTCGTGGTCAACGTCGTGAAGAGGGTCGGCGACTCCTCCTTGGACTCGGTCGCGAGGCGGTTGAAGAGGGTGGTCTTCCCGCTGCTCGTGTAGCCTGCGAGCGAGACGAACGGCAAGTCGAGTTTTCTTCGTTCGACTCTCTGGAGCTGACGGAACGACTGCGCCTTTACCAGCTTCTGCTTTACCGAGACCATCTGTCGCTTCAGGGCCATGAACTTCACATCGACGGCGCTCTCTCCCATCCCCGAGAAGCCGGCGCGCTCCCCATCGACGGAATATCTGACCGCGTCCCTTGCGCGCGGCATCTCATACTTGAGCTCCGCAAGCTGAACCTGCAACTTGGCTTCGGTGGTGGTTGCACGCTTGGCGAATATGTTGAGTACGAGCCTGCTTCGGTCGACGACCTCCACGTGAGTCACCTTCGAAAGGTTGTTCGCCTGCGAAGACGTGAGCTCCTCGTCGATGATCAGCGTCTTGGAGTCATTGTCGCTGACTATCTCAAAGAGCTCTGCGGCCTTACCGACACCCACACCATACTCTGACTTGAGTACCGTCTTCTGCGGAAGGACGGCCTGGACCGAGTAGCCGGCGGCTTCGGCGAGCTCCGTGATCTCCCGCTGAGCGAACTCGTCCCGGTAGGTGACTATCGTCGCCTTGTTCTCGGTAGAACGGCCTCGGCCGAACGAGGGTCTCCCCTCTTCGGCTGGCTCACGGGGCATCTTCGAAACACTCGTGCTATTGCGCGATGGACCTACAGTCTTTCGCTAGTACATTCCGCCCATACCGCCCATGTCACCCTGTGGCATGGATGGGCCCTTCTTGTTGCTCTGGATCACGTCGTCGATCCTGAGCAGCATGCAGGTGCACTCCGTCGCGGAGTTGATGATCTGCTCCTTGACTTTCGCCGGCTCGAATACGTCCTTCTCCCACATGTCGCGGACGCCCGTCCCTAGGACGTCTACCCCGAACCAGATCTTGTCGTGCCCGTGCCTTTCCCGCAGCGCGACCTGGATGTCGAGCTGGTCGAAACCTGCGTTCGACGCAAGCGCCAGTGGGATGGACTCGAAGGCTTCTGCGTACTTCTGCGCGGCGAGCTGCTCTCTCCCTTCGAGTGTAGTGGACCACTTGGTCAGTCGCTGGTACAATTCTGCCTCGACCGCACCGCCGCCTGCTACGATGGCTGGGTTCTCGAGCACATCCTTGGTGACCATGATTGCGTCGTGCATCGAGCGCTCGGCTTCGTCGACGACTCTCTGAGTACCGCCCCTGACGAGGATCGTCACTGCCTTGGGGTTCGCGCACTTCTCTACGAATGTCCACTTGTCATTCTCGATCTTCCTTTCTTCCACGAGACCGGCGCGGCCAATGTCCTTCTTGGACAACTCGTCGAGCCCGGAGACAATCCTGCCTCCGGTGGCCTTTGCCAGCCTGACCATGTCAGACTCCTTCACCCTCCTTATCGCGAGGACTCCGGCACGCGAGAGATAGTGCTGGGCAACGTCATCGATTCCCTTCTGACAGATGAGCACGTTGGCTCCTGCTGCGGTGACCTTGTCCGCCATGGCCTTCAGCATCCTAGTCTCCTCGTCGAGGAACTTCTGTATCTGGGAGGGATTCGTGATGTTCAGCTTAGAATCGAACTCGGTCTTCTCGATCTCAAGGGGAGAACTGATCAGCGCAATCTTGGCACCCTCGATCCTCCTTGGCATTCCTGAATGGGCGATCTCTTTGTCGAGGATTATGCCCTCTATGAGCGCCGTATCCCTGATTGAGCCGCCGACCTTCTTCTCTACCTTCAGGTTCTCCAGGTTTACGCTGAAGTTGCCATCGCCGAGGTCCTCTGCCACGTGCAGCAGGCCATCGACCACAACCGCGGCTAGAGATGTGCTGTCGTTGGAGATTATCTTGGACGCCATGCTTGTCCTAGCGACCTTGGTTAGCACGACCCTGTCGGTCGGCGCCACGCTGACCGAAATCTTGTCCAGTATCCTCTTTGCCTGCTGGGCCGCCTTCCTGTATCCGTTGACTATTACCATCGGATGGATCCCTCTGTCCATCAGCTCCTCGGCGCCCGCGAGAAGGGCTCCCGTTAGGACTACCGACGAAGTGGTACCGTCTCCCACCTCTCCGTCTACGGTCTTGGCCACCTCGATGACTATCTTTGCGCCAGGGTGCTGGACGTCCATGTCCCTGAGCATCGTTGCCCCGTCGTTGGTGATCGTGATGTCGCCCAGGGAATCGACCAGCATCTTGTCCATGCCCCTAGGGCCGAGAGAGGTCCTCACCATCTCTGCTATCAGCTTGGCTGCTGCGATGTTGTTGCTCTGAGCTCTCTTGCTGCGACTGTTCGACTTGCCGCCCTGCGAGAGGACCAGAACCTGCTGTCCTCCAGACGTTGTGACGTATGATGCTTCGGTCATTTTAATCACTGGAGACCTTTGAAACTGCGCCGTTCAGATGACTGTCAGGAGTGCTAATTGATATTGGGCTTGGACTAGGATTCAATCGTATTCACTGAATGTAACAAATATTACTGAGTATATACATCTATCTATTCGAAATGGTTAAGTATTACGGACCGCATTCCTGGATGGGTCAAAATGCCACGCGAATCCCCGTCAATCCCAACGATAGTCGCATCGATAATCACCCGTGACCTTGCACTCTACGAATGTTTCAAGAGAAGGGTTGTCAACTATCACGCAGTCGCGGCCAGCATCAAGCCTGAGGTCGAAAAGGCGGCCGGAAGGCAGACCACGATCAATACCATCGTAGTTGCGATTACAAGGTTCTCTGATGCTAAGGCTAAGCCAAATGGAAACCGGTCTGTCGGTATCCTGAGGGACGCCCACATAACCCTCGCCAGCGATGTGGTAAACGTCACTATCAAGGCCAGAAAGGCTGAGCTGTATGAGATCGCGAAGCGGATAGGCGAGTTGTCAGCTGACCTGAGCGAGCCTACCCGGATGTTCCAGCTCTCGAATTCAATCGAGCTGATCGCGGACGAGGAGGAATACGATTCTTTCATCAAGTCATCTCTGGGCGCCTTCGAGATTCGGAGAGAGAGGGCCGAGCTGTCCCGGCTCGATATTCATCTGTCCCCATCGGCTGAGCCGACCCAGGAGTTCGGACTCCTGCTGGCCGAGCTGCTCTACAGGCATGGTATCAGTATTCAGCAGAGCTACATCGGCGAGGAGACCGTTTTGATTCTCAGCAGAGCCGACGGTCCACGAGCATATGAGATCTTGCAGGAAGAGATTGATGCCAGCAGGGCTGCATCGCCGGTTGCGAGACCTAAGCTTAAGGTCTCAGCAAAGTAGCAGAACACCTGATTAAGAACAACAGAGTCATCATATGACCTCCCCAAAGACAGGATGCGCGTCGTGCGGGAGCGTCGAGCCGCTCTACCGGACACCAAGAGGGATGCTTTGTGCGAGGTGTGTACAAAGGCTCGACTCGTCAGGTCTTTCATTCATGAGCAACGAGAGGCGCGAGCGAGACGAGTCAGAGACCGGAGTGGACTCGGCGGGTGAATGGCGTCGTCGGGGATAATGATATACAAATATTGCATTTCATTTACATAGACCTAAATAGCGCAATAGGTATTACAATCCTATGTCGAATATGTCAAACATGCAAATAACATCACTACCCACATACTTGTTCGCAACAGTCGAGAAACAAGAGCTCACCTCCATCCTCGGCAGGCTGAAGACCGTTGCATACATCAACTGGTTCGGAAGCACCTCTGGTCGTTTCGACTTCGTCGCCACATTCAAAGGCAACGACATGCAGAAGACTGACGCTGCAATCAGAGAGATTAGGTCTATCAAGGGCGTAGTCACCACTGACGCGATGGTCCCGTTCGAAGGTCAATCGAACCCGCGCGACAACGATCAGCGAGCGATGGGCCAGATATTCCTGAGCGTGGACAAGCCAACGGAGGAAGTAATCAAGTCGCTCAAGAACGTCCCTGGAGTCACAGAAGCTCTGGCGATTTCGGGCCAATGGGAGATTCCCACGGGCACGTCGTACAGAATCAGGTCCAGCCAGCAGTGGCACCCATGGGAAATCCTCGTGACAGTGCGCGGGCAGAACTACGAGGAGATACTCGGCAAGGCAGTGTCTGAGATATCCCAGATCAGTGGTGTTCGAAACAGCGAAACCTCTTTCGTCTACAAGCCGACAGTGGCTGCGTAGACGGACGGTCAATTTTTTCTTAGCAAGGTAAGGGAGAATGGCGACTCTTCTCGGCCTCGCGGTACTCTTCCTGGTAGTCGCATTCGTCGCATATGTCTTTGGCGCCAAGGGGGTCGCGGGCTTTTCCATGAGCCTGGCGAAGGTGTTTGTGGTCGTGTTCGTAATTCTCTTCGTCGCTACGCTGCTAGCAAGCACCGTGAGCACCGCCTGAGAGACCCATAGGTCTGCCTGCCCGAAAGGCGAGACGGTCCGCCAAGCCACTGAGGCGATGGCTCAATATAGAAGCCGTTACAGTAACAGATTGTCGATATCACAATGAGCAGCGCAAAAGGCGGAGGCGGCTATGATACAGAGAAGATCTTCGCCGATTTCAACAGGGCCTGGATGACATACTGGGATGCCTACGTGGAACTACAGAACCAACTCTATGAGAGCATAAAGGCAGCGCGCGACGTGTCCTGGCTCGCGGGTACGGACACTCAGAAGATTAGCGACATAAATCAGGCACAGCGGGAGCTTTTCGCCAGCATGCCCCGCAGGATGGACTACATGCCCTTGGGTGAGATCAGCCGCGACCTGGACAGTGCAGTCAGCAAGCTCGAAGCTCTTCAGAAGGCGTTATTCGTAGAGAACGAGATGTGCAAGAGGCTCGAGGACGCGACCGGCGTGTTGAAGGAGAGCGCCAGAGTCGCAGAGCAGGCCCTTACGGGCGCAAAGCAATGAGGAATGCCGGGGTTCTGAGAGATTCCATTGGCCAGTAGCGACTTGGGAATAGACACCACTCTCGAGTCGTCCGCTACCGACGACGGGGGTGACCGGAGGCCGCGGGGAGCAGCTAGCGGGAGCGAGAAGTCAAAACTTCCAATTTTTTCGATTCTCAATTCGATGGACTTCTCGCGTCATTTCGTCCTTCTCGGGGACGTGGGAACAGGCAAGAGCACCGTGACCCCGATTCACGAGTTCGAGCTGAGCGGCAGGGAGAGGAAGATCATCCTCCGTGAGCCTTCAAGAGCGGCCTGCAATGCGCTCTTCTACTCGCTGGAGGCGCTTCATCCCGAAGTCCGGGAGGAGCTCTCGGTGGTCACGAAGGACACAAAGATCAACGTAGGCGGGAAGATCAAGATTGTCACGGACGGCGTTCTGCTGCGGATGCTCGCCGAGAACTCCGTCTTCGATTCGTCGATCTACTTCGATGAGAGCCATCAGATGTCGTCGCAGCTGGAGCTCTGCCTGTCGCTTGCCAAGAAGGAAGAGGCCAACGCAAGGAACCTCTTTCGAGTCATGAGCGCGACGATCGACCCGAACGAATTCATGTCCTTCCTGGGGATAAGCAAGCTCTACTCGCTCAGCGGGCGGAGATATCCGGTCAAGGTTGAGGTCGAGCTTGCTCGGGACATCGACGAGATGTTCAAGAATTTGTCGCTCTATCTCAACGCACGGCCGGCAGACGAGTCTTGGTTGATCTTTCTTCCGACGAGGCGTCTTGTCGAGAAGTACGCGAGCAGCTACGGCGGCGTCTATGTCCACGGAGGTCTTGATGGCTCCGAGATCAACAAGATCCAACTGAGGGCCGAGTCCGACAAGAACCTGAGAATCTTCGCTACCAACGTCATCGCCTCTTCGGTGAATATCTTCCTTGACAACGTGCTGATATTCAACGACGTAATCGACAGCAAGGACAAGCTGGGACAGAAGACGCTCCGCTACAGGAAGATAGACAACAACTCGCTTCTCCAGATGATAGGCCGTATTGGTCGCTTCAAGCCCGGCAGGGCGGTCATCATCTCAGACGCTCCGATTCCCAAGAAGATTGCGCCCGTCCCTGTCCGCAAGGCCCTCGAGACGGAGACTCCGTTCGACCTCGTCCTGCTGATGTCGAAATACGGCCTGAAGTTCTCTGAGCTGGAGTTCATGTCAAAGGTGGACCATCGGGAAGTCGCCTTCGCTGAGAACTGGCTGACTCAGATCGGGGCGATCGACCGGGGCACCCACCAGATCACCGAGAAGGGCCTGCTGATGAGCGAGATACCCTACGAACCCGACTTTGCACACATGATATCCGGCGCGCTGATTTCGGGGGACTACTACATGGCGAGGTTCTTCCTCGCGAGCGGTGCGTTCGGCGACTCCCTCAACCACGCATACAAGACTGACATGGAAGGCGCAGCACGCGAATACCTGTATGCCCTCGACAGGTCGAACGAGCTCAACATCAAGGCCCGCCTCCTCAAGGCGTACTCCGAGGACAAGGACGGTTCGTTCGCTGCGAGGCTTTCAGCCAACGGCGTGTTTCCGGGATTTCCCGAGGAAGCATGGAAGAACTACGAGTCAGCCAGGGACGCATTAAACGACCTGCTCCTCGCTTCAAGTAGGGAGCCGATTCCCAAGGACGTAATCGCCGACCCGTACGTGTTCAAGCTGAGGCCGTATCTTGAAGACTGTCTTTCGTTCGAGAAGTTCGACCTGCACGAAAAGAACGAGCACAACTTGCGCGAGATGGTGATCGAGGGCCAGTTCTTTGCAAGGTCGCTAACAATAAACTACAGACGGATTCTGTTTGACATCGTGGCGATGAACCCGCCTAGAAAGCATCGCCATCGAAGCAAACGATAGGAAGTATAACTCCCGCCCGTGCGAGGTGGGAGCGGGCCCCAAATCCTCACTCCTCGTCTATCTTCCGTGCAGTCTTTCCGACGAACTCCCTCACCGAGCCGGTAATCTCTTCCGCTTTTCCCTCGACCTGCTCGGTCGTATCGCCTGTTATCGCCCCAACTTTTCCGCGCACCTTACCTTCAACCTGTTCCTGTTTGCCCTTGATTTCCTGCTTGTTCATGAAAGAAGAGCCTTTCGAGGCTTATACACAGACTGAAACAATCCACTGTCGTATGCTTTCCGACCAAACACCGTGATGGATGGGCGGCGAAACGCCACCACCTTTCGCCGCGGTCGATTAGTTGAACTCTTTCCTCTCGAAGAGTACTAGTCCGAGGATGCCAGTGACCACCAGGTAGGCTACCATTATCACGAGGCCTTCGGCGTTGCCCGCATTGTAACCAGTGACCGTAATCACTTGCCTCCCGATAGTAGTTGCGGTGGTCGTCACGTGCGGCAGACCAATAACGCAATAGCTGGCAGAAAGGAGGGATGGGCACCAAACCTGGAGGACGTTGCCGACGATTCCCGAGCCATACGACAGAATGAACCACGGCTCGATTCCCACAAGGTCCTGGATGATCATCTCGAGGAGTGCGAACCCGTAATGT
>Ga0302325_10012421_pt1 | contig 18268 bp, 17 predicted proteins | sample Palsa_T0_2_FD_201948 | JGI IMG/M metagenome (GOLD analysis project Ga0302325, IMG submission 201948) | Peat permafrost microbial communities from Stordalen Mire near Abisko, Sweden - Palsa_T0_2 | ecosystem: Environmental > Terrestrial > Soil > Palsa > Peat permafrost | place: Sweden: Abisko...
CTGCACCAGCGGCCTCAGAACATCGATCATCGCCCACTTTTACTCTGGACCCAGAAGACCAGTCAGCAACGGGAAAGTTGTCATTGAAAAGGACGTATTTATCGGGCCACACTGTGTCATCCTGCCTAACGTGCGAATTGGTGAAGGGGCGGTGATCAGGGCTGGTACCGTGGTGAGCCGCAATGTGCCGGCACACGCTTTTTGGGGACCTCCCGCTGCCGAAGCCTTGGGAGTGGCAACCGTTCCACTGACCCCGGAACATCGCTACGAAGAGTTTGTGGAGGGCCTGAAGATGCGCATACCACGCCAACCCAATGGTCGTGACAGCGTATCGAAGTGACTTTAAGAGTGGGACCTGCGGCTCATCAGACCAGACGAAATTCAGCGTGGTAGCATACCTGGGGCACAGGAGAGCAGATATGGAAGTCCAACGCGGACGCATTCCGCCCGGCCCTCAAGAGAAATATAAAATCAGCGACGACCTGCTGCAGTGGATGAGTCTTCAGTTTGGGGTCTTCGGTGACATCTACAAGGCCTCGGTTTATGAGACCAGCGTGTATGCGGTCCGGGACGTCGAGTTTGCCCACCGTGTGTTGGTTGAGAACTGGCAAAATTACGCAAAAGGTCAGGCCATCAGACGCGTGGCCTTACTCCTGGGGAATGGCCTCATGGTGAGCAAGGGTGACCTCTGGAAGCGGCAGAGGCGAATGATACAACCAACGTTCAATCATGAATCCCTCGGGCGCTCGACTCAACTGATTACGGCGGTCAATACCGAACTCGCCGGGAAATGGCAACTGGCAGCCCAGAAAAACGCAAGTGTCAATGTTACCCGCGACGTCAGCAGTATGGCCCTCGAGGTGGTGCTCCGCTTCGTTTTAGGTGAGGATTACGAACGGGTCGGCTCCCATTTCGGTTTCATCTCGCAGGAACCGGCGCGCAACATGGAATTTGCATGTGCCTTCCGAGGATTAGGGAAGGTCATTCTTCAGGTCATCGATCAAAGACGAAAGGATGCCGCGACGTCCACTGATGCTTTGGCCATGTTCATGCAGGCGCGCGATGCGCAGAGTGGCCAATCCATGCAGGACGGCCAGCTCATCGACGAGATTCTGACTCTGATCGTTGCGGGTCACGAGACTACGGCGAGTACTCTGAATTGGGCTTGGTATCTGATCTCCCAGCACCCGGAAGTCGAACAGAAGCTGTTTGATGAGCTCGATACTATGTCGACCGGTTTTGAGTTCGGTGATCTGCCGCGCTATCTCTATACACGACAAATCATCGACGAAACCATGCGCTTATATCCAGCTGGTTGGGTGGTAACTCGTAAAGCGCTGGGTAACGATTGGCTCGGCGAGTACTTCGTTCCGGCCGGAACGGAAATCTATATTGCACCCTACTTCATCCAGCGGCATCCCCACTTATGGGAAGAGCCAGACCGCTTCAATCCAGATCGCTTTCGACCTGAAAATTCAAGACATCGGCATCGCCTGGCGACGATCCCTTTTTCCGCGGGCCCCAGAAACTGTATCGGGGAGCATTTTGCCCGTATCGAAATGCAGATTCATCTCATGACGATCGCCCGATGCCTGCGGTTGCGGTACATTCCATCGGGGCCGATTGAGCTCGACGCCGGCGTAAACCTGCGTAGTAAATATGACTTCATCATGTACCCGCAGGCGAAAGCCAAGAGTGCGAAGGTCGCTTGAAAATACGGCTAGCAAGTTTCGAGCCTGTGACCTGGCGGCGGGAAGGACAACATGGCGGTGGCTGCAGTTCGTTCCACTCAACTTCTTCGGTCACAATCATCAACGAAAAACTAGGGGGATATATGCAAATGGAAACGACAGAGATAGGACAGGAACTTCGTAGCTTTCTCACAGAGAAGTTTCTTTTTGGCCGCCGCGAAACACTCAATGACGATTTGCCGCTGCTCGGCAATGTGATCGACTCCCAGGGGGTGATCGAACTGGTGGTGTTTGTGCAAGAGCGCTTTACCATCGCAGTCGATGATGAAGAAGTGACGACTGACAACTTTGCCACCGTGAAAAGTGTCGTTGCCTTCATTGAAAAAAAGCTTCACAGCAAAGCATAGACCTGACGAGCGGAGGCGCCCGTTCTCGTCGAACCGGTAAGGCCGCACAGCTACCACAGCCGCACAGCTACCACACTACCGCAACCCAGGAAAACAACCGTGACACCAGGTGAGCTACCGACGATTTCGGCGGACGTCTCAACGTCCATACGCATCTCCGATGTCGTGAAGCCGTGGGCAGACCGTATGCCCGATCATAAAGCGGTGGTTGATCCCAACGGCAGCTGGACGTATCGGGAGCTGGAGGGAACGATCTCGCAGACTGCGGATTGGCTCCGCGGTGCGGGAGTGCGAGCCGGCGACCGAGTCATGATCGTCGGTGAAAACTGCCGGGAATTTGTGGCTGTCTTGCTGGCAGTCGCTAGTCTGGACGCTTGGCCCGTGCCCGTGAACGCACATTTGTCGGCGCGCGAAATCGATGCGGTCCGTAATCACTGTGAAGCTCGGCGCCTGGTCTACACGACGAGCGTGTCCGTGCATGCCACCGAACATGCGAATCGGCACGGAGCGGTGGTAGAACAGGTGCGCGGTCTAGGGCAGATCGGCCTGGGCCCTCTAAACGAGAACGTCCAACCCGAGTCCATCGATGCTGACATTGGCAGTCGCGTCGCTGCCTTGATTTATACGTCGGGTACAACCGGTCTTCCCAAAGGCGTTATGTTGACCCACAACAACCTTATTTTCTCGGCGGGGGGGGCCGCAAAGATCCGGTCCATGAACCCCGAAGACCGCCTTTATGGCATACTGCCGCTCTCTCATATCGTTGGGCTCTCGATCGTTTTCCTGGGCACCCTGCTCAGCGGAGCAACGATCTATCTTGAGCCTCGATTCGATCCCGTGGCTGCACGTGTGGCGCTCGAGAGAGAGCGAATCACGATCATGTTAGGCGTGCCCTCCATGTTTTCCCTGTTCCTGCAATATGCGAAAATGAGAAATGTGCAGTCGTTGAAGCTTCCCGCGCTTCGGATCATTTCTTGTTCGGGAGCCCCACTGCCCCCTGCGATCAAGTCGTCGGTGGAAAGCCTATTTGGCCTGCCCCTCCATCATGGCTATGGCATAACTGAGTGTTCTCCTAACGTAGCGCAGGTGAGGGTTGATGCGCCGCCGCGCAGGGATAACTCGGTCGGCCCTATGTTTCCGGGAGTGGAAGCCAGATTGGTTGGACCGAATCGTCAGCCAGTACCCGCGGGAGAAGTGGGTGAATTGTGGGTGCGTGGGCCGAACATCATGAAAGGCTACTATCGCGCGCCCGAGGAAACCGCCGCCGCAATCGATGCCGAAGGCTGGTTTAACACCCGTGATCTTGCCCGCTTTGAGGATGGGTTTCTCTTCATTGTCGGACGCACCAAGGATCTCATCATCCGCTTTGGCTTCAACGTCTACCCTGCTGAAGTTGAGGCCGTTCTGAATGCCCATCCCGCAGTAGCCCAGTCTGCTGTGATCGGCAGGACGATCCAAGGAGATGAGGAGATTCTGGCCTTTGTCCAGGCGTCACCGGGTGCGCAGGTGACGGAAACGGACCTGGCGGAATACGCCGCAAAATACCTTGTCCCGTATAAGCGACCCTTACATTTCTTCTTAATCTCGACCATGCCCATGACGGCGAGCGGAAAAATTGCGAAAAGCGAATTGGCCAAAATTGCCGACGACATCAGCCAGAGGAACAGCTTGAGCGCCAAGCTTATGGAGGCACCTCGATCCGGATCGGACCCTGGCTCTCAAAACCTGGCCGCCGAGCTTTCGAGATCCCTTCCAGCGAAGTGACTCGGGTGCAGCCTACCCCGACCCCCTTTTGCCAACTGCACCCAATCGAGATCAGGACGCCCGATCTGACACCTGTTCAGGGCTAGTTAGGCACAAGGCCCGGCGATCCGGGTAAGCCACGGCTGCACGCCCGGCAAGTAGCAAGTGTAAACAAATCAACAACGTGCAGTCAGCTCGGAGAATTTTGCCCGGCCAGGAAGCCGCCGTCCAGAACCATGGACTGGCCCGTCATGAAAGATGCGCGATCCGAGCACATCCATACCACGGCTTCGGCGATTTCCTCCGGTCTCGCAAAACGACCGATAGGATGGCAACTCAGAACGTATTTGTGGACCAGCGGAGCACCAAAAGTCCGCTTGGCCATAGGTGTTTCGATTACCCCGGGACACACTGCGTTGACTCGAATCTTAGTTCGAGCGTTTTCGAGCGCTGCGGTCTTTGTTAGGCCGATCACTCCGTGTTTGCTCGCGGTATACGCTGCCGCCCCAGCCGATCCGATCATGCCCATAATCGACGACATATTTACAATCGCTCCGCCACCGCCCTGCTTGAGCATTTGCTGAATTTCGTACTTCAGGCAGAGCCAGACGCCCTTGAGATTGATCTCGATGGTCCGGTCCCAGTCTTCTTCGGATTGTCTGACGATGGGTACCCAAACACCCTCGATCCCGGCGTTGTTGAAAGCGACGTCCAAGCGGCCAAATTTCTCTACCGTCCTCTGGATGAGCGTATCAACTTCGGAAGCTTTTGAAACGTCGGTTTTCACAAACAGGCCATCGCCGCCGGCGGCACGAACCAGTGCAATGGTTTCCTCGCCTTCCAGTTCGCGCCGGCCCGCAACCACTACTTTCGCTCCCGCCTTCGCGAAAAGTACGGCGGTATCACGGCCAACACCCGATGTCCCGCCCGTTACCAGCCCAACTTTGCCTTCCAATTCCGCTGTCATAGTTTTCGCGTGAAGCTCCGTCAGATAGGTTTGCTAAAATACCTTCAATGAGAGCGCCAGTGTGCGTCAAGTGTGTTTTTCTTCTTCCTTCGCAATCAGTAACACGGGCCGCCACCCCGTCGCTTTTCAAGGCGTCGAGGCACACTTTGCCGACATGGAATCAAAAGTAGAATCAGGACGAGAACCGCAATCCTAAGCAATGGCTGAAACTATCGCCTCTTCGGCTGGCATACTCGGGCAGGCCAACGACAAACTTGTGGGCACGTGGAAACTAGTGTCCGCTTCGAGCACAGCCTCGGCCGGGGAGCGAAGCGAAAGTCCCTATGGTCCCAGTCCGGCGGGCTTCCTGACCTACACCGCGGATGGCAGGGTAACTGTCCTGATCAGCTACGGCGGGCGAAAGTCGCTCTCTGCTGGCGGTGGGGCTGGCGCGTCGCCGGAAGAACAGGCTGAGGCGTTTAAGACATTTCTTGCCTATGGCGGACGCTACACGCTCAGTGGCGACAAGGTAACCCACCATATTGAAATCTCATCGATTCAGAACTATGTAGATAAGGACCTGGTTCGCGGTGTCAAATTTGAGGGCGATCAAATCATATTGGTTACACCACCGACGCGGCTGAACGGAAAAATTCAAATCATCGAATTGATTTGGCAGCGTCTCCCGGCCGGTTCCTGATCGGCGTACTTTTTAGGAGGGTGGGATTGAGCTTGGAAACCGCGGATCCTCTCTGCACACGCGAACAATCGCCAAGATCGATCGCCTGCCAAGCCCACCTTTAGCACCTTTTGCAGGGCCACCGCGTTTCTCCTTCAAAATCCATCGATCCGACTGAATCCAGGTTGGTTGCGCAGGTACCGCGAAGGCTCCCCCGGATCGTTCTCTGCTAAACTCAACCTCAGCAGGGTGACGTTTCCGCGTGCGGGAAGTTCTGATTTTGCGAGCAGGTGAAAGTTGACCAAGGTTATCGCTCCGGTTGTTTTCAGCGACGAAATTCAGCAGGATCCCTACCCCACGTACGCGCGCCTGCACGAAGCAGGTTCGGTGCATTACTTGGATGTTGGCAGCAAATGGGCGGTATGGTCGATTGTCAGCCACGCCGAGTGCTCCTCGATCGCGAAAGACCCCAGGTTATCCGCCAAACGCGCGAAGCAGATGTTATTGCCTCTGCCATTCAGCCGCCAGTCCGAGTTCAGCGAACTCGCGCGCATGATGGGCTTGTGGCTGATTTTCATGGACCCGCCCGAGCACACCCGGCTGCGCAAACTTCTCAACAAGGGATTTTCGCCCGCTGTCGTGGAAGCCTTGCGTCCGCAAGTCGAGGCCATCGTTGATCAAATGCTAAAGCCGCTGCAGCATGGCTCGGAAGTCGACCTCATGCGCGAGTTCGCAAATCCAATACCGGTGCGCATCATTTTGGAAATGCTGGGAATACCGCAGGAACTGCGTGACACATTCGTCGAATGGTCACGAGCCATCGCGCTGTTTCGAGGCAATCCAAATCGCACGGTGGAAGAGGCCCGGGCAGCGCAAGATGCGCTCATTGCGTTAACCGAATTCTTCCGAAAGACCGTGGCGGAACGCCGGCGCAATAAAGGGAATGACTTGATCAGCCTCCTGATCGACATCGAGGAAGAAGGAGAGGTGCTGAGCGAAGACGAGCTATACGCGCAGTGTATCGCGCTGCTTTTCGCAGGGCACGAGACGACTCGAAATCTCATCGGCAACGGAATGTACACGCTCCTCGAACACCCGCAAGCGACTTCGGAGTTACGCGAGAGACCGGAGATGATCCGCTCCGCGGTGGAGGAGCTTTTGCGCTATGAGAGCCCCGTACAATTCACAGCTCGCGTGCTTAAGGAAGACATCGAGGTTTGCGGCCAGCAGATAAGAAAAGGATGGACAGTCCTGTGCATGCTCGGCGCGGCGAACCGCGATCCAAAACAATTTAAGGAACCGAATCACCTAGATCTGAAAAGGCTGAACAACCAACACCTGGCGTTCAGTGCGGGTCTGCATTTTTGCATTGGAGCCCAACTCGCACGGTTAGAGGGGCAGGTTGCGCTCCTGAATCTGGTGCAGCGTTTTCCGAAGATGAAGCTCACTGGCCCGCGACCGGAGTGGGCTTCTACATTTGGACTCAGGGGCCTGACAAGCCTTCCGGTAATTATGTGAAAACCTCGCGCGCACGATCCCTGCCGATCAGATCCCGCGCGGTCCCGAGATTAGAACCACCCAATTCACCCACTCCCGCTCACTGACGACGCCGAGCCGCCAGGCTCTACAAAGGTACTTCGATCAGCGTTGGCCCTTCCCCGTCCAATCCCGCCCTTAGCGCCTTCCCGAATGCGTCCAGCGAACCAACCCGGATGCCGGGCACTCCCATTCCCTTCGCCAACTGTACCCAATCGAGATCGGGACGCCCGATCTCGAACATGTCCAAGGCCCGGGCTCCCGGATTGCCTACGCCCAGATAAGAAAACTCACGCTTCAGGACCGCATAGTCACGGTTGGCGAAGACCACCGTTGTGACGTTGAGGCCTTCGCGCGCCATCGTCCACAACGCCTGTAGTGTGTACATGCCACTACCATCGGCACTCAGACACAAAACCTTCCGGCTGGGGCAGGCCACTGCGGCACCCACGGCCAGAGGCAAGGCGATCCCAATCGAGCCTCCGGTGTTACCCAGCCAGTCGTGTGGCGGAGCTCCTTTGGTTGCGCCCATCAGTCCACGGCCTGAGGTCATGGATTCATCCACCACAATGGCGTTTTCCGGCAGAAGCGCTCCGACTGCCGCGGCAAGTCCCGGCAGCGTGATTTCCCCGCTTGGCATCGGTGGCCGCTCCGCTTTCTCCGCTGTCATCTCTTCGCCGCGTAGTGACAAGGCCTCGGCAAGCGCACCGAGCGCGCCAACATAATCCTCGCCAGGGCTCGCCAGGGTATGGATCTCACACTCCGGCGACGTGAATTCGCTGCGTTTTCCCGGATAGGCGAAATACGCGACTGGAGCCTGAGCACCTACCAGAATCAACTGACGAAACTCTTTGAACTGCTCGATTCCCTGCTCGAGCACGTACTGAACGCGATCGACCCCTGGAGTCCCCGAGCCGCGTCGCAAGCGAGTGAGGGGATAAGGAGCCAGGAGTTTGGCCCCAGTAGCCGCAGCGATCCGCCCGGCGGTAACCAGTCCGTCGCCATACAACCCGTTCCCCGCCAGCAGGATCGCGGTTCGCAAACCTGACCGAAGCATGGCGGCCGCACGCTCGATGGTTGCCGTCGTGGGCAACTGAGGTCCAGGTAAAGCGGAAATCGCGGCAATCGTTCCGCCCTCGCTCCAAGCCACATCGGCAGGAACGATAAGCGTCGCAATCTGGCCAGGAGCCGTACGCGATCGGACGACGGCCTCGGCTGCGTCTCGGCCTACCTCGGATGGAGACCGCGAAGTCCGCAGCCATTTGGAATACGCCCGCGCGATGGCTTCGATGTCGGACGCAAGCGGCGTGTCATGGCGCAAATGATATGTGGCGTGCTGTCCGACGAGGTTGACAATGGGGACGCGCGCCCGGCTGGCGTTGTGCAGATTCGCAAGGCCGTTCGCGAGACCGGGGCCGAGATGCAGAAGCGTGCATGCGGGTTTTTCAGCCATGCGCGCATAGCCGTCAGCCGCTCCCGTGACGACACCTTCGAACAGACCGAGCACGCACCGTATTGCCGGCACTCGCTCAAGCGCAGCGACAAGATGAATTTCCGAAGTGCCGGGGTTGGCGAAGCACACTTCAATCCCACTCGGCACCAGGGAGCCAACGAGACTTTCTGCACCATTCATCTGTTTAGACAACTGTATCCTTTCCGCTTTGCCGGAGTCGATCATCGTAAGAAGTCTTCAAGCCCGACATTCAGGAATCGGCCACACGCCGAATTCCTGGAACATCGGACAAGTGCAAACCCACAGGTTGAAACAGAGCCGAGTTTTCTACCAAGCTATGAAAACGGTGAAGGTCTTAGACGCCCTAAGCCATAAACCCAAGCCGCGGTCGATGAATCGAGAAGTAGCCTTAGAGCATGCATTTCCTTAAACGGAATATACCTACGCCCTGCTATATCAACTCATGCGAGAATCGGCGAACGCTTCTTCCAGATACCTAGAGAGGACAGAAGCGAGACTTTCGAAGTGCGTCGCCATCATCCCCAGGTGATCCCCGGGCACAGTTTCGACCTCGAACTCATCGGCTAAGGGAGCCCAGACTGCCACAGCGTCATCAGGGAAACGCGAGCTGATTTCGGCCCGCACGAACTTTATCTTGCCCGGGTAAAACCGGGGTCGGTAACGGGTCAAAGCCAGCTCCGCGCTGTTCCGCACACGCTGCATCGCTGGGGTGAACGATGCGCTCACCGGTGGTTGATAAGGCGCGCCGCCCAGAGCGTGTAATCTTCGCTTCGCCTGCCGCGTCGCGAGGCGTATCTGCTGCCCCAACGACAGATAACGTATGTTCGGGTATCCGTCCAGCATGGCCAGCAGCGCGACCTTTTCCCCATTTGCGGAGAGGCGTTGGGCCATTTCGAGCGCTACCAGGCCGCCAAGCGAGTAACCTACGAGGAGGTAAGGACCGTAAGGTTGCAATTCCCGGATCGCATCCAGATGAAATTGGGCCATATCCTCGACGCGTTCCAACGGTTCGTCCAGCCCATCCATGCCCATCGCTTGCATCCCATAGATCGGATGGTGCGATTCGATGCACCTTGCGAGTTGGAAGAAATCCATAACGGTGCCACCCAGACCATGCGCGAGAAAAACCGGCGGCTGCTTAGCGCCTGCCTTCAGCAGTACAAGTGAGGGGAACCGTAGTGGGACGGGCTGCTCCAGCAGGGCGGCCAGAGCCGTGATGGTACGCGCCTGATAGATCGTCACCGGCGGTATTTCTCGGTCACACACCTGCGCAATTTCGTTAAATAGTTGAAGCGCTAAGGAAGAATCGCCCCCGAGATCAAAAAAGTCATCGTCGACACCGACGGACGACAATTGCAGCACGCGCTGCCAGATCGGGATCAGTACCTCGATCATTGAGAGTGTGGCTTCAGGCTTCACAGTACACCTGGTCGGCGGGAACCCAAGAGACCAATTGGACTCCGGCGAAATGCTGACACGCATTCTATCGGAAAATCTTTGGGCCGAAGATCTGCGATCATGAATGTGCGAACGCCCAATAGAGTTCCCGAGCCTTCGTGTAGATTGGGCCGAAGGCAAGTGGGCGGTCGCCAATACGAGTCACCGGAACCACCTTGGAATAGTTTCCGGTCGCGAAAATCTCATCTGCCTTCTCAAAATCCTGGTAAGTGAGAGTCTTCTCCGCCACACTCACGCCACTCTGGCGCAGCAACCCGATTACCCTCTGGCGGGTAATGCCGGCCAGAAAAGTTCCGTTTGGAATCGGCGTAAACACCACGCCGTCCTTCGCCATGAAAATATTCGAAGTTGCGAGTTCGGCGACATTGCCCAGCATGTCACAGACGATGGCATTGTCGAAGCCTCGCGCTTGCGCTTCAAAAAGCGAACGGGAATTGTTGGGATAGAGACATCCCGCTTTGGCATCGACTGGCATGCTCTCAAGAGTTGGCCTGCGATAGGGAGAGAGCGTGACGGAGAAGCCCTTGGGAGTGCGCATGGGCGCCTCGTAAATCGACAGACACCACCGGGTAGACTCGGGATCGTGTGCCTGAACCCAGGGTCCTTCGTTCTCTCCCCAATACATTGGCCGGATGTAAAGCGCAGCATCCTTGTCGAATCGTTTGATCCCCTCGCGGGCTAGCCTGATCCACTCTTCGGTTGAAACCACCGGTTTAAGAAACAGTTTTCTGGCGGAGTCATTGACTCGTGCGCAGTGAAGCTCGAGATCCGGCGTGACCCCTTCGAACGCTCTGGCACCATCGAACACCACCGAGCAAAGCCAGGCAGCATGAGTGCGCGGGCCCATGATTCCGATGTTGCCCTCGTGCCAATTCCCCTCAAAGAATGTCTGCGTCTTTGACCAACCGGTTCCGAGTGACAATCGACTCCTCCGTGCTACAAGCTCTTGACTTCCGTCTCCCTTGATGGACCAGCACCGCAACGGCGCATCGCGGCATCCATCGATCGCCTCAATTTGAATAACTGACAGTCCGTCGCCGGGCGAAGGTCTCTGACGGTGGTGACTTGAGACGGCGACATTTGGGTTGGCGACGCTGACAGCATGTTTGATCCCTGGTACGTTTCAGTCTTATCGACGGAGCGCACACTAGCTTTTTGGGTTACCGACCGCAGGGGGGATAATGCTGCGCGGTGCCGCAACTGGGAATCTCCAATTCCAGCACTTCGTGGTCCACTCCGGACCTTCCATAAGCATATGTAAGCGCGTATGTTATGTCCAGTGACCGGAGTTACCGTAGGTTACCGCAGGCACCTGCCTGCTGCCTTAGTGGAAAAGTCTTTCCAAGTCCCGACCGGTGTAAACGGCAACTGCCGATGCGTCCCCGTTCTCTTATCCTCTCGTCCTCTCGGAGGCATAACCGAAAATCGCTTTCAGCTCGAGGAATTCTTCAAGCCCGGCCTGTCCCCATTCTCTACCGTTGCCCGACTGCTTGTAGCCTCCAAAACAACCCGCGAAGTCGACGCGTGCACCATTCATGTGGACGTTGCCGGATCGAAGGCGCTTTGCCACCTGAACAGCCCGCTCCTTGTTTCCTGAGGTTACAAAACCCGACAAGCCATAGGGAGTATCGTTCGCCATTCGGACTGCGTCCTCATCGTTTTCATAAGGAATAATGCAAAGAACAGGTCCGAAGATCTCCTCGCGCGCGATGGTCATGTCATTGCGTACATCGGCAAACACAGTCGGTTTCACGAAGTAGCCCCTCGTGAAACCATCGGGACGGCCGGGCCCTCCGGCGACCAGCTTTGCGCCTTCTTCGATACCCTTGTGGATGAGGCGTTGCACCTTGTCGAATTGGGACTTGCTCGCGAGCGGTCCGATCTGGGTACCTTCTGTGAATGGATCACCAACTTGAGTGGCCGCGGCCGCCTGCTTCGCCGCACCTACTGCCTCAGCCATTTTGGATCGGGGGACAAGCATCCGAGTAGGAGCGTTGCAGGACTGTCCAGTGTTGCGGAAGCATTCCTGCACGCCCTGCTTGACCGCATTCTCGAAGTCCGCGTCATCCAGAAGGATGTTGGCTGATTTGCCGCCGAGTTCCTGGGTTACGCGCTTCACCGTGGGTGCCGCGGCCACGGCCACCGCGATGCCGGCTCGCGTGGACCCGGTAAAGGAGACCATGGCTACATCGGGATGGGACGAGATGGCGGCGCCAACCGTGGGCCCATCGCCATTCACCAGGTTGAAAACACCAGGGGAGACGCCAGCTTCGTCGAGGATCTGCGCAAACAAATAGGCGGAGAGGGGAGCCATTTCGCTAGGCTTGAGAACCATGGTGCACCCCGCCGCGAGTGCAGGCGCTACTTTGGCGACGATCTGATTCATGGGCCAGTTCCATGGCGTAATGAGTCCGCACACTCCGATGGGCTCATTTCGCATGAGGGTCGAACCCTTTAGTTCTTCGAACTTGAAATCCGCCACGACCTTCACGATTTCCATCAGATGCGCGAGTCCGGCAGGAGCCTGCGCCTTTCGGGATAGGGAGCTGGGGGCGCCCATCTCAAGCGAAATGACCTTGGCCATTTCCCCCATCTTTGACTGATAAATTTCAATGATTCGACGGAGCAGTCCCAAGCGCTCCTCCCGGCTTGTTTCCGAATACGACTCGAAGGCGCGTTTCGCCGCAGCCACAGCTCGATCCACGTCCGCGGCACTGCCGAGCGAGATCGTCGCGATTGGCTCCTCGTTGGCAGGGTTGATGATGGTGAAGTCGTGGGCTCTCGTTGGATCGACCCATTTCCCGTCGATGTAGAATTTTCGGCAATCCTTCATAAGTTCGAGTTTAATGTGGCGAAGGCTGATTGGATACCGACGCCACCGAGTTTGTTGTCCTTTGGTTCTCTGTCAGTGACAGCACGGCAAAAGCAGTCGCCGCGTCGCTCATAAAGCGCCCGGTGTCGGATGACATGTGTCGCCGCTTGTTCACCGAGGAAGCAGGCCAGAACCCTTCCGCCCCATTCTGGTTGGCCATAAGCCATGAGATTCCACGCTTCAGTTGGAGATTGTCACGGGATAGGCCCGCCTCTTGCAGAGCAAGCGTGACCAGGCTGGTGGCGACACCGTCACTCTTACCATCGATGGGAGTCCCATCTTCCCGGAGCCACATGTTCTCGAGGCTCCGAAAACTCCAACCGCTCCACCTCCACGCCAGGGAAGCCAGTCTCCAGCCGCCATCCGCTCGTTGTTTACTCAGGATTTCCTTAATGATAGCTTCTCGCTGTTCCGGCGCGAGCAGTCCCGGCAACTTGGTCGAAGCCCAGAGCAGGAAAACGCGATTGATGGGGGATTGGGCTGCGCTTTCCCGGTTCAGGTATTCCCGCAAACGCTTGAGATTCTCCCCGATCTCATGGGTCGTTGCGTAATTCCCAGGGGCGGTCCCCACTGCGATGGCGGCTAGGGCCGCGCCGTAGTATGCGGAATCGTTTGCTTCCCAAGGCTCCTGGTCGAACTGAAGCCAAAACCATGCTCCCCGGTTGTCTCCCGAGGTCTGCTGTAATGCCCACATGTTGTCGAACGCGGTGCGCGTGTCGTCACTAAGCTGTCCGCTCTGAGCGTCGTGGCTGGCAAGGATCAGCGCGTTGAGAACGGCCTCGGTCCCACGGGACTCAGCGGTTTTATGATCATATCCCTGGTCGCTGTAGTACGGCCCAATAGCCTTCCAAAGCCGTACCCGCTTGGTGACATTCTCGATCAGTCTGCGTTCATTGACGGACGGACCTTGCTCGGCGAGCGCGGCGCGGAGGGCAGGCCGCGCGAGAGCGTAGGGTAAGGCCGTATGACAGGATATGCAGAAGGTGTCGTGATCACGGGCGGACCCGGTCCATTCCATCCACCACTGCTCACGGTAGTCAAGGTATGCTGCGGCGGTCTTTGGATCCCAGGAGTCAGAGACTTGGGGTACGGCGTGCGAGCAAGCCGCCATCGCTCCGGCCATAAAGCACACCAACAAGGCGCCTATTCCTCGCGTGCCCGCTTTCATGGGGATCGTTCCTCCAAACGGTTCGAACCATGACCCGACAACAGACTCACCAGAGAAATGGGGGGGGTGGGAAAGGCTGCCGACCATCGAAACTCTTGTATCATTATACAAGAAAGGAGGTTATCTCGAATTACAACCGCCACCTAGGGATGGCTTCGACCAACACGCAGACATTGATAAGCAAAGGAGGTCGTCCTCTGAAGCGTCTGCCTCGCGACCAGTACAAACCAAGCTGATTTTCCGATCGAATTCTGGCCGGCAGTCTTCCACATGGACCGCAACAATCTTAGTCGTTCCCGATGCGTCACTCGAATTTTCACTCCCTTCGAGGCGATCATGTCGTATGCCCTTCCTTCCACATAGCCTGACCGAATATCCTTCCTCAGGCAGTCCATCAGAGATAGCGGGATGTCGTGTTCGACGATCGCATCGGGAACAAACAAGGGAAGCTTGCCGCTTTTGATCAGATTGGCCAACAAAAGAGTGTCTTCAGCCCTCAGCGCGGCGGGATCAAACACAGCGCCGTCTGCCCGGGCGCGCCGAATGGCGAACCCAGCCGTGTTCAGGTATCGAATCCGGCCGTCGGGCTGGAGCATGTGGTCTTGCAAGGCTGTGAGCCTCAGATCTTCTGCCCTGCCGACCAGGCTGGAGGAATTCCCAACCAGCCGAAGTTGAAAGCAATCGTGCTGAGGCGACTGGGCGATCGCTGTATTCAGGGCGGCTAGACAGTTTGTCTGGAGTCTGCAGTCAGCATCCACGAATAGCAATACTGTGCCTTTGGACGTCCGAATTCCTTGATTTCTAGCAGATGGAATCCCCATATGACACTGACGGGTTACTGTGAACGGGTAATAATGGGCCGAGCTGCGAATGAATTCTGGAGCGGTTTCCGTGCTGCCGTCGTCCACAATGATGACTTCGAAGCTAGGGCCCTTCGTTTGCTGCACTAAAGATTGCAGACATCGATCAAGGGGTATCCAATCGTCGTGAACAGGTATAACAATGCTGAATTGCGGTGCCGCCGTAAAGATAGATTCACGCTGAATCATGGGCCATTTAGCCTGACCTGCAAAAAGGTGCACCCGAGGGTAGGATTTCACACTTTAACACTCAACCGTGAATTCAAGGTTCGCTTTTGGGTACTTTGGTTACAAAATCGCTGCCTCGCCGAAGATCTCCGATCTGTTTCCTGAACCCTTCCGCCCGTATAAGTGAGAGGTCCCGAGCGCTGGTGTGCAATGGCTCTCTTTAGATTCTACGACGCCAAGGTGCAGCGTAAGTCCGAAGCCCGAGTCCACGATGTGCCGAGATGTTAACCGCCTCACTGGCAGACTCCATCACCAGGGTGGGATCATCTTTTTCTCGTCGCTTTGGCGGCTATATTCTCGCTGCTTTGGATTGTGCGCCGCAGTGAGCAAGAAAAACCAGGAATCAGATAAGAAGCTTATTGATCCCGATCAAGGTAGCGGGCCCGTTCTTGGACTGGCCGTGCTCCTGGGCATGGTCGGCATGGTAAGGAACCAAGATCAAGCCAGCTCCGAGTTTCGAAGATGCCAAGGCGATGCTGCAGACCGGAAATGCCCCCTCTTGCACCCGGATCGTCTCCCTTTCTTGACGGACGTGCCTCTCGTGGTGAGCGAGATGCGGGAGCCGCCGCATTCATGAAGCGGGTCATGGGACTACTACCTCCACAGGGGTCGAGCGGGTGCTCTCCTGTCCGCTGGAACTCACCGATGTGGCCGCATAGTAGTAGGCCTGGCCGGAGACAACTGTGGTATCGGTGTATGCCGTGGTTGTGTCCAAAGGGGAATTGATCTTGGCATATGTGCCGTTCGCAGTGGTGCTGCGATAGACGTTGTAGCCCGCTGCACCAGAGCTGTAATTCCACAAAATGTTGACGCTGTACGGCGTCGCCGTACTGCTGGAGCCGGTCACAGAGGCAAGCGCCTGCGAGTCGGAGGCATTACTGGCAAAAGTGAGAGAACCATTCACCGTCCCGCTGCTTTGTGGCGTAAAGGCCACGTTAAAGGACAGGCTCTGGCCCGAGGCGAGCGTCAGCGGGAAAGACACGCCCTGCAAGATAAATTGGGAGCTGCTGCTGCTGGCCGAAGATACGGTAACACTTGCGCCGGTGGCGCTGATGGTCATCGGCAGCGTCTCGGTTGTTCCCTCCTTCACATTGCCGAAGTTAACGACCGTTGGAGCGAGGGTCAAAGAGCCGACGGTGGGGCTGGGGGTGGGGGTGGCTCCCCCGCCCGTGCCCGAGAGGGGTACGGTCAGCGCGACACTAGAAACGTACAGGCTGCCTCCTACGGTTCCGGCAGATTTCGGGGCGAAGCTAACGTTCAACGTGACGCTTTGTCCTGAGTTCAGAGTCAAAGGGAATGAGGCACCGCTCACCGAGAATCCGCTACCCGTTGTGCTGGCGCTCTGGAGAGTGAGATTAAAGGGACGATCGTTCGTGAGCACGACAGGCACGGTGGAACTGGCTCCTATCGCGACTGAGCCAAATGGCACGGTGGAAGGACTGGCGATCAGGGACACGCTGGTCGTGCCGCCTCCCCGGACGTCAAGCACAAAGGTAGCGTTCGCGGCGTCGCTCGAGAATTGGATGGTTCCGACCGTCAATCCCGCCGTAGCGGTGAAGCTTACATTCAAATCGACACTCTGTCCTGCCGGCAGGACCAGCGGCAGGCCCGGATTGGAGACCGTGAATTGGGAGTTGCTCGCCGCAATTCCCGAGACCGTCGCACTCGTCTGTCCGTTATTCGTCAGGGTAACCATCAAGGTTTTGGTCTGACCGACAACGACCCAGCCAAATCCAAGGCTCGCGGGTGAAGCCGTGAGTTGTGGAGTAGTCGCGCCAGCGCTCACGGGAAACATACCGAGCAGCGCGATTACTATCCCGATGGTTAGAAAGTGCACGGTGCGGATGTGAAGAGATGCAAGGATGAGCTGGGGGCGTCGCATACCATTCAGTTTGAACGCTGCGCCGCGAGAGGGCTAGGTTCCGATGGTTCAGGAACCCCTGTCCCAAAGGACAATAGTCGCGAATGAGGGACGCTGAATATTTCGCCGTTGGTTGCGGTTTTCCTAGCGCTGAATGGTGCCTGATGTAAACAAGGCGGGGGATGGCTGCCTGCTGTGATTAAGGAAAATGAGCGAATAACTTAACACCACCGGCCCGGAAAAGGAGAGTAGCCAAAACCGGACCGGCGGCGTTTCCGAAGGGAAGGCGCCCTTCAGAAAGTTGAGTGTCCGTCGAACTTTGTCGGTTAGAAACTGATAGTCCCGCGTCAAAGGCCGACGCGGGACCATCTTCGGTTTACGGCAAATAGTAGCGGAATGAAGTGAAGACCATGTTGTCCAGTCCTGAGGGTGACCCTGAAGTTCCTGTCCCTGGGGTGCCAGACCACGTCTCACGCGTCACATAGGAGTACTGCGTGCCGAACTGGAACCTGCCCTTGGGCCCGTTGTAGAAGCGGTACCAGAAGCCGACCGTACCCTCGAGCACCGCTCGTGTGTCGCTGGTGCAATGGGCGAGAGCGCCGGGATCAAATCCGGCGCTGGTTGTGACGCCCGAGGTTGTGCCAGTAGCTGGCAGCGTTTCGGTGTAGCAACCAGCATTGCTGAAGTGGGGAGATCCGTAACCGACGTACCCCGGTTCGATTGGATAGGTAGTAGTAGTAGTAACCCCCCCTGGTGCGGTGGTTACCGTTGTCGTTGTCGTCGGCACCACCAAATAAGGATCGAAGCCATACGTCCGGCCAGCGTACTCCGTTCCGCCGTAAGCGTAGACGTCGAGCTTCTTGCTGTGCCACTCCAGCGTGGCTACACCCTGAAAATTCCTGATCAGATGGACCGTTCCATCGGGATTGATCGAAACATCGGAGAGCTGAGCAGCCCCGTAGCGGCCAATTCCGCTGCCTCCGAAGCCATGCAGGCCGAAAACGATATGCTTGTCGGCGAACATCCAGCGTGCATTGGCACCAAAGCCTCCCCCTTCTTTCGAGGCGTTGTAGGCGCCCGCCACGCTGGGTGCGGTTAAGGTGCTGGAGAGGGCGCAGTCAGGACTCGTGTACTGGTAGCAGGGGAAGACGCGGTCGGTGAAGCGGTCGGCCAGGCCAAAAATCTCGTAATGCCCAAAGCCCGGATCGAAGGCGATCTTGGCGATGAGATCGGGTGAAGGATTGGCCGTGTAATTGGCGGTGGTGTTGTAACTATTGTTGGCGCCCGCCTCGCCGAGCAGATAATTGCCATCGTTTGAGTGCGTGGTGAGCGTGCCTTGCGGGTT
>Ga0302325_10012423_pt1 | contig 18265 bp, 15 predicted proteins | sample Palsa_T0_2_FD_201948 | JGI IMG/M metagenome (GOLD analysis project Ga0302325, IMG submission 201948) | Peat permafrost microbial communities from Stordalen Mire near Abisko, Sweden - Palsa_T0_2 | ecosystem: Environmental > Terrestrial > Soil > Palsa > Peat permafrost | place: Sweden: Abisko...
CAAGTATGAACTGGGCGACGGGGCCACCTGTGTCGGGCGAGGCGCGCAGAACGACCTGGTGATTCAGGGGCCGGATGTCGCCAGCGTTTCCATCTCGCATCTGGAGATTCGCCGGGAAGCCGCCGGTTTTCGGCTTCGCGATCTCGACAGCACCAACGGAACCTACTTGAATGGGGAGCGCATCACCGAGGTGGATCTTTGCGCAACGGCTACGATACGGTTGGGATCTCAGGGGCCAGAACTTACTTTTACGACCGAGGAGCCCGCCGCCGCCGAATTAGACAAGACCATGGCCATTCCCGAAGGCATCCTGCAGCCGCCCGCTGTGGAACCCGCGGCGCCATCCGGAACCTATGAGGGGCTACTCTGGAAAGCCGTGACGCGCGCCCGGCACGCGCGTTTGAAGGGTTGGGGCGACCAGACCTTGAGCATCATGCGGGAGACGCTGCGGCTGGCTCTGCGGCACACCAGCCGGCGCTTACATTGGACGATCGGCATCCTGACCGCAGTCTTGATCGGCGTGGCCGGCGGCGCGGCGTGGAAAATAGCGGCGTTGGATCGCGAGAAGCACTCTATCGACCGGCGTATCCATCAGGTCGAAATGCAATTGCAGCAGACCTCTGGAAAGCCCACGGAGTTGGACCGCCTGATTTCCGAGCTGGCCGAGTATCAGGGTCGAGCGCAGCAACTGGAGCGCAATCCGCTCTATCGGTTCGGCCCGCATGACAAAGAGGATTTCCTGATACAGGAGATCCGCACGCTCATGGCGGAATTCGGCGCCGAAGTGTACAGCGTACCGCCCGAATTCGCGGAGCGCGCGGGCCACTACATAGAGCTATACCAGGGACCCGACCGTCCGCTGGTGGCACGAGTGCTGAACGACTCCGCGGGCCAGCTCAAGGTGATGCGGCTGATACTTCAGGAAGAACAGTTGCCCGTCGATCTGGCCTACATCCCGCTGGTCGAGAGCGCCCTGGCAAGCGATAAGGCCAGCCCGGCAGGCGCGTTGGGCCCGTGGCAGTTGACGCCGGCGACGGCCAGAGCCTTCGGCCTGCGCGTGGACAAGCAGGTCGATGAGCGGACCAATCTGGCGAAATCCACGCGGGCGAGCTGCCGGTTCCTGCGGGAGTTGATCCTGGATTTCGGCGCCGGCAGCTCGGTGATGTTGGCGTTGGCGGCGTATAATCTGGGCCCGTCGAAGGTGAAGCAGGCCGTGATGAACACGGTTCGCGACCCGATTAAACAACGGGACTTCTGGTATCTGTATCGCGTGAACGCACTGCCAAGGGACACTCGCGAATATGTTCCTAAGGTAGTGGCCGCCATGATCGTCGGCCGCAACCCGCGGCATTTCGGGTTTTGACACAGTGTTGCCTCCCACCTCCGAGAACCAGTCGCCGGGGTTGAATCCGTCTCTTTTATCCCAGCCAGCGCGCCGGGGGCCGTGGATCATCGTTATCGCGCGATTGGGCAAGGCCGCCGTTCCCGACAAGATTCTACATATCTGCAACCAGTCCGATTTCAAGCGCCGACCGACAACTGCGACGGTACTCCGTCAGACGGCAGTAACCCATATGGCGCGCTGGCGCAAGCCACCCACGGAGCCTTTTACGGGACGACCTATGATGGTGGCGCTACAGTCGATTGCGGCACGATCTTTAGAATCACCCCGGGCGGCCAGCTAACAACCCTGCACACTTTCAGCGCGTCTACGGGCTACGGGCCCCAGGCCGGGTTACTTCAGGGCACGGACGGGACTCTCTACGGAACAACCGCCTTTGGTGGCACGAGCACGAGTGGCCTCGGCACTATCTACAGCCTGCCTGTTGGATTAGGCCCATTCATTTGGATTAGGCCCATTCATAAAGACGCTTCCCACCTCTGGGAAGGTGGGATCTGAGGTTAAGATCCTGGGAACGAACTTAACCGGCGCGAGTAGCCTTACCTTCAATGGCACTTCGGCGGCATTTACCGTCGTCTCTGCCGCAGAACTCACTACTGCAGTGCCAGCGGGCGCTACGGCCGGCATGGTCAGTGTGGTGACGCCGAGCAGCACGCTATTGAGTAACGTGGTCTTTCGAGTGACGCAGTAAATGCCTGTTGAGGTGCCCCATAACGGAGGCATTGAGCGGCATTAGCGGTAGGAACTCGGCTTAATCGCCGTGAGCCGCTGTTGCACGTGCCCGAGTTCCCGCACTCTGCCGCGGAACGCTTTGAGCCCGATGTAGACGACCTTGCGTCTTTCACTGGCCTAGTAACTCTCGCGGCCTATTGCGCAATGTACACCTGAAATGTGACGCTCTGAAATTCCCCCATTTGCAGGAAGAGTGGTGTGCTGGCCGGAAGAAGGCACATCCAGCAAATGGTTCGCCATCAATGAACGGACGTGGCTGGCCCCAGGATGGTTCCGCCGGCATCGTGCGTGCGGAACTGCGCGACATTCCAGGCGAGCGAGACCGCCAGCGCAGGGACGCCGCCAGCGCGATCCAGCGAAATCATCCATATTCTCTGAGAATAAGCCGCATGCGCTATAGTGAAGGCCATGAGGAAATATCGCTTTCCGTAGAAAGCTCCGTGCTCCCGGGCGATCCCCCTTGGGCACATCTGCAGCGGCGAGATTGAAAGCGAATGACCGTATCGACGCGAAGTGCGAACCTCGGCCGGCATGTGTTTGGAGCGGCGGCTTTGGCTTTTGGCCTCATCACGCTGGCCTGGCACAACTACAAGGATTGGGATCAACTGCGTTACATTCTGAACGCTACCGACGGCCCCATCTTAGTCTACGCCGCCGCTGCCGCACAGATCGTGGGCGGCGCCGCAATCCAGTTCCGCCGGACCGCGAAGACGGGCGCAGCCGCCCTAGGTGCGATTTATCTTGTCTTCGCCTTGCTTTGCGTGCCAGGAATCGTGGCCACCCCGCAGGTTTACGATAGCTGGGGCAACTTCTTCGAGCAACTCTCTCTTGTGACCGGAGCGGCTATGACTTATGCGCGCGTGTCATCGGCATGGGCGCCGGAGACGCTTAATCGGGCCGGGCGCAACCTTTTGGGCATATGTGCCATTTCCTTCACCCTCGAACAGGCGGTTCACCTTGACGCTACCGCCAGGCTTGTTCCGAAGTGGCTTCCGCCAAATCAGATGTTTTGGGCGATAACCACAACTGTTCTGTTCGCACTCGCGGCCGTGGCTCTGCTTACGAATCGAATGGCGCTTCTAGCGACTCGCCTACTGACAACTATGATCGTGATCTTTGGGCTACTCGTGTGGATTCCGTTGCTTCGTTCGGGTCCCCGCAGTCATGGGAACTGGAGCGAAACCGCCGAGACGTTCGCTATTGCCGGAGCCGCATGGATACTTGCCGATCTCCTCGGCGAGAATCGACTTTATGGCAATCGCCTCCGATGACGTGGGGTGTTCGTTCAATGCTATACCAGCCGAATGAGGCCCGAGTCAGACATTTATTCATCGGCACCCTAGCGCTTTGCTGCCGGGCTGTTTCTTGTGGATGGCGAGTCTGGCCGTCGTCCCTTTGGCCTGCTGGCTGAAAATAACCGGTCAAAGCGGGAAACTGCGATGACAAGCTGGCCGATGATCAGGCAGATCCCGATTTGCCAGGGCGACCACCACGTTTAGTTGTTGTACCAACGCAGAACTCGGAGAGCGCGCAGTGTGTTCCAGCGGCTTGCCCTGCCTACACCGGTCTCCATCTCCAATGGAATATGTTCGGGATGAAGGAGGTTGAGCGGCCAGCGCCCGTTCTGGTGACGGCGCTCCATCACGGTTTCGATGGCGTCACTGACGCGGCTGTCGGGTTTGATTCCCGCATCCCGCAGATAATCGAGTCCGCGCAAGACGTCGTAGTGCCAAAAGGCCGGGAACGAGAAGCGCAGCCAGCGTTTGTCGATGACTTCGCCGGTTCGAAGCGAGCGGGACATGCGGCGCTCGAGCAGATAGTTTTCGGCCCTCTTGCGGGCCTCGGTGACGGCCAGCGATTTGCGCCCCGCTCGTTCGTATTCGAGCAGTCCTTCGAGCACGCAGATGGTGGTATGGAACGAAGAGCGCCGGCTTTTGGGTGCTTCGCAGTTCCAGCCGCCATCTGCGAGCTGCTCGCCCAGGAGTCGATGGGCCAGTGCGTCGTTGGGTTCCTTGAAATACGAACCGATGCCGAGGATTCTGCCGTTGATGCAGGGCTCCGTTTCGCCGTGAAGGAAGGGCCGGTTGTTGAGCCGCTTAAACACGAGCCGCTGATCGACGCGGCCGATCATTTTGCGAGCCGCCTTGGCGGCGGGGTCGAGACCGAGGTCCTTCAAGACGACGAGACTGTAGAGGGTAATGAGCAAGCATCGGTCCTCCTTCGGCAGGTCGTCTCTCCACCCGCGGAGGCCCTCACCCCAGTTGCCGGCAGGAGATTGGAGGGCGAGAAGTTGGGCTCCCCAGCCTTCCGTTGCGACGCGCGACCGCTCGGCTGCAATCGCGTTGGGGGCTTCACTGGTGAGGTCCCTCATGACCTGCCAACGGATGGCCGGGTCGGCATCGAGGAGCCATTTGATGTGTGCGGGCCGGGGTGCGTAATCGTGTAGGCGCATTGGTCCGTTATAGCAAGTGGCCGCTCTGGCGGAAGTGGGGGAAAAATTCTTCTGGGCTGAGTTATTCGAAGCCTTCCACGGCGATGCGGTGAACGTTTTGCCGGTGCGGCAGCATCGCGATGTATGCATCCTGGGAAGGCGCGGCCAGAACCCGATCATAGTCGGGGCTGGGGACACCTACTTCTTCATTTCTCCGTCGTCGATGTTGGCATCCATGTGCATGTCCATTCCGGCCCATACGTCGTTTGGGGACTTGGCGTTGGGGTAGACATGAGTCATCCATCCGAAGACCACTGGAATCCAAAGTCCGTGCGCCTGTTTGCATGCCTCTTCGGTGTGGATACTCCCTTGCGGGCCAAATTGCGCATGCGGCCCATATTGCTCTTCGAGAGGCAAGCTTCGCGGTCCGCCGCAGAAGTCCACATGACGGTGCCAAGTCGCGATGCTGAGCGGAGCGACGGAATTCAGATGTTCCGCCGTCGAACCTTGCGGGGCGGTGTACATGACGCCCACGGCCTGCATGCCTTCGGGCGTGCGCTTGTACAGGATCGACCCCGGATGACGTAGTTCACGGTGCGCTGCTCCAGCCGGTTGTAACGGTAGTTCGTGTAGTGGACCTCTTCGCCCAGTTTGCCGGTGGGATGAAACGGCCTATAGCCGTCTCGAAGCGCGGCGTTCACATCGGAGTAATGTGCGACTACGCTCCGAGCGGTAGCGACGATCCGCTGGGCGCGCTGTTCATCTCCCGGTTGCGGTTTGCCCATTGCAACAGTGCGCCCGTCACGGGGGCGCGTCGCCAACGGTGCCGTGACTCAGCCGTGGCCGGAGCCGATCTCGTTCCAGATGACCAACTGCCAGGGACCGATGGCCCGCCGCGTCGCCGATTTGCGGCTGGCGCAGGGCATCATCAGCGCGCCCGACGCCTGCGACCCCCGCTGGGTGCCGGTGCCCCTGCAAGGGCCCGCTCTCAAGAGGCCGATCCGGGTGGCCGCCGTTCGCGACCCGGCCGGCGCCGGGATCGATTCGCACGTTCGTGCCGGGATCGACCGCGCAGCCGGTTGGCTTGCCGACGCCGGATACGAGGTGGTCGACGTGGAGCCGCCGGAGATCACCAAGGTCGCGCAGTGCTGGTTCGACGCAATCTGGGCTGATGTTGGCGCAATGTGGCCCGGCATGCAGCCGATCACCGGAGACGGCGAGCGCGGCTTCGTCGAGGCTTGCTTGGCCCAGGGGGTGTTCAAGCCGGTCGACCAGACGGCGCAACGTGCGGCCTGGGTCGAGGTGTATCAACATGGATCTCTTGTTAAGCACTGTAGTGGGCCACGACTCGTGCCACCTTTCCCAGTCACGCGCAGAATCGGTGGAGAACTGCTTGATCGAGCGGGAGGGACTGCCCGGCGCGGGATTCACTGCGCGTGGATTCGGCGCCACAAGCGCACTCCGCGAGAAATCTCATGACGAGTGGTTGGCGGAGTGCTCGGCCTCGAGTCGGGATTATGATTGAGCGCACATGCGGCTCCCGAAACCGATTTCTTAAAAATGAGCCAAGCGGCGCGAGAATGAACGATACAATTGGAAGGCGCTCGCAACGGCGATTGGAGGTATCAAGACGGTGATCTCAACGCGCGTCAAGCACTCAGCGGCGATTGGCCTCTTGCTCGGGAGCTGTGCGGTCTGCCGCGCCCAGTCACACGACCCGAAAAACCCCACAGCTCTGGCGCCGGGAGTAAATAAAGGCAACGTCGATAACAAGGAAAACGGACCGAACTACTACTATTTCTTTGGGGGGCCGGGGCATGTGGATCTACAGTATGCCTTCAAGGAAATGGGTGTCTTCGGGAACCCGATGAGGCAATCGCTCAGCTTCGATGTTTTTGATGAAAAGAACAATTTGATTACGCATGACGCCATTGTTTCGACGCAGGGTCTGGCGAAAATATCGCGGCCCGGCGATCTCGGCTCCCGTCATAAGTTACTCATACGCGTCAATTCGCCGGCCACGACGCTGCGTTTGGGGGGCTATTACGAGATCGAAGTTACGGGCGCAGCTACGTTTGACGGAAAGGCCAACGGCGCCGACGTCAAACCGGGGGACACGGCACTCTATCACTCGGCAGGGTCGCTGTCGACACCAGGCGGCGCTCTGTATAAGCCTGGAGTGGCGCTCTATACACCGGTCGGCGCACTGACTAATGTGCAGGAAAGCGCCACGGACCTGCGGCTGACGCTCGCAGGCGATATCCTCTTCGACTTCAACACGTCGACGATTCGTTCCGATGCCAAATCAGCGCTCGACCGGGTTGCGGAGATCATCCGTTCCAAAAGCCGGGGGGCGGTCCGGATCGAGGGCTTCACGGACTCGAAGGGCGCGGCTGATTACAACCTGCGCCTATCCCAGTCACGCGCAGAATCGGTGGAGAACTGGTTGATCGAGCGGGAGGGACTGCCAGGCGCGGGATTCACTGCGCGTGGATTCGGCGCCACGCGGTTTGCCGCACCCAATGCAAAAGTGGACGGCAGCGACGATCGGGCAGGACGGCAAAGAAACCGGCGCGTGGAAATCATCATTCAGAAATAAGGTTCACGGCTGCCATTGTTAATTTTACATGGGTGGTCGGGGGAGGCGCGTTCAAGAATGCGCGCCAGAGGCCAGGACCGAGTTACCTACCGATAAGGCTACCCAACGTGCCCTTGGCGGTCGAACATTGTTGCTTGAAACCGAGCTTGAGTTTCCGACCCCGCGGCCTCGGCCCAGCTACTGGCCGATACTGTCTACAATCTGCCTGGCAAACCCGAAATGGCTTGGTCCGCCTTGTCGGCCCGGAACGTTCAATTAGCGTTCTTGCGGCTACCGTTTGCAAAGCAATAAAGCGCCCCGCGGGTGCGAACGTAGATCCGGCCATCGAGGATCGCGGGAGTCGCGAAGACATCCTCGTCAAGATTATTGATGGCGAGAATATCCCAATCCGGCGCGGCCCGCATCACGACAACTTTTCCATCTTCGCTCACGATGAAGAGTTTCCCATCGGCGGCGATGGGCGAAGACCAGTAGCGGCCGAGTGCCCCGATAAGGCGCCCCTGCTTGAAGATCTGTCCGTTGTCGGGGTTCAGGCTTGTAATAATGCCATCGCGAACCAGATAAATCACGCCCTGGTAAAGCAGCGGCGACGAGGTGTTAGGAAGTGCCTTGCGATACCTCCATAGCACGTGGCTCTTCGTAACATTGCCGCGCCCGCCGGCCCGAATTGCGATCAGACAGTTATCCGCCGTCGTGAGCGCTTGATAGAACCCCCATTCCCGCTCGTCGATGTATCCGTCATGGTTCAGATCATTGTCGGCGAACCATTCGGCGCTCCGGCTGGCGGCCATTTCACCGCGCGACAACTTTCCATCGTGATCTTTGTCGTACACAGCCAGGAGCTCTGCAAAAGCGACCGCTTTGCCGCCTCCTCCGATTTCCCAACCGTTGACAATGATTCGGTCATGGTCGACTATCGGTACCGTCTTTGGTTGCCACGCCAGCCCGCTCACCCACCACAGTTTCTCCCCGGTCTCGACGGCGTACGACGCCAATTCGAACGAGCCGGGAACGATCAGTTCCGCCGGCCCGTTCTTTGGCCGGTACACCGCGGGCGTGGCATAGCCACGGGTGCACTCAGGCCGCATCGTCTTCCAGATAACGCTGCCATTGGCCGGATCGACGGCCAGAAGGTAGGACCCGGTGTCCTGATCGCAGATCAACACAAGTTTCCCATCGGCCAGAATCGGCGAGGAGCCGTGGCCGTTGGGGTTGTTGAATGGTCCCATTGGCAGTCGCCATCGTTCCCGACCTTCCGGATCGTAAGAGAGTAGCCCGAAATCGCCGAAGAACACGTAGACGTTGACTCCATCCGTTACGGGCGAAGGAGATGCCGGTCCATTGGTTTCCTGGAAAGCCTCCTGCCTGTCTCGCGGCGCCTGCCTGCGCCAGAGTATCCGGCCGCTCTCGCGGTCCAGACATAGCGTTTGCAGCACCTTGCCCTCAAAGGCCGTAACAAAGATATGTTCAGCGGTGAACACCGGTGAGGAATGCCCTGCTGGCAAGGCGGTTCGCCAGACAAGATTCTTTCGCGCGTCGAAGCGCTCAGGAAGGCCTTTGGAGGAAGATACGCCTGAGCCGTTCGGCCCGCGAAATTGCGGCCAATCGGCGGCGCCAAGTGCAATTGGAACTAGGAGCCAGGCAAGCCAACGCACAGATGTCCTCAGTGTACAACACTGCACGCCTGGCGACATCCTCGTGGGTTGGTTTCAAAGGCCGGCAGTCAATGATCCGGCGATCTAGACGAAGCGACACGTGCAGAGAACCTCCCTGGGGGCAGGTTCATGCGTGAGGCCACTCCGAAGCACGGGTCGATAATGGCAAATTAAGGCCGTTTGAGACTGCAGACCAACCGGTTGGCTTGTTCGGCAGTTCATGCACCGCCTACGTTGACGAGATCAATAGCTCCAGCCCTTTTCGACTGCGATGGACTGCAAAGGGGAGCGCCCAGACAGCGGGCAGCGCGATCTTGGTCGTTTCGGATGATCAGTGTGCGCGCAATCACAGCGGGGCGTGAGGACCCGCGGCGCCGAGCCGGGTACTGGGCAAAAGCACGCTCGAATCCGATACCGTAGAGTTAGGTATGAGACCGTTAGCCTGTCTCGCGGCGCTCGGAACGTGCGCCATCGCCGCTGAAGTTTTGCCCAAGGGACAGGTCATCGATAGGGTCGTCTGCACCGGCGAGGAAAGCCAGTCCTACGCCCTCTATCTACCCGCGCAATATGCACCTGAACGTACCTGGCCCATCCTTTACTGTCTGGATCCGGACGCGCGCGGCGCCATCCCGGTAGAGCGCTTTGCCGAAGCCGCCCGACGCGCCGGCTGGATCGTGGTCGGGTCTAACAACTCACGCAACGGGCCGCTCGACATCGCGCGCGAGGCCATCCGCTGGATAATCCAGGACACTCACCAACGCTTCTCCATTGACGACTCACAGATCTACACGGCTGGTTTCTCCGGTGGCGCGCGTCTGGCTCTGGCGTGGGCAGCCCGCAACCGGGTCGCCGGCGTAATTGCGTGCGGCGCCGGATTCTCCGCCGGAGCCATCCCCAACCAGGTGCGGTTTCGGATCTATGCCACGGCGGGCGTCGACGACTTCAATTTCGATGAGGTGTACGCGATGAACCGCGAACTGTATCGGCGCGGGTTCCCGCAGCGTTTTTCCGAGTTTGCGGGCGGTCACGACTGGCTGCCGGAAAATATGACCGCGAGCGCGCTGGAATTCCTGTCTGGCGGGTTACCACCAGAGCCGCCGCCACCCGTTTCGCCAGCCCAGAAGAAGACGGCGGAGCGGTATGCCCGGTTGACTGAAGAGATTACGGGGAGCGACGATACTGCCCGTCGCTTCCTGGTGCAGGCCCTGAGGCGCGACGCCCAACGCCCCGAAGACGGCATTAACCGGCGCGCAGCGCGGCGCGTGCTGGCTGGAAGCTTCGTATCCTCGATTGAGCAAGGGAACGAGTTACTGGCCGCTAACAAGTATCCGGAGGCTGCACGCCTGTGGCAATTAGCGGTGCTGTTGCGCCCGGCATACGCCGAAGGGTGGTACAGCCTGGCCGTGTCCGAAGCCGGCGCTCACGAGAAGCGGCGCGCCCTGGAGGCGCTCGAACAGGCGGTTGCCAATGGCTTTCGCGACCGGGACCGCATCGCTCGTGAGCCGCTTTTGGAACCTCTCCGGAAAGAGCCGAGGTACGCCGCGGCGATTGCGGGGATCGCAAAATGACTCGTTGTCCGGATGGTACTTACGGCTGTCGTGCCAGTCCGTGAGACTGAGGACGATAATGCCTGATAATGCTGCGAGCCCTCGACGAGTCGTTTTGTGTTGTTAACTGGCGTCATCTGGAAATTCTTGCTGCACTACTTCGCAGGGAACAAGTGAGTGTCTCTTCGCAAGCACGTTATCGCCGCGTCACGCTGGGCCGCCGTCGTGCCGTCCGACAGGACGATGTTGATCCTGACCACCCGCGTGTTTGCTGGCTGCGCATAGCTCGCATCCAACACTGCGGGGATGATCCGAACTGGATCAATAGCGAAAATTGTTTTTTATGTGTCTGGGCAGTGCGCCAATAATCCAAAATTCGCGTGGGGTACAGGTCTAGATTTGAGTCAGCCCTCACACGTCTGACCGACGCTACCCACGGATAGCAACGTTGGAGCCGAGTGGCCCAACGGACCATGCGTACACCTTCGAAGTGCCCTGGTTCACTCGCGCCCAAGATGTCCTCCGGGGGGTCCTGCTTTTTCGCGGGTTCTGGTAGCCTTGCCGCAGCATTGGAAGACAACAGGTCCGTCAAGGTCTTCTGTTCGGCGGTGTACTCCGGGGTCGCGGCCATGCCGAACTTGGCTGCCCGCTGAAGCCAGGTCTGAGACTCCGATACCGGTACGTCGCGCTGGCGCGAGATCCCGCAGACGCGGACACACCAGCCGCCCAATTCATTCTTCGTGAATAAATCTGCCAATACGTTTTCGTATGCGACGAAAAACAGGTCGAGTCGGCAATCCCAGACCGCTGGGCGCCACATCTTCTCCAGGACAATTCTCAGGCCATTTGCAATGCCTGGAATCGCACCGTTGTTCGCAACGATTTCTGCGAGTCGCCTTAGACAGGACACGAGCCCAATGCGCTCTGTGTGCGTGAGGGTCGGAGTGTTAATGAGTTCACCGAGGACCCTTCTGGCAACCTCATCCGCAAGTGGTGAGGTTTTCCCTTGTGTGGCCCGGCACAGGCTGTCAACGAGCATTGGACCAACGCGAAGGAGCTTGCCCGCAGCTTTGGCGACGTCAACGAACTCGTGCAGCGCATCCAGATAGTCCTCGGTCAACAATGCACCCCTTGGTGCGCTCACGAGTGCCGTTTCAAAGTAGCCGTAAGCACTCTCGGTGTTGTCGGCCGTGTAGGCTTCCCGACCCGCTATCAAGAAATCATTCCATGCAAGGGGCTTGCTTGCCTCCGGTGGCGTGGCCATTGCCGCACCCGCAGGTGGTGGCCTCCGATAGCCGAGTAGCTCTTCAAACTGCGGAACCGATTTCAGCTTGCGGACGCTATCGGGGAACGCCAAAAGCCACTCCTCTCGACTGTAGGGAATCCTGAAGCCCGAGCTCAACCAGGCGGCCTGTGGTCGGTCAAAGGGTGGTCGGCTACGCCAGATGAGTATCCATGCCGGCCTCAATGGCGACGCCGCCCCTGATTACCGTTTTGCGGCCGCCGGCCCGCGCCGTCACCATTTGCGCTGCACTAAGCACAAAGGCGTTGTCGCCGCGGACGTAATCACGACCCGCCAACTCCAAGAAGCTGTCGGCGCCGTGAAAGTAGGCGAGAAAGTCGCTATACGAGATCCCAACAGGTTCCCCACGATTCGCCGCATCAGCAAGATAGGTAAAAAGCCGAACTCCCCGTTCAAAACCCCGCTCGCCCGGCATGAGTGCTTCCATAGGAGGACACTCCTACTTTAGGAGGATACTCCTAACTCGAACAGCATCTGGCGGGCCTGCGACACTTCGATTGTTAGCAGAAGAAAGCCCAATAGTTGCCGATCGGATCATTATCCGGCAGTCTATCGCCGAATCGGTACGGCTGGAAGATTCCGCGACCGTCGCGGGCCGCACCTCTTCAGAGAACTGAGGTCGATAACGCCGCACAACGGGTACTCTGTCAGGCCTTGCAGCCCACTTCTCCTTGATCGCTCGCCTCCCCGTGGGCCTTCGGGCCGAGTTACCCAGCCCCCTCAAATAGATCCTCCTCCCAGTACGCGATGCCCTCCTCTTCATCCCTCAACATTGCAGAAACGCCAGGGTTCAATCGCTCGATCTCACTCACGAGTTCTCCAAACGCTCGATCATCGCCGGCAATTGCCGCCAAACGTGCAGATGTCACCATGATCGGAATATTATTCCGTAGCGCAGGCCCGAGATCTCCGCGCAGCCCGTCTATTGCGATCTCTCTAGCCTCGGCAGGATCGGTATGTTCCACGACGCGAGCCCACCGTAGATATACTTTTCGAGTCAAGCCTATAAGATGTTCGTCGCCAGTTGCAGTGTCTCGAAGTATCGATAGCGCCTCCTCGAAGCGCTTCCGTCCAATAGCGATCTCTACCGAGATCGGAATCCGATAGCGCTCAGGGTAAATATCTTGACCCCGAATGGCAGCTTCCGCTTCCTCGACCCGTCCCTCTCCGCACAGTAGCTTGCACAACTGCTGAAGGACCCTTCCATCCCCCGGAACGTTGAGCTGTAAACTCCGCCGTATTGTCTCCGCCTCTTGCTTATCGGCTTCTTGGCCCAGCCGTATGAGCTGAGCGGCGTAATCAATCTTCAACTGCTTATCGTCGGCATACCATTTCCGTCCCGCGCGCACAACTCTTAGCGCGTTATCCTTATCGCCAGTTCGATGATAAGCTCGGGCCAACATGTGAAACACAATTGGCGCCGGCTTCAATGCCATCTGAGTCTCAAAAGCCGAGACAGCCTGTTTGTACTCGTGTAAGCCTAGGTAGCACGGCCGTACTCGTGCGCCACCCACTCATCATCGGCCGGATTGAACTGAAAGGCCTGCAAGGCCGCCAAATCGCCTTGGAAGTCGCGCCTAAACAAAAGACTGTCGATATAGGAAGTGCGAACACCCCTAGCTTCACTGTATTTGTTCAGTAAGCCCTGATACCTGCAAAGCCCTCAACCGTGCTGTTTGTTCGTACAAGACATGCCGCGATTCGTAGTTCCGAATAGTAGTTAGACAGACCCAGCCCAAGGGCGGTCTGGAATGCCCAGAGCGCAGATCCGAAATCCTTTCTGCGAAACCAGTACTCACCAACGCCAAACAGCTCGTCCCGATACGCCACTCCAAAGTTGCGGATCTTGTCGCGAGAACCCGAAGTCCACATGTGATACTGCGCTTCGCGCAGCCACCGTGGGTCATCATCGGTGCGATACAAATACAAATACCATTCAGCGATGGTGCTGTGGATCAGCGAATCCTTCCGCTCCGTCATCGGCGTCGCATCGCCTGTATCGATTGGATCTTCGAACGCTGCCCTGAGGACCGAGACTCCCGTCACAAGATCTTTTCGCGATCTCTCGAAGACACCGTAGAGAAGCCCAAGACGCTCTGCCTCTTCAACTGCTTCTTTGCCTGCCAAGGCCGCGAACATTTCTCGGGGTACAGGACTACGCAAAAGCGAGAGCAGTTCTACCGCTGGCCGCGCCGTGTCGTTTACGATGCGTCGCAACAGATCGTCTCGAAGTCGCTTTTGCAACAGAACCAGGAAGTCAGGGTCGGTTAGAGAGGCCCACCTTTTTCGGCGGCGATGAACCGTCCGGCTAGAGCGGCAAGATACGGATAACGATCTATTGCCTTTAGTAGTTCGGGCGGGTACTCTGATATAACTATGCCGGCACGACTAAGAAAGTCGCCGGCCACGTTTTCAACGTGCTTGCCTTCGGGAAAACGGCCAACCGGGGGCTGCTGGGCGCCGATGATCGTGGACATCGGCAGAAATTGCAGATCCGGATGTCGCCTGCTGGTGATAATCGCTTTTGCGTCTACGGCGGAAATCATGACTTTAAACAACTGCTGAAGCTCTAAATCAGTCAACTCTCCATTGGGATCGAGGACTCGCTCAAAATGATCAAACGTGACAATCCTGTATTTGGAAACACACGATATAAAACTAGTCAGAGGGTCGGAAATATCTGAGATACGAATTGTCTTAAGGCGACCTGCACTCGGATGACATGAGATGAGATGGAAAGCATCCCAGATTGGGGAAACTCACTGAACGGAAAAGAGTTACATGGTAGCGCTAACGGGAATCGAACCCGTATTTAAGCCTTGAGAGGGCTCCGTCCTAACCGTTAGACGATAGCGCCACAGGTGGGCAATTCCGATTCTACCAGCCTGCGGGCGAGGCCGCCACTGCCCCATACCGATCCTTACCGATCCTGGCGGTGTCCGGCCGAATCAGACCAAAGGCGGTGGCGTGAAGCCGCCGGTGATCTCGGCGATCCGGCCCGCTATGTCGATCGGCGTCGCGTCTTCCAGATACGGACCCAGGATCTGAATGCCGCAGGGCAGCCCCTCGGGCGTGCGTCCCACGGGACAGACCGTGGCGGGGTTGCCGGCCAAGGTCGCGTGGAAGATCCACTTCAGCATGTCCAGGTAGGGGCGCGGCCCGGCGGGGGTGGCGATTTTGCGTTCCATCATGTTGGGGCTATGGTCGTGCGGGAATGCGGTAACGAAGTCCACCGGCATCAGGAAGGCATCGTGGTTGCGGAAGTAGTCGGCCCAGACGCGGCGCGCGGCATATTGTTGGCCGACGGCTGCGCCCCAGGCGCGGTGCGGCGTGGGATCGTTGGGCAGCACGGCCGCGCCGAGCAGGGTGAAATATGTGCCATAGAATTCCGCGATCCGCATGCCCGCGGGCCAGCCTTGTTCCAGGCGTACGCCGGCCTTGCCCAGCGCGGCGATAGTGTTTTCGAGTAACTGGCGCACATCGGGCGTCACCGGGCAGAATGGATCGTCCAGCACGTAGCCGATGCGGTAATCGCGGAGGCGCGCGCCACGGGCCGGCGGCAGCTTCCAGGAATAAGCGACGCGCTCGACGCCGGTGGGCCCGCCGGCCACTTGCATGGCCAACAACAGATCGCGCGGGCTGCGCGCCAGCGGACCATTCACCGAGAGCCGGTCGGGCGCGGGGTTGGCCGTGGGTGGATCCACAAAGCCTTCGTCGGAAATGACGCCGATGGTGGGCTTGTGGCCGAAGACGCCGCAGAAATGCGACGGTGTGCGGATGGATCCTCCAATGTCGCTGCCCAGGTCCAGGAAGCCCATGCCGCAGGCCAGCGCCGCCGCGCCGCCTCCAGTGGAACCGCCCGATGTGCGCTGCGGATTCCACGGATTATTGGTGGTGCCGGCCACCTCGTTGTAGCTTTGGAAATCGGAAGCCCACTCCGGCAGGTTGGTTTTGCCGACGATGATGGCGCCGGCATCGAGCAACTTCTGCACCGCGGGCGCGTTCTCCTTGGGGATGTTGTGGGCGTACATCGTCGCACCGCACGTGGAGCGGATACCGGCGGTTTTCTTGTCGTCCTTCATCAGGATCGGCAAGCCGTGGAGCGGCCCGGGCGGCTTGCCTTGCGCGATAGCTTCGTCGGCGGCGCGCGCGTGGAGGGTGGCCTGCTCTTCGACCAGGGTGACGAACGCATTGACGCGGCCGTTGTATTTGCGAATGCGATCGAAGACGTGCGCGGTGAGCTCGCGCGAAGAAATGACTCCTGTCCGGATGGCGACAGCGGCGTCGGAGGCGCTGCCGAAGTCAGGGTCGAAGCCGGCTGCGCCGCGGGCGCGCGGGATGCGGGTGACGAACGGGGCGGCGGCGAGTGCCGTGAGAAGATGGCGGCGGTCGATCATGGGGGACGATTGTATCACTCGGACCGGCCGGTGGTATGATGCGGATTGAGCGCCTCGGGCGCCGCCGTGTCCGCGGGAAGGGCTGAGCCCACCGACCAGTAGTGTTCGACAATTCGCGACGAACTTCTTTCCGCCCGTTACGCGGACGCCGGGCAACAGCACGAAAGGAGATCGTCAATGTCCCATCCCACGCGGCGGCTGCCTGGGCAGCCCAACCTCGAACAATTACGGAAGCAGGCCAAGGATCTGCTGGATGAATACCGCGCCGGCCAGGAGGCCGCGGTGGCCGAGGTGCGCCGGTTCGAGCACCGGCCCGCGGCGGCCGAGGGGTTCGCCCTTAACGATGCGCAGCGCGTGCTGGCGCGCGCCTACGGTTACGAGAGTTGGGCGAAGCTGAAAGCGTTCGTGGACGGCGCCAACGTCGCCCGCCTGGCGGAGGCCGTCAAGACCGGCGATATTGCCCAGGCGCGCAGCATGCTGCGCGCGCGTCCCGAACTGGCTGGCATGGACATGGCAGGCAACGACGAGCATCGCGCCCTGCATTTCGCGGTGTTACGGCGCGACGCGGCCATGGTGCGGCTGCTGATGCAAGCCGGCGCCGACGCCCGGCAGGGCATCTTCCCGCACCGCGACGCGACCACGGCTTTCGCGTTGGCCCGCGACCGCGGCTACCAGGATATCGTGGCCGCCATCGAGGAAGAAGAGCAGCACCGCCGCGAGTCGGCGAGTTGCCCCAACGCGACGGTCTCGCCGGTGCAGGAGCAGATCAACCACGCGATCCGGGACGGGGATAATGGTGAGGCGATCCGGCTGCTGGAAGCCGACGAGTCGCTGATCCGCGCGTGCGATCGGGAGGGCGGGACGCCTTTGCACGCCGCCGCGGAGGCTACTAACGAGGAGATGGTCGCGTGGCTGCTGGAGCGGCACGCCAACCCGCGCAAACAGGATCTGAAGGGCCTCACGCCGCTGGACCGTGCAGCACTGGCCGCCGGCCGGGACTTTGCGGGCTTGGCGCGGCGGCTGCTGTATCACGGCGCGGATCCGACTATTCGCGGCGCGGTGGCGTTGGCGGACGATGAGCGCATCCGCGAGTTGGTGGAGGCGGATCCCGGCATATTGCGGCGGGACATCCATTGGAGCCGTGGCGGGCTGCTCAGCCTGGCGGTAAAGCATGGGCATGTAGAGGTAGTGCGGCTACTGCTTGACCTTGGCGCCGACGTAGACGAGCGCACCATGCTGCACGAGTTGGAAGAGCCGACCGAGAGTTGGGGCATGCCGTTGTGGCGCGCGGCGTTGGCGCGGCAGCGCGAGATCGTGGAACTGCTGCTGGACCGCGGCGCCGATCCGAACGCCAACGTGTACGCCTCCGGTTGGCCGCTGCGCAATGCGTATTCCGATGAGCCGCTTCGCCGTCTGCTGATGGAACGTGGCGCGAAGCCGCAGCCCTATATGGTCGCCGAGGCGCACGATGCAGTTGAGGCGCGGCGGTTGCTGGAAGCGGATGCGAGTGAGGAACTGGCACAAGAGCTGGCTTGGTCGGCGGCCTGCCACGGATGCGCCGCGATTGTGGAACTGGCGCTGCCACGGTTGCAATGGCCCGCCAACGACCGCCGCTGGAATTGGATTCTGATTCAGCCGATTCGCGGCGTGGAAGACGATTCGCCGCACGTGGAGGGTTTCTTCGCGAGCATGGCGGCGCTGCTGCGGCACGGCATCGACGTGAACGCGGCGACGCGTTTCGGGCAAACGGTCGTCCATTTTGCCGCCGCGCGCGGCACGCTGAGCGGGGCAATGCGTGCACGATTTGTGGCCATGCTGCTGGATGGCGGCGCGCGGTTCGATGTGCGGGACGATCTGCTGCAATCCACGCCGCTGGGTTGGGCGTGCCGTTGGGGACGGACCGAGATGGCCGAACTGCTGATCGCGCGGGGCGCGCCGGTGAATGAGCCGGGCGCGGAGTTGTGGGCTACGCCGCTGGCTTGGGCTACGAAGATGGGACACACGGGGATCGCGGAGATGCTACGGCGGTACGGGGCGGTGAGCTGAAGTGGGATTTCAGGAGGGCGGCCTGAGAGGCCGCCGCAGGGTGTGCCCAGCATGGGCAGAATCTAGTTGGATGAAAGGATCCAATCGGGGCCGATGACGGCAACCGTAGCCGAACCGCAAGGCGCAACCGCGAGGGGAAAGCCGAAAGAAGCG
>Ga0302325_10012424_pt1 | contig 18264 bp, 18 predicted proteins | sample Palsa_T0_2_FD_201948 | JGI IMG/M metagenome (GOLD analysis project Ga0302325, IMG submission 201948) | Peat permafrost microbial communities from Stordalen Mire near Abisko, Sweden - Palsa_T0_2 | ecosystem: Environmental > Terrestrial > Soil > Palsa > Peat permafrost | place: Sweden: Abisko...
TCGGGATGAAACACCAGGTCACGATCCAGGACCATTTCGATGTGGGCACCCGAGCGCAGCACCACGTCCTGATTGCGTGAAAGCAGGACTCCGGCAAGAGCGCCGCCCACGCCGCCGACGGCTGCGCCGGGCAGTCCATGGGTTATGGCGCCAATCGCGCCGCCGGCGCCGGCTCCCTCGATCACGGTACGGCCGTCGGCGGACTTGCCGTTGCCCTCCACCTTGCCCTCTTCTCCCGGTGGCCGGGCGTGAAAATCGCGCGATACACCATTGGGCAGAATCAGCGAGTCGAAACGGATGTACAACTCACCCTTGCCCACCACTTTGCCCGCCGCCTTAGCCTTGGTGATGGTGCCTTCAACGTCGCTGCCTCTAGGTATGACTAGCCGTCCACCGGCGGCCACTGGAGTTGCGGTACGAAGGTAAACGCGGTCGCCCTCCTTGGCGTGCTTGGTGTTCACTTCACCGATGAGGGCCAACAGGACGCGCGTGCCCGTGGGGATCGTGATGTCCGGAGGCACGCCCGCCGCGGGCCTGGTCGCCAGCCCGGGTTGCGATCCGCCACCACCCGCCTCGGTTGCACGCCAACCCGCCGCCGGGGGCGCCTCACCCGCTGGCGCTCCACCTGCCGGCAGGGCTGCCGGAGGGGCCGGAGGAGAAGCCGTTACCTGTGCGCCTTCGCGCCGGAATACTAGCGTGCCTTCCGCTTCCGAATCGGCACGAACTACCTGCCGGGTAATGGTGAGCGTGTTGTGGCTGCGGGAAAGCTCCCAGCGGTCCATCACGGTGTAATGCGGCGTGCCGGTAACCTGGGTGTTGATGAGCAGCGCCGCGCCTTCCCACTTGGCAACGGAGCTTCTGGATTCCTCGCCGATCTGCTTACGCGTCTCGCTACCATCGAGCGCGTACGACCATTCCGCCGTTTTGGTCGAGCAGAGGATGCCCGCGTCGCCTTGTGAAACGGTAAGATTGTTTTCCACTGGTCCGAGTGAAGCAACATCGCTGGCGGTTGTGTCCAGCACCCACTTCCCGGAAAAATCGCGATGCGGATCGGCGGCGCGAAGCGGTAACGTGAGACCGCATGTTATGAGCAACGCCGTAAACACGGCACTAAGCTGCGCAGTTAGGCAATAGCGGCCACGCATGATCTGAAGATTACCACAGAATAAGGCTTTCCGTGCACGTATATTTGGCCGGGGGCTGTCATAATTCTTTCCCGGCCGTCGTTTGTATCAGTGTGGACGCCAGCGAAGAGATCCCGTTAAGCTTCCGCCCGAGGGCGCGCGCTGCGGCGGGCGCCAGCCTGGAGGATATCTTCCGGCTGCAATATCCGCGGCTGGTCGGTGTGTTGGCACGGATCACAGGCGACCGGGGCCGGGCCGAGGAACTGGCCTCCGAGGTGTTTAGCAGATTGGCGTCGCGGCCCGCTTTATTCCGGCCGGAGAGCAACGTGGATGGCTGGCTGTATCGCACCGCCGTGAACCTTGGATTGGATGCTCTACGCGTGGAAGCGCGCCGCCGGCGCAATGAGCAAGCTGCCGGCATCGAGATTGCACGGCATTCGAGCGCAGGCGATCCCTTGTCGGACGTGCTGCGATCCGAACAACGGACTCGTGTCCAAGCGGTGCTGGCCACGCTGCAACCGGTCTCCGCCAAGCTGCTGCTGTTGCGGCACGCCGGGTTTTCGTATGGCGAGTTGGCGGATACGCTGGCGATTAAGCCGGCGTCGGTGGGTACGTTGCTGGCTCGCGCGGCGGCGGAGTTTGAGAAGAAATATCGCTCGTTGCATGGGGGCGAACTTTGAAATGCATAGATGAAGGGACGCTACAGGCGTACCTGGATAGCGAACTGCCGGAAGCGCGGATGCGCCGCGCTGCCGGGCACCTGGAGGGTTGCGTCGATTGCCGCGGCCGGCTGGAACAGCTGCAGGCGAGCGGGGAGTGCGTTAATGCGTGGTTACACGCGCTGGCGCCGGAAGACCTGGCGGCGCTTGACGAGGCTGCGCCACGGATCGTGACGAGGCCAACTCGCTTGCGCTGGCGCTGGGCGGCGTTAACGCTCGCGGGCGCGTTGGCGGCGTCGGTGGCGTTGTTCTTAGCTGACACGCGTCCGCGCGAGAAGGGGCCGGATGTGTCAAAGATACAGGCACCGCTGACTGACACGCGCGGCCCGATAAGTCCGGTACGTTATCGAGCCGTGAGAGTCAAGCGGCGTTTGAGGATCCCTAAGCCGAAGCCGCGGCCCGCGCTGGGCAATTTTGTCGCGCTCGACGATGCCGATCCGATGCAGATGGGCCTGGTGGTCAGAGTGATGCTGCCGTTCTCCGATGCGTCCCTGACCGGCGGCCCGCAAGAGATCGCAGCCGATCTGATGATCGGCGAAGACGGACGGGCGCGGGCTATCAGATTTGTACCGTAAACTTGCAAAGCAAGAAAGGAGAAGAAACGTGAACAGAATCGGCAGCATGATTGGTGTGGCAGCGATCGCGTGCGGCGCGGCGTTCGCCCAGAGCGACTCAGGAAACGTAGTCCTTTCCATCAAGGGCGACTTAGACAAAGTGCAGGCGGAAAGCATGGCTAGCGGGATCGTCACTGCGAAATTCGGAGTGATGGGACCGGCCGTGAAGGGGGCACCCTATGCGGCGGATGGAGTGACCGAAACCACCCAAACCTTGGGCGACGGCACGCATATCAATCGTCAGGAAACCTACAGCATCTATCGCGATGGAGAGGGGCGTGTGCGGCGCGAGAGCGGCGATCAGGTCTGGATTTCAGACCCGGTGGCGAACGTCACGTATGTTCTAAACACGAAACAGCAGACGGCGCGCAAGCTGGGCTTGTCCAGTACGGTGGTTTACGACAGGACGCCGCCTACGAGCCAACAAACGCAAGCCGCAAGCGGAGCGCAGACCGCGAAATTAAAGGCCGAGGCGAGGGCGGCAGGGACGGCTTGGCTTAGTACCGGCGCCATGATGGGCGGCGTGATGGCGGACGGCGCGAAGAGCGAAGCGCTGGGAAAGCAGGAAATGGAAGGCGTGGAAGTCAATGGCACACGTACGACCACAGCTATTCCGCAGGGACAAATTGGAAACGACCGGCCTTTGCAAATCGTGCACGAACGGTGGGAGTCGGCCGAATTGCACGTGACGATCTTGTCCAAACACAGCGATCCGATGATGGGGGAGCGGGTGGAGCGGTTGACGAATGTGCGGCGCGGCGAACCCGAGCCGGCACTTTTTCAGGTGCCGGCCGGCTATCAGATGGAATCGGACGAGTAGAGCGATTAGTCAGTCGAACTCGCGGCGCGGTGGGGTTTGATCCGGCCCCACCCGCCCGGCAAGTACTTCCGCGCGATGGTAATTCTCACCCTTCACTGCGCAACCTGCCATACGCCGCAGCATGGCGATCTGGCCGACGTGCGTCAGAGCGTCGGCGATGGGACCCTGGAACAGCTTCTCGGCGGATTCTTCGAGCGGCGCATCCGAAGCCAGGTACGCGTCGAATCGTTCGAGCGCGGCGAAGAAGCGCTGGACTTCCCGGTCCCAAGTGAGGGGCGCGGAGTTGTGCCACTCTTCCTTTCCTTTTGCTATGGAGAGCGACCAGTCGAGCAGATCGCCGATGTGCGCCAGGATCTGGCTTGGCGTGCGCGTCGTTTCACCGGCGCGATAGGCCGCGAATTCGGGGGGAGCGCCGCGTACGGCTTTGCCGCCGCGATAAGCCAGAGTAGCAAGGGTGTGACGGAGGAGGTCGCGCTTTGGATCGGATGCCATCAGAGATATATTATGGCAAACGCGCCTCCAGCGTGGCGGCCAACGCGGCCGGGTCGTGCCCTTCCGCCACATTGGCGTAACCCAGGATGTACGCGCCTTTCCGAATGAAGCAGAGCCGGCCCAGGTAGCGATCGGTCAGCTGCAATGGGGAGACAGGCGGGGAAGCCTGCCCAACCGCGAAGCGCGCGCGCAGTTTGTCCATAACGGCCGCCGCAGTTTCCGGCGACGATTCCTGGACCACGAAAGCCTTGCCAAATTCATACTCGGCGACATAGCCGCGCTTTAGCAGGCGCAGACCAAGCACGCTTTCCGGAATCAGGCGAATGGATTTCTGCCCTTCGGACGGAAACCAGGCCAGCGCGACAGGCACGGCGGCGCTGCCGGGTAGAAGCTTATCGATCGCGGCGGAGAAGGCGCGCAGGGCCGGCGTGTGGTCTTTATCGGGGTTGGCGGCCAGTTCCGCATAGAAGCGGTCTTTGGTAAAGATGACGCGCCGCGTCGTCACCTGGCCGCCCGCTCCCAGGTTTTCGGCCGGCAGCCGTGGATCGCGGTTGGCGCTGAACATGCCGTAGGCCGAATCGGCGTCGGCGAATTCGGAGATGTCAATCAGGATAGAATCGCCGCCCTGTACGCAGGTGACGCCGTGCATCGCTACGAAGCCGTAAAGCAGATAGCCTTCGGCGTTGCCGTCCATGTACTCGAACAGGTTGGAGGCTTCGTAGGCGCGCGCCGCTCCCTGCTGGGTCCAGCCCGCCACCAGGTCGCACCTGGGGACCTGCGCGGCACACAAGGCGGCAGCGGCCACGCCTACCAGTAGAGCCTTCACGCGAACAGTTCCTGCGCGCGCCCCAGCCGTTCAGAGACACGCACCCCATGCGGGCAACTTACAGTGCAGGCGGAGCACGCATCGCAACGCACCTGCGCTACCTGCGCCGGCAATTCCAGGAATCGCTCCCGGCCAAGCGAAAACTGCCCATATCCGTCAGCATAAGTGAGGTAGCGCAGGAGGTCGGCGACCGGCAACCCCTTGGCGCAGGAGCCATCGCACTGGCCGCACATGCGGCAGTAAAGCGGCGCGATGTACTCGAGCTGCCTGGCGAGCAGGATCTCGTCGAACTTGGTGAACGTGCCGGTCATAGCATGAAGATTCTCTTCGAGCTGATCCATATCGGTCATGCTCGGAATGGTGGTGCCGATATCCGGACTCTTCAACACCCAGCGCAGGGCGGCCAGCAGCGCGCCATCCCTTTTGAAGGTGTTGTAAAGTTTGTCGCCGGGTTTGGTGTTGCGGAAGCCGCCCGCCATCACTTTCATGGCCACCACGCCCTTGCCTGCCGCGTGCGCCGCGGCAATCAGGGGGTCGAGCGTCTGGCCCATGCTGAAGTTGTAAGCCGTTAGGATCACGTCGATGTGCGGATTGGCGGTCAGCGCGGGAATCAGTTCGGCTTGCCCGCTGTGGGTACTAACGCCGGCGAAGCGGATCTTGCCGGCCTTTTTGGCAGTTTGCTGAGCGTCGATCAGTTCATCGGTCACATCGGCGGGCTTGGTTTTGGCATGCAGATACCAGATGTCGAGATGGTCCGTGCCGAGTTCGCGCAGGCTGGTGTCCAGGTCCGAAAGCGCCCCTTCTTTGTTCGTAGCGGGCGTTTTGCTGGACAGGGCGATGTTCTGGCGCTTGCCTTTGAGGGCGGCGCCCACCATGCGCTCGTTGTTGCCGCTCTGGTAGACGCGGGCGGTATCGAAATAGGTGATGCCGATGTCGGCGGCGCGCTCGATGACGCTGGTGTCGGACGTGATCATGCAGCCGAAGCCCACGCTGGTGACTTTCAGGCCGGTCTTTCCGAGGGTGCGGTAGCTCAGTCCCGGTGCGGCGGCGGGGAGGCGCGGCGGGGCAGTTTGTTCTTGGCCACCGGCGGGCGTACGGGCGGCGGATGCCGCGGCGGGTACGGCCAGTCCGGTAAGCAGGAAGTTGCGGCGGGATGAATCCGGCATGGTGTTCCTCCTAAACAGATGCTAAAATCCTATTTTAGACCGGAGCGACACTTTATGCCAACCGATTTCTCGCGACGTTTGTTCCTGGGCGGCTCGGGCGCGATCCTGGCGCAGGGTCTGCTCGCCAGATCTCCATTCAAACCGGCGCCGGGCGGCGCGGCCGGAACTACCCCACCCCTCGCGTCGGCGGTCTCTCTGATCAAGGGCGACGACCGGTGCAAGAATGTGCATGACGCGCTGGAGGCCATCGACGATCAGATTCGGCCGGTGCTGCGCCATAAGAAATACGTCGTCATCAAACCCAACAACGTGTCGACGGTGAATCCGTTGGCGGCAACAAATGCCGATGCGCTGCAAGGCATTCTGGACTACCTGGCGCCGCGCTTCAAGGGGCCGGTGACGATCGCCGAGGCGTCCGCCGGCGAAACCATGGAGGGCTTCGAGAATTTCCATTACGACCGGGTGGCCGCGGAACGGCGCGCGCAGCACGTGAGCCTGATCGACCTGAACCAGGAAGCGCGCTATCAGACCATGCCCCTGATCGACTTCGACATCCACCCTTCGCCGGTGCGGCTGGCGGCGCGGCTGCTCGATCCGGACGCTTTCATCATTTGCGCGGCGATTCTGAAGACGCACAACACCGTCGTGGCCACGCTGTCGGTAAAGAATATGGCGCTAGGGGCGCCGCTGCATTTCGCCCCCAAGGAGACGCCCCACTGGAACGACAAGCGCCGCTACCACACGGGGCTGCGCCAGACGCACTACAACATGTTCCTGACCGCGCAGAAGCTACGGCCCTTCTGGGGCGCCACGGTGATCGATGGTTTTGAGGGCATGGAGGGCAACGGTCCATCGTCCGGCACGCCGGTGCCATCACGCCTGGCGATCGCCTCGACGGATTACATCGCCGCGGACCGCGTGGGTGTGGAGGTTATGGGGATCGATTCCAAGTGGATCGGCTATCTGAACTTCTGCGGCCAGTTCGGGTTGGGGCAGTTCGATTTGGATAAGATCGAAGTGCGCGGCGAGAAGATTGCGTCAGTGCGGCGGAAGTATCAACTGCACAAGGATATCGAGCGCGAGCTGCTGTGGATGGGTCCTATGACTGATCTGCCGCCTAAGTTAGGGTAGGCGGCCGATCTCGATCAAGATTGAGGCAATTCTATAGTTCCAACCGCCCGTTTGACGCCCGATGATCCAAGCGCTACCATCGGGAACACACGATGCGCTGGAACATCTACAGGCGTTGCCTGGCCGTCCTACTGGCACGGCTTTCACCATTGCGGCGTGGCTCGGCGGGCTGCTGGCGTGCATAGCGAATTATGCGAATACTAATGGCGCTCGTCTTGTTTATTCCGGCTGCCGCACAAGAGCCGCCCAAGGCACACTTCCACCATATCCATCTGAATGCCACCGATCCGGCCGCGGCCATCGATTTCTACAGCCATAAGTTCGATTTCGACAAGTCCCGGATTCTATTCACGAAAGTCTCCGATGCGCCACCGTGGGAGATCGTCTCCGCCATCTGGCACTTTGGTTGGGGCGCGGAGGACATGCCGGCAACCTACAAGAAGCAGGTCGACTCCGGCACCAGGTTCCAGACGCCCCTTACCGACATCAGCGACCTTGCCGGAAAGCCGCCTGGCAGCTTCTTCTTTGCCTACGTGGATGGCCCCGACCACGCGCTGATCGAACTGAACACGGCCGCCCATCATCGCTTCGGACATGTCCACCTGCTGAGCGCGGACCCGATCGCCGCCGGCCAGTGGTATAAGAAATACTTCGCCATTCCGGGATACATAGGGCCGCGTACGGGACGGGTGTACCGCGGCGTACACGTAGACCCTGTCGCCTCGCTCAATATGGACGACATCAACATAATCATCTTCCCAATTGAGTATGCGCGCGATGCCATGCCCGATCTGTGGAAGGGTCGCAAGGACTTCGAACCTACCAAGGGCCGCGTGGTGGATCACCTGGCCTTCAGCGTGGATAATGTGCATGAGACACTGGAACGTCTGCGCAAGGACGGCGTCAAAGTAACCGATGGCACATTCATCGAAGGTCCGGATCACATCCGAATAGAATTAGTAGAACAATGACACTGATTAAAATGGAACAACCCATCTGGAATTTCGAGCAGGAACCATGGGACGGCGAACGGCCGGATGAGACCAGCATCAACCTGCGGGCCTATTTCGACCGCATGCCCGACGATAAGATGCGGCAGTATTCACGGGACTGGAGCGGCGAGCGCGTGGTCGAGTGGGACGGCAATTTCAGGGACGACGGCGCGTTAATGATCGCCTGTTGCGAGCGCGACGTGGATGTCACTGAGTACCGCCGCGTGCTGGAACTCGCGAGCGCCTACCGCGACCGCGTGCGCGGCCCGCTGCGCGAATCCGGGTAACGTCACCCGCGCCCCACATACGGCATGTCAGTAGCCATCACAGTCATAAACTGAACATTGGCATCCAGCGGCAGGCTGGCCATGTAGAGTACGGCATCCGCCACATGCCGTACATCCATCACCGGCTCCGGCTTTCGGGACCCGTCGGCTTGCGGCACACCGGCCGCCATGCGCGCGGTCATGTCCGTAGCGGCGTTGCCGATGTCGATCTGTCCGCAGGCGATGCCGTACTTTCGTCCGTCCAGGGAAATGCACTTGGTCAGTCCGGTGATGGCGTGTTTGGTCGCCGTATAGGGCGCGGAGTTGGGCCGCGGCGCGTGCGCGGAAAGCGAACCATTGTTGATGATGCGCCCGCCCCGCGGCGTCTGCCCTTTCATGATCCCGATGGCTTCCTGCGCGCACAGGAACGGTCCAGTCAGGTTGACGCTCACTACCGCGCTCCACTGCTCGTAGGTCAAGTCCTCCATGGGGATGCCGGGCGCGCCAATTCCGGCGTTGTTGAACAACACGTCCAGGCGCCCGAAGGCTTCCTTCGTGCGGGCGAAGAGAGCGCGCACCGCTTCAGGACGGCCGACGTCGGCCGGCACAGCGAGCATTACGCCGCCACCTGGCGCGGCCATACCGGCCGTACGTTCGAGTTCCTCGGGGCGGCGGCCGGCCAGCACCACCGAGTATCCAGCGCCTTGCAACGCCAGACTGACTGCCCGGCCGATGCCGCTGCCCGCGCCGGTGACCAGAGCAATTTTGCGGATGGTATCCATATTCGCTCCGGCCAGAATAGCATGACCGCATTTCCTGTTGAGATCCAACAGGGCAGCGGATATTAGTGCCCGGCCCACCGGCCATGCGTAGCCGCCTGCTGCGCCGCCAGCAGCAGAAAGAAGACGCCGTTGTACGCAGCATGCATCACCGCCGCAGCCTTCGTGGACCCGGTGCGCTGGCGCATCCAGCCGAAGCCCGCGCCCGCCGCGGATATCAGCAAAGCGTGCCGCCAGGAGTAGCCGTACTCCTGCAGATGCATCAGCCCGAACGCCGCGGCCGCCAGCAGAATGCCGGGCGCCGCGCCCAGCGACCGCACCAGCAGTGGCTGCAGAAACCCGCGAAAGACGATTTCCTCGCAGACCGGCGCCAGCGTCGTGCCTAGTACCGCAATCATCACAACGGACGCCGGATCCGAGAGCAGCGCCTTCATAGGGCTGTCGATATCCGGAGTCCGCATCAACACGCTGGCCCCCACTACGGCGACCGCCGCAAACACGCCGCAGGTGGCCACAAACGGAGTGCTCCACTCCGCCGGCGTCCAGCGCAGCGACTGCCAGAAGGGCTTGCCGTAGTAGCGGCGAAAGATAAATGCCAGCGCGCCGAGCAGGAAGGCGTAGAGTAGAACCTGCGCGGGGAATAAGATAAAAGCCCGCTTGATGTGCGCCGTCGGAATCGACGCCGCAAGCAACGACACGACCAGCGATCCCAGCAACGCGACCAGGATGAATCCCAACAAATCCAAATAACCCCAGAAAGGATAGCTTTCAAGCGGCGGGGCATCCTCCGGAAGCGGCTGTAGCTCCGGAGGCGGGCCCAGGTCCGGAGACGCGCCCAGCTCAGGCAGCGGGGGCTCCGGGCTCATAGCTCCTTCTCGATCAGGCAGGCAGCCAGCAGGGGAACGAGCAGCTCATGATGCCCGGTAAGCGCATACCCGGCCCCGCCCGATTGGGCGTGCGGACGCTCCACTACGTTCAGCTTCGGACGGTAGTGCTGGACAAAATCCAGGTTCACCGTGGTGAAACCCGCCAGCGGATTTCCGAGGTTGCGCACGGCGGAGACAGCCTTCAGAAAGACTTCCGGCAGCACCACTGCGGACCCCACATTCAGATAGACTCCGCCATCGTCGAGTCCGGCCACCAGCGCGCACAACAACCGGAAATCGCGATGCGTGGCGCTGCCGATGGCCGCCGGGTCAGCCGCCGGATGCATGTGCGGCGTGTCGGTCCCGATGGCCACATGCACCGTAACCGGCACTGCCGCCCGCCAGGCCTGCAGCACCAGGCTCGAAGGGGCAAATTGAGGCGCGGCAATTTCATCGAGACGCCGGCCCAGCGCTTCGCCCATTCCCAGCGCATCGCGATCGCCCGCCGAGATGGCCGCGTTCATCTCCCGCCCGGTTTCCTCGGCTGCGCCGAAGCGTCCGCCGGGCAGGGCGGCCTCCACATCCTCGCTGGTGTGGCCGGCCAGCGCGATCTCGAAGTCGTGAATCGCCGCCGCGCCGTTCATGGCGAACGCAGTGGCATAGCCGCGCTGCATCAAATCGATCAGGACGGGCGCCAGGCCGCACTTGATCACGTGCCCGCCCAATCCCCAGACGATAGCCCGTCCCCGGGAACGGGCCCCCGCAATGGCGGCCACTACGGCGCGTAGCGACTCGCCCGCCAGTATGCGCGGGAGGGAATCCAGCCACGCCGCGATGCCGGCGCCCTTGCGATAGACCGCCGCAAAGTCCGCCACGCGCACCTTGCCCCCGCGAGCCTGGAGGGGCACGGTTTCGAGGCCTGAGAAGTCGATGGGGTGGGTGGCGTACTTGCTCATACCACCTTCCGCAAAGCTTCGCCGGTGTAGCTCTTCTTCGACCGCGCCACCTGTTCCGGCGTACCTGCCGCCACCAGCCGTCCGCCATACTCGCCGCCATCCGGCCCCAGGTCGATGATCCAATCCGCAGTCTTCATCACGTCCAGGTTGTGCTCGATCACCACCACGGTATTTCCCAGGTCCACCAGGCGCTGCAGCACATCCAGCAGCTTGCGCACATCGTCGAAATGCAATCCGGTGGTTGGCTCGTCGAGCACGTAAAAAGTACGTCCGGTCTGGCGCCGGCTCAGCTCCTTGGCCAGCTTGATGCGCTGCGCCTCGCCGCCGGAAAGCGTGGTGGACGATTGCCCCAGGTGGATGTAGCCCAGCCCCACGTCGTTCAACGTTTGCAGCTTCGGGCGGATGTGCGGAAGATTCTCCATCAGCGGCAGCGCTTCCTCCACAGTGGCATCCAACAGGTCGGCGATGGAGCGGCCTTTATACTTTACCTGCAGCGTCTCGTGATTGTACCGGCGGCCGCGGCACACGTCGCAGGTTACGTACACATCCGGCAGAAAGTTCATTTCGATGCGCTTCAGTCCATCGCCCTGGCACGCCTCGCAGCGGCCGCCCTTCACATTGAAGCTGAACCGTCCCGGTTTGTAGCCGCGTTCGCGCGACTCGGGCAGCATCGCGTAAAGGTCTCGAATGGGCGTGAACAGCCCGGTATATGTGGCGGGGTTGGAGCGCGGCGTGCGCCCGATCGGGGATTGATCGATGCGAATCACCTTGTCCAGAAGTTGCATGCCCTTGATGGCCGTGAACTTGCCGGGGTTTTCGTGCGACCGGTAAATCTGTTGGGCCAGCGCGCGATACAGGATCTCGTTTACCAGCGTGGATTTCCCGCTGCCTGAAACTCCGGTAACGACGGTGAGGAGGCCCAACGGTATATCCACATCGATATTCTTCAAGTTGTGCTCGGCGGCGCCGATAATCGCCAGTTTCTTCCCGTTCGAGGAGCGCCGCGCGGCGGGCACCGGAATATGCTGTGCGCCCGAAAGATACTGCCCCGTGAGGGAGGCGGGGTTCCGGGCAATCGCCAGGGGGGTGCCCGACGCCACCAACTCGCCGCCCAGCCGTCCGGCTCCCGGCCCGAGGTCGATGACGTAATCGGCACGCTCGATGGTCTCGGCATCGTGCTCCACCACCAGCACCGTATTGCCCATGTCGCGCAGATGTGTGAGCGTATCGAGGAGCCGCCCGTTATCGCGCGGATGCAGCCCGATGGAAGGCTCGTCGAGCACGTAAAGCACGCCGCGCAGCTTCGACCCGATCTGCGTCGCGAGGCGAATGCGCTGCGCCTCGCCGCCGGAAAGCGTGGCCGCCGACCGCTCGAGGCTCAGGTAATCGAGCCCCACCGCGGAAAGAAATTCCAGCCGCCGCCGGATCTCGTCCACGACGCGTCCGGCGATCTGCATCTCGCGATCGCCGAATTCCCAGTTGCGCACCGTCATCAGCGCGCGCGCGATGGGCATCCGGGTGAACTCGGCGATGGAGAAATTTTTCACCCGCACCGCCAGGCTGGCAGGCCGCAGCCGCAAGCCGTGACAGGCGGGACACTCGGCGGGCGACATGTACTCGGTGAGCCACTCGCGATATCCCTCGGACGACTCGTCATAGGTCTGCGCCAGGATCTTGAGAATGCCCGGAAACCCGTTACTACCGTCGAGCAGCGCGCTCTGCACCTTCTTTGGAAACTGGTCGAACGGCGTGCCGAGGTCGATGCGCATGGCCTTGGCGGCTTCCGCCAGATGGTGCCGCATGTATGCCGACCCCGCGCCCGGCCCGAGGCCGCCCTCAAGCAGCGGCCGGGAGAAATCCACGATGGCCTTGCCGGGATCGAAGGTCCACTTGCTGCCCAATCCGGTGCACTCTTCGCAAGCGCCATACGGGCTGTTGAACGAAAAGGAGCGCGGCTCAAGCTGCGGCACACTGGTGCCGCACTCGGTGCACGCCAGTTTCTGCGAGTAGAGGCGCTCGTCGCCATTCACCACCGCGATCAGCACCAGCCCGTCCGCTAGCTTGGTCGCGGTTTCGATGGAAGCCTCCAGGCGCTTCTCGATGCCTGCTTTCACGAGCAGCCGGTCCACGACGACTTCGATGGTATGGTTGCGGCGCCGGTCGAGCGGGATATCGTCTTCGAGCGAGCGCAATACGCCGTCGATGCGGGCGCGCACGAAGCCCTGGCGGGCCAGCTTCTCCAGGTCCTTCTTGTACTCGCCCTTGCGCCCCCGCACCACCGGCGCGAGCACCATGATGCGGTCGTCGGGCCGCAGGGCCAGCACGTGCTGCAGGATCTGCTCGGTGGTCTGCCGCGAAATCTCGTTGCCGCACAAAGGGCAGTGCGGCGTGCCGATCGACGAGTAGAGCAGCCGCAGGTAATCGTAGATCTCGGTGATGGTCCCGACCGTCGAGCGGGGGCTGCGGCTGGTGGTCTTCTGCTCGATCGAAATGGCCGGGCTGAGCCCTTCGATGGAGTCCACGTCCGGCCGCTCCATCTGGTCCAGAAACTGGCGGGCGTAGGTGGAAAGGGTCTCCACATAACGACGCTGGCCTTCGGCGTAGATGGTGTCGAACGCCAGCGACGACTTGCCCGAACCGCTAAGCCCGGTGATGACCGTGAGGCTGTTGCGCGGGATCTCCACGTCGATGTTTTTCAGATTATGCTGGCGCGCACCGTGGACCGAGATTCGTTCAAGCATCGTACCTGTTCGGGAGAGGCGAAGGTTATATCCTATTGTGGCGCGGGTTGAGTTGTTTGCGCAATTGTAGTATAGAATAGGACGAAGTGCTCCTTTGTCCGAGTTGCCGGGGAAGGCTGCGGCGCGTCCACCGTACCTTCGTCGAGAAGTTGCGGTACGCGGCGATGTTCGAGTGCGAACAGTGTCAAGCGCGCAAGCCCGAGCCGCGCGCGTACTCCCTGCACCTGGGCGCTTATCCGCGCTGTCCGCGCTGCGGCACCTATCGCCTGTCGCGGCTGGCGAAGCGCGACAAGATCGACAAGATGGAGAAGGGCCCCATCAATTTCGCACAATTTCTGTGGGGCGCCGAGCTTTATCATTGCCGTTTCTGCCGCTTGCAGTTTTACGATGTACGGAAGCCGGTGGCTCCGGATGGGCCGGAACAGGCTGCCATGGGTGTGCCGTTACCGTGAGTGTCCCAGCGACGCAGGGTGGCGAAGCGAAGTAGGTGCAGGCGGGCGGCCCTTGGCGTCGCCAGGAGTGGCGACGCGGCACGCATGAGTGCGTGCGCCACAGCACATTATCCACAGACACAGCACATAATAGAGTATGCCGTTTGTGTCCATTCCCCAAGCTATCGACGAAATCCGCTCCGGCCGCATTCTGGTGGTGGTAGACGATGAAGACCGGGAAAACGAAGGCGACCTGACCATCGCGGCCGAAAAGGTCACGCCCGAGATTGTCAACTTCATGGCGACGCATGGCCGCGGCCTGATTTGCCTGGCATTGACGGCGGAGAGCTGCGATGCCCTGCGCCTGCCGTTGATGTCGCCGCTGAACACCTCCAACTTCGGCACGGCATTCTGCGAATCGATCGATGCGCGGGATGGCACGAGCACAGGCATCTCGGCGGCGGACCGCACCTGCACCATCCTGACGGCTATCCGGCCGGATTGCCGCCCGGGCGATCTGGCGCGGCCGGGCCACGTGTTCCCATTGCGCGCGCGCGAAGGCGGCGTACTGGTGCGCGCAGGCCAGACGGAAGGCTCGGTGGATCTGGCGCGTCTGGCGGGTCTTACGCCGGCGGGAGTCATCTGCGAAATCATGAACGAGGACGGCACCATGGCGCGAGTGCCGCAACTGGTCGAGTTTTGCCAGCGGCACGGGCTGAAGATGATTTCAGTGGCCGATCTGATTCGCTACCGCCTGCAGAACGAACGCTACATCCGGCGCGTCGCGGAAGGGTGCCTGGAGACCGAATTCGGCGCCTTCCGCACCTTTGCCTACGCCAGTTCCTATAGCAGCGAAATTACACCGGAGACGCACCTGGCGCTCATCCGGGGCGAAGTGGCGGGCAAGGAAGGCGTGCTGGTGCGGATGCACTCGCACTGCGTCCATGGGGATGTTTTCGGTTCGACCCACTGCGATTGCCAGAAGCTCATCCGCGGCTCGCTGCAGCGTATCGCCGAGGAAGGCTTGGGCGTGCTGGTCTATTTGCACCAGACCGGACCGGGGTTTCGTATCCAGAAAAACCCGGCCGGGTTGGACCGGATGGTGTCGCACGGCCGCGATTTCATGCACTATACAGGCGCAGCCGGCCAGATGCAGTTGCAGCACGAAAGCGGCATTGGCGCGCAGATTCTTTCCGATCTGGGGCTGCACACGATCCGGCTGCTGACCAACCATCCGCGCAAGATCGTGGCGCTGGAAGGCTTTGGCATCGAGATCGTGGAGCAGACGGCGGTTCCGATCGGCAGGGACTAATCCGGATGGACGGAATGGCCGCGGGATTATTGTCATTTGTGCGCTTAATTGTGCATTAATTACGACTATTTGTTTGGGTAAATTGCAATTCATTGCGGGGAAAAGCTGGTGTCCGCTGGAGAGCGGACACGGCACGCTGAGAGCGTGCGCCACGTTTGAGCCAATATCGCCAGGGTTAAAGAAACGGGGCCAAGATCGGGCAATGTGATAATCAGACCGCACGGCCCAACATCGCAGCGGATCTTCTAGTATGATGAACGCGGGAGGAAGCCTATGCTAAACATTCGCTCCACCGTCAAACCGGACGACATCGAGTCTGTTCTGAAAGCCGTCGCGCACCGCCACAACGCCAATGTGACAGTGGTCAGCCACCTGGGGCAGCCGCAGAACGTAGAAGCGGCTGGGGGCCCAAGGGAGGCCCTGGTCTTCACTTTTTATCATCCCAAGCTGCATACTGCGCTGTTAGCCGCCGATATCCGGTTTGCAGGTTTTCTGCCCTGCCGCGTAGCCGCCTGGCCGGAGGAAGGCGGCGTCATGCTGCAAGCCCTTTTGCCGTCGGAGTTTTGCCATATTCTGGGGCGGTCTGATTTGGATGCGCTGGCGGCGCCGCTGGATGGCGTCCTGCTGGGAATTCTGGAGGACGCCGCCAAGCCCCTCACGGTCTCCGCGAAATCGCGCCCGGGAGTAGAAACGTCCCGCTGGGGCGCCACTGAGGACCAGGTGAACATGCAGGCCACCGTGGCCCAACGGATCGATTACCGCGGCACGAAAATCGAGGACGAAGCCGGCACCGGCACACACGATTCCTCCGGCGGATAGGCGTCAGCGCCCCACAGGGCCGAAAGTGAACGAGGCGCGGACGACCTGCAGACGGTTATTCACATCCGCCACGGCTATGAAGCGGGGCTGGGCGGGTGTACCAAAGCGCAAGTCGGTGGCTTCCACGCGGGTAGCGCCGTCCGGATCGGCCAGCGGGACGGTGCGCTCCAGGGGAAACTGCGAGAATTTAAAAAAATCGCGAAAAACCGGCGAATTATTGGCAGCCTTTAGGACAGAGCTGGACTCGGCTTTGTAGAAAATAGCGCCGCGCGATGGATCGAATTCCTCCAGCAAGCTGAAGTCTACGACGTCATAAAGCTCACCCGTTTCCACCAATCCGCGCCACGCCAGCGGATTCACGGGTCCGGGCAGGGCGGCCACGCGTTGGGGCGGAGCGCCGGCGTAAACGCGGGAACCGAGCGTGGCCACGGCGCGCGTATGCAGCACGCCGCGCCCGGCGTTGTAGAGTGCCAGAAACAGCAGCGCGAAGATGGCCAATCCGCGGCCGGCGTTTTTGGTGCGCGCGCCGATTTCCGCGTTGACCAACCGCGCGATGAGCGGCCCCGCCAGCGCCACCAGCAGCACGGCCCAAATCCACAGGTCCACCACTGAGGTGAGGTCCAGGTGGAACCATCGCGCGGAGAATGGCAGTAGAAAGCGGATGCCGTAGACGTTGGTGTAGTCGAGCAAAAGGTGCGACGCCACCGCCGCCAGCGAGATAACGTAGGCCCCCAGCCAGCTAAACGGCTTGCGCGTGAACAGCCGCACTGCCAATACTGGCAGCAGCGCCATAACCGGCAAGGCGGCGAGCGAATGGGTGAGGTGGCGATGGTAGTTGAGGTAGTTCAGCTGGCCGCCGGCGAGCGTCACGATATCGATATCGGGGGCATTGGCCGCGAGTACCAAAACCCACGGAGCCTGCGCCGAGAAACGGTTTAATCCGGCACGGCCCAGGAACAGGCCGGTGGCTGAATGGGTAAGCGGATCCATGAAGGCAGCAGGCTGGATTGTATCATTACTGGGTGCGATGGGGAGAAAGACGGGGCGGGTTTCGGACGCCGCATTGGGCGCCGTCGGGTGCCCGCCCCGATGTGGTGCGGCTCAGTGCACTGGCTCAGGCGGCGGAGAGTCCCACGGGGGGACGCAGCACCCTGGCGGGCTTGCGTTTGGGCACAATCGCCACGGCGATCGGGCGGTCGTTGCAGATAGTGCCGCCGAAATACTCGTCCAGGGGGAAGAGACTGTGGGGCTCGAGTTCCCGGAAAACCCGGCCCAATTTCTGCTCGATTTTGTACAGCATGTGAAAGAAGGTGCCGCGGTCGAGCTGCAGGCGCCAACAGCACAGTTTCCATTCCGCTCCAAGCAGGTAATGGAAGCGGAAAATATCGTATTCCAAGGGGCTGAGCGCGTTGCGGCTGACCAGGCAGAAATCGGCGATGTACTCTTCGACCTTACGGCCGTAGGCCATGCGATTGTCCTTCCCGTTGCAGAACTCAAGCTGCACGCGGCTGAGGTACCTGTCCTTAGCGACGCAGTCTCGAAAGCGCGTGTAGCAAGCGCGGAATACGGCCCGAAAGACACAGTTGCAGGGAACCTCCCGGTCGTTACGGCCCGGTCGCAATCCATAACCATGGCAATGCGCGCAGGTCGTCTTGGCGAGCGCAATTGTTTGTGATCGATCCCAGTTCATTGATTTGAAACATCCTCTCGGCGCCCCTCATCGTTTTGGGCGGCGACTATCGAAAACTTGCTACAAATTTATCGCCGGGCTGAAAATCGTCAAGCGAATTCCAGGCATTATCCGGCATAAATGCGCGAAGACCCCCAAGCAGATTGTACGCATGTACTTGTTATATATTGGGTTATTACCGTGATAAAATACTAGCAATTATCGTAGTACTATACGTTGTATTAACGGAATATTACGCTTTACTGTCGCATCTATTTCTGATAGAAATAGGATGAGGGGCACAGCGGAGTGGACTTCCGGTTTCTCCAGACGCAGCTGCTATCGCATGTCCGGGCGCGGGTGCGCAACGGCGAGATCAGCGAGCGAGCTTTGGCCCGGCTGGCGGGGATTTCGCAGCCGCACATCCACAATGTGTTGAAAGGGGCCCGGCAGCTTTCCACGGACATGGCGGACCAGATTCTGCAGCGCCTGCGAATCGATCTGGCGGATCTGCTGAGCGCCGGCGAACGCAGCGCTACGC
>Ga0302325_10012425_pt1 | contig 18264 bp, 19 predicted proteins | sample Palsa_T0_2_FD_201948 | JGI IMG/M metagenome (GOLD analysis project Ga0302325, IMG submission 201948) | Peat permafrost microbial communities from Stordalen Mire near Abisko, Sweden - Palsa_T0_2 | ecosystem: Environmental > Terrestrial > Soil > Palsa > Peat permafrost | place: Sweden: Abisko...
GCAATCCCAGTTCTAGCCCAAGTTTGCGCACCTCGTCCTTGAATAATTCGCGCAGCGGCTCGAGCAGCTGCAACTTCATGTGCTGCGGCAGGCCGCCGACATTGTGATGCGACTTGATGACATGGGCGTTGCCGGTCTTGCCGCCCGCCGACTCGATCACGTCCGGATAGATCGTGCCCTGAGCCAGCCATTTGACGTCCGGCAGCTTGACCGCCTGCTCGTCGAACACCGCGATGAACTCGCGTCCGATGATCTTGCGCTTCTTTTCAGGGTCGGTTTCGCCGGCAAGCGCCTCCAAAAAGCGCGCGGCCGCGTCCACGCGGATCACGCGCACTCCCATGTGCTCGGCGAATGTCGCCATGACCTGATCCCCCTCGCCTAGGCGAAGCAAGCCGTGATCGACGAACACGCACACCAGTTGCGATCCGATGGCCCGATGCAGCAGCGCGGCGAGCACGGAGGAATCAACGCCGCCGGACAAGCCCAGCAGCACGCTATCCGCGCCGACTTGCGCGCGAATGCGCGCCACACTGTCCTCGATGATATTGGTCGTCGCCCAGTTCGCCGCGCACCCCGCGATCTCGCGCACGAAGCGCCGCAAGATCTCGCCACCCTGCAGGGTATGCGTCACCTCGGGATGAAACTGCAGGGCATATAGACGCCGCGACTCGTCGGCCATGGCGGCCAGAGGCGCATTGTCGCTCGACGCGATGACGCTGAAGCCGGGTGGCGCCGCCACCACTCGATCGCCGTGGCTCATCCACACGTCGAGCACCCGCCGTCCCTCGGCATCGCGATTGTCCTCGAGACCGTCGAGCAGCCGGGAATTGCCGGACGGCCTGACCTGCGCGGCGCCGAATTCGCGGTGCCGCGAGAGCTCAACCTGGCCGCCGAGCTGTGCCGCCATGGTCTGCATGCCATAACAGATGCCGAGCACCGGAACACCCACGGTGAAAACTGTGGCAGGCGCCTCCGGCGCCTTGGCGTCGTACACCGACTCGGGACCGCCGGACAGGATGATGGCCTTCGGGGCGAAGCGAGCGACTTCCTCAACGCCGACGTCCCAGGCGTAGATCTCGCAGTACACGCCCATCTCGCGCACGCGGCGCGCGATCAGCTGGGTGTACTGGGCGCCGAAGTCGAGAATCAGGACCCGGTCCGCATGTATGTCGGTCATCAACCGATCCGGTAGTTCGGCGCTTCTTTGGTGATGGTCACATCATGCACGTGGCTTTCGCGCACTCCCGCGCTGGTGATGCGCACGAACTGAGGACGCGTGCGCATTTCCTCGATGCTGCTGCTGCCGGTATAGCCCATCGCCGCCCGCAAACCACCCGACAATTGATTCAGTATCGCGACCAGGCTGCCTTTGTAGGCGACCCGCCCCTCGATGCCTTCCGGCACGAGTTTCTCCAGCTCGGTGGTGGTGTCCTGGAAGTAGCGATCGCTGGAGCCATGCGCCTGCGCCATCGCACCCAAGGACCCCATGCCGCGATATGCCTTGTAGGAGCCGCCTTGATACAGCTCGACCTCACCCGGAGATTCCTCGGTGCCGGCGAACATGCCGCCGATCATCACGCAGTGCGCGCCGGCCGCCAGCGCTTTGGCGATATCGCCGGAATAGCGGATGCCGCCGTCGCCGATCACCGGCACATTGGTGCCCTCCAATGCTTTCGCGACTCGCGATATGGCGCTGATTTGCGGCACTCCGACCCCCGCGACGACGCGGGTCGTGCAGATCGAACCCGGGCCGATCCCCACCTTGACCGCATCGGCGCCGTACTTGACGAGATCGAGTGCCGCCTCGGCGGTGACGATGTTGCCGCCGATCACTTGAATGTCGGGATATTTCCTCTTGATCTTGGAGACCATCTCCAGCACGCCGCGTGAGTGGCCATGCGAGGTATCGACCACCACGACATCGACGCCGGCCTCGCGCAGCGCCGCCACCCGATCCAGCGTATCCGGCGAGGTGCCCACCGCGGCACCGACCCGTAGGCTGCCGACGCTGTCCTTGCAGGCGTTGGGAAACTCGGTGGCCTTCTGGAAATCCTTCACCGTGATCATGCCCTTCAACTCATGATCGCCGGCCACCACCAGCACCTTTTCGATGCGGTGCTTGTGCAGCAGGGCCAGCACTTCCTCCTTCGGTGCGTTCTCGCGGACCGTGATCAGCCGGTCCTTCGGCGTCATCACGCTCGATACCGGGGCATCGAGCTTGGTCTCGAAACGCAGATCCCGATGGGTCACGATGCCGACCACCTTGGTGCCGAGCACCACCGGCACCCCAGAAATGTTCTTTGCGCGGGTCAGCTCGATGACTTCGCGGATCGTCATGTCCGGATGGACGCTGATGGGATCGCTGATGACGCCGCTCTCGAACTTCTTGACGCGATCGACCTGCCGCGCCTGGTTCTCGACCGACATGTTCTTGTGGATGATGCCGATGCCGCCCTCTTGGGCAATCGTGATGGCCAGGCGAGCCTCGGTCACTGTATCCATGGCGGCGGACACGACCGGGAGGTTGACGCGGATTTCGCGGGTCAGTTGCGAGCTCAAGGATACGTCGCGCGGCAGGACTTCAGAATAGGCCGGCACGAGCAGGACATCGTCGAAGGTGAGTGCCTCTTCAAGAATACGCATAAAGCTACGATTCACGCTTTCGCTTAGGAGGCGGCGCATTGTACCTTGGCGCTCGGGCTGGGTAAACCGCAGTATGATCTGGCCATGGACATATCCGAAGGCCGCACCCCCACAACGCGCCCGGAGCGCGACATTTACACGGTTTCGCGCCTCAATCGCGAGGTCCGGGTGCTGCTGGAGCGGGGTTTCGGCAGCCTGTGGCTGGAGGCGGAAATCTCCAATTTCGCTCGTCCGAGCTCGGGCCATTGGTATTTCACGCTCAAGGACGCCGCCGCGCAGGTTCGCTGCTGCATGTTTCGGCAACGGAATATGCTGAGCCCGTTCACTGCCCGAGACGGCCAAAAGGTCCTGGCGCGGGCCCGCATCGGCCTTTACGAGCCGCGCGGCGAATATCAGCTCATCGTCGACCATATCGAGGATGCGGGCCTCGGCGCCCTGAAGCGGCAGTTCGAGGAGCTGAGCGCGAAGCTCGCCGCGGAGGGCCTGTTCGCACTCGAGCGCAAGCGGCCGCTGCCCGCCATCCCTAAGCGCATCGGCGTGATCACTTCGCCGACCGGTGCGGCAGTTCGCGATATCGTGCACGTGCTGGCGCGGCGTTTTGTCGGAGTCGCGGTACTCATCCATCCAGTCGCCGTGCAGGGTGCTGGCGCTGCCGCGGAAATCATCGCGGCACTGAAACTCGCCGGCGAACGCGCAGAGTGCGATGTGCTGATCCTGGCGCGCGGCGGCGGCTCTCTCGAGGATCTTTGGGCATTCAACGACGAAGCGCTGGCCCGTGCCATCGTGGCCTCGCCCATTCCCGTGATCAGCGGAATCGGCCATGAAACCGACTTCACCATCGCGGATTTTGCCGCCGATGTACGCGCGCCTACGCCCTCGGCGGCCGCTGAAATCGCCGTCCCGGATGCCGATGCGTGGCTCAAGTCATTCGACCACCTGGGCCTGCGGCTCAAAAGAGGCATGCGCCGTTGCCTGGAAAATTTTGGCGAGCGCCTGCGCTGGCTCAAGGGACGCGCGGCGCTGGTGAGCCCCTCCGCGCGCCTCGCGCAGCAGATGCAGCGCCTCGATGATCTTGAGCAGCGGCTGGGACGCGCGTTGCGGCAACTTCTCGCGGATCGGCGCGCAGGCGTGGCCGCGCGCCAAAGCCGGCTATGGCAGGTGAGTCCGATTGCACGCATCCGCGACATTGCCGCACGCCATGCCGGGCTGCACGCACGCCTCGAGGCTGCGGCGCAGGATCGACTTCGCCGCGCACGCGAGCGATTGATACCGCTGGTCCGCACCCTCCATGCGGTGAGTCCGCTCGCCACCCTGGATCGCGGCTATGCCATCGTCACCACGCTGAATGGCGGCATATTGCGCGACGCCGCGGATGCGCCGCCGGGCACTTTGGTGGAGGCGCGGCTCGCCAAGGGCAGGATTCGCGCCAAAGTCGAGGGACGCTCGGAGTGAACGGCGTGAAGCTCGCCGCATCCGTGTTTGCGCTGTGCTTCGCGCCCGCGCTCAGCATCGCCTATGCGCTGCCGCACGAAAGCGCCGTGCCGGGCGGCATGAAAATCATTGCGCTCGACGCCGCCGGCAAGGAAGTTCCCTACGTCGATGCGGATGGACACCGGGTGTTGGTGGTGCAAGACGGGACGACCTGGTACGCGCTGATCGGCATTCCGCTGGATGCGACACTGGGAATCCGCCACGTGACGCTGCGCGATCCAGCGGGCGCCCACGATCTCTCTTTCGAGGTTACCGACAAGCACTATGTCACTCAATCCCTCAAGGTTGCGCCCGGCCAGGTGAACCTTTCGGCCGCGGATCTAGCGCGAGTGTCGCGCGAGCGAATCCGCATCGACCGTGCCCTCGATCACTGGAGTGATCGGCAGCCGGACACGCTGCGCCTGCCGCAACCGGTGCCCGGACTGCGCAGCAGCTCGTTCGGTTCGCGGCGGGTGTTCAACGGCGAGTCGCGCAACCCACATTCCGGTATGGACATCGCGGCGCCGAGCGGCACGCCGGTGATCGCGCCGGCCGGCGGGGAGGTCATCGACACCGGCGAGTACTTCTTCAACGGCAACACGGTGTTCATCGATCACGGCCGCGGCCTGATCAGCATGTACTGTCACTTGAGTGAAATCGACGTGCAGCCGGGGCAGCGCATCGCCGCGGGAACGCGCATCGGCGCGGTCGGCTCGACCGGGCGGGCGACCGGTCCTCACCTGCACTGGGGCTTGAACCTGAACCGCGCCTGGGTCGATCCCGAGCTGTTCCTGCCTTGAGGCGGCTAGCCTTGGCCGGCGCTCAGCATTTGGTCGACTGCGGCACCGTCCAACGGCGTCGCCGACATCGAGGCCTGGCGCAGCCGCGCGCTGTGTTCCTGCACGGCGGCTCCGGAAGGTTGCATCTCCACCTGGCCCTGGAACAAGGCGCCGTCCGCAATGCCGATCCGCGGCGCAAATACATTGCCCTTGACCTTGGCGGCCGCGCGAATGTTCACCGATTCGGTGGCGTATAAATCGCCCTCGACCTTGCCGTCGACGACGATCACTCGCGCGCGAATGTCGCCCTTCATGGACCCCTCGGCGCCAATGGTGAGGCTCTGCGTGTGCGTGATCGAGCCTTCGACGCTGCCCTGGACGATCAGGTCTTCTTGCGCCGACAGCTCGCCGCGGAATCTTAAAGTAGGTCCAAGCACCGAGGCCCGGTGGGCCGACTCGGCGACACGCGCTTCCAGCGGCCGCAATTCAGTCGGCCGCGATTCAGTCGGCCGCGATTCAGCCGGCCGCGGCTCGCTGCGGGTTTCGGCGGCGCGCTGCTGCGGAGTTCGCGGTTCGGGACGGGAAACGGTGGAATTGGAATTCATCATGACATCATCTCCATCGATGGATTTCTTGAACCAGGTCATCAGGCCGCCTCGCCGGCAGCTTTCGCGGCGCGCCGATCGCCTTCATGGGCGCTGCGCGCCGGTGCCTTGTTGCCGTCCATGTCGATGCTGCCCTTGAAGCAGGCACCCTCGACGACGCTGATGGAAGGCGCCGAGATATTCCCGGTGATCCTGGCGGTGTCCTTCACGACTATGGATTTTTCCGCCCGCAGGTCGCCCTCGACCGTTCCCTCGATCACGATGGATTGCGCGCGGATATTCGCCTTGACCGTGCCCTGCGCCCCGATCGTCAAGCGCTGCGTGTGCGCGATCGACCCCTCGAGGCGTCCTTGAATCAGCAGGTCCTCGTCGGCGGAAAGATCGCCCTTGAAGTACAGGGTCGGACCCAGGATGGAGGGACGTTCCTTAGGTTCTGGCATGTGAATTGCTCATGTGACGGGGATCTCCAGATCAATGTCTTCGGGTCGGCGGCAGAAGATTACCTGGCATAATCCGCCGCGTCGTGCGAAACAGATCACGAATCCGCAACATGGGCCGGCGCTTTTGCCGGGGGTGTGGCCGTCTTCGGTGCTTGGACCTTCTTGGCAGGCGCCTCGGTCGGCACCAGCGACAGAATCGTGCATTTCTGATTGCGCACCCGGATGGAGCTGAACTTATCGAAGCTGCCATCGGCGTTCGATTCGAATCCCACCCGTTCCGCAAATGACAGATCGATGCACGGAGCGAACAACGTCGCCTTGAACCACTGTCGATTCTGCGCCTGAATCAGCAGCGTGCGGTCGTTCACCGCGCGCCAATTGTAGATTCCGCCGTGGTTGGCGAACGGAATGCGCGCCTCGGACGTCGTAGGGTCCACCACCGGGGATTTCGGGGACGGTGGCTTGCTGATCGGAGCGCTCGGATCCTGGGCGCCCGCGGGCGCATAGCTAAGGCAGCTCAATATCAGGGCCAATGTCGCGAATAAAGCCTTGTTACCGCTCACGATCCGCCTCCTGTCGCTGCTGCTTGAGAAGATAGTCGCTCAAATTATGCGCGAGCGACACGAAGTCCGACGGGATCATCAGCACCGTGGTGCTGTTGTTCTCGGCGCCGACTTCGGCAATCATTTGCATGCGCCGTATTTCCAAAGCCGCCGGGTTCAAGGTGATTTGCGCGGCGGCCGCCGACAGCTTCACCGACGCCTCGAGTTCTCCTTCGGCCTTGATGATGCGCGCGCGTTTCTCGCGGATCGCCTCTGCCTGCATCGCCATCACCTGCTGCATCGCCTGGGGCAACTCCACGTCTTTCATCTCGAAGCGCTGTACCTCCAAGCCCCAGGCTCGGGTGGCCCCGGCGATGCTGTCGCCCAATAGCGCGTTGATTGCATTGCGCTCCTGCAGAATCTCATCCAGATCATGCTGGCCGATGATGTTGCGCAGGCCGGTCAACGCCAGCTGGTACACCGCGGCGGGCGCGTTCGCGACCTCGATGACCGACTTTGCGGCATCGACGATCCGGTACCAGAGCACCGCATTCACCTTGATCGTGACGCTGTCGCGCGTGATGGTTTCTTGCTGCTCGGCCGACACCGTGCGCGTGCGGATGTCCGTGGTCACGGAACGCTCCACCCCCAATGGCATGATCCAATACAGGCCGGGGCCGCGCAACCCGACGTATCGGCCGAGACGAAAAATGACGCCTCGCTCGTACTCCTGCGCGATGCGCAGGCCGGTAAGCGCCAGGATGATCAATATCAGGACAGCGATCTTGATAAGTGGAAGCATGCGCGCTCCGGCTTCGAGAAGCGCCTAGTCTAACCCATCGCGCGCAGGTTCTTTTATTCGATGCTTTCCCCGTGCAGCGAGATGTCCAGTCCCTGGCGTTCCTGTTCCTCGCTTACGCGCAGTCCGATGGTCAAGTCGATCGCCTTCAGGATGACGAAGCTCGCGACGAAACCGTACACCAGCGTGGTGCCGGCGCCCAGCAACTGGATGAGCACCGAACCGTCCGAACCGCTGAGCTCCTTGCTGGCAAACACGCCCGTGAGCAACGCGCCGATGAAACCGCCGACGCCGTGAACGCCGAAGGCGTCCAGCGAGTCATCGTATCCCAGGGCTCTCTTGAGGGAGGTCGCGGCGAGATAGCACAGCACGCCCGCGACCAGACCGATGATCACCGCGGCGGTCGGCTCCACGAATCCCGACGCCGGCGTGATCGCCACCAGCCCGGCTACCGCGCCCGATGCAATGCCCAGCACACTCGGCTTGCCCTTGCCCAGCCACTCCACCAGCATCCATGAAAGCGAGGCGGCGGCGGTCGCCAGCTGCGTGGCGAGCATTGCCATGCCGGCGCGGCCGTCGGCAGCCACCGCGGAACCGGCGTTGAAACCGAACCAGCCGACCCACAACAGCGACGCGCCAATCAGCGTCAAGGTCAGATTGTGCGGGGCCATCGACTCCCGGCCGTAGCCCAGGCGCTTGCCCAGCACCAGGCAGCTGGCGAGGCCTGCGACGCCCGCATTGATGTGCACGACGGTGCCGCCCGCGAAATCCAACACGCCACGGGTGGCGAGCCAACCGCCGGGTTCCCACACCATGTGAGCGATCGGCGCATACACGGCCAGTGACCACACCGACACGAATACCAGCATGGCCGAGAACTTCATGCGATCGGCGAAAGCGCCCGCAATCAGCGCGGGCGTGATGATCGCGAACGTCATCTGGAACATCGCATAAACGGATTCCGGAACCGTTAGCCCCAAGTGCGACACCGTCAGCTGGCTCGCGGAATCGCCGTGCACAAACTTCATGCCCTTGAGCAGCATCCGGTCCCAGCCTCCCAAGAACGGGGTTCCGGGGGTGAACGCCCACGAATATTCGATCAGCCACCACAGCAGGCTGACGACGCAGGTGCAGGCGAAGCTTTGCATGAGAGTCGCCAGCACGTTCTTCTTGCGCACCATCCCGCCGTAGAACAATGCCAGTCCCGGAATCGTCATCAGCAGCACCAGCGCGGTCGAGGTCAACATCCAGGCGGTGTCGCCCGAATTGATCTTGTCCGCGCCGGTCAGGAAGGGAGCGGTGGGCACAGCGGTCTGCGCGGCGGCGGACGCCGATAACATCACGGACGCGGCGAACGCCCATCGAGACAGCTTGGTCATCAACGAGTCCCCTGTCGGTCTAAATTGCGCTGTTATCCCGCTCACCCGTTCGGATCCGCACCACTTGTGCCAGGTCGAAGACGAATATTTTTCCGTCCCCCACCTTCCCCGTCAACGCGGATTTGGCAATCGCCTCTATCACCTGATCGACCAGCGAATCGGCGACTGCGATTTCGATTTTTGTCTTGGGCACGAACTCGACCACGTACTCGGCGCCCCGATAGATCTCGGTGTGACCGCGCTGGCGCCCGAATCCTCGCACCTCGGTTACGGTGACGCCCTGCACCCCCACTTCGCCCACGGCCTGGCGAACATCGTCGAGCTTGAAGGGCTTGATGATCGCCGTAATCAACTTCATCGAAGTGTAACCATGCCGGCGCCTAAAGCATCGTCTGTGCCAGCGGCGAACATTTGATTGCGATCAGTGTGTTACGGTTCCGTCACCTGCGCCGCCGCGCGCAATTGCACCAATAAAGGGTGCAGGGCGCGGCATCGTGCCTTGCTTTGGGGCGCGATCGCTCAGCGCTTATTGCGCTGGATCAGTCTCTTGCGCTTGCGCACCTGGCGTGGAGTCAATGGATTGCGTTTGCCGGCGTAGGGATTCTCCTCGCCGCGAAAGGTGACGCGCACCGGGGTACCCGCCAAATCGAAGGCCTTGCGATACACATTCACCAGATAGCGGCGGTAGGCATCGGGCACATGCTCGGTTTGATTGCCGTGAATGACGATCACCGGGGGATTGCGCCCGCCTTGATGGGCATAGCGCAATTTGATTCGCCGGCCGCTGACCAACGGCGGCTGATGGCTTTCGATGGCCGCCTGCAGCACGCGCGTCAATTCCGGCGTGGCCATGTCGCGCATCGCGGCGGCATAGACCTTGCGCACCGCGGCGAACAGCTCGCCGACGCCGCTGCCGTGCCGCGCCGAGATGAAGTGCAGCGGCGCGAAGTCCGCGAACTGCAGGCGCTGCTCGATCTGCTGGCGAATCAAATCGCGCTGCTCGGTGGCAATGTTGTCCCACTTATTGACCGCCAGCACCAGCGCGCGTCCCTGTTCGATCACCGTGCCCAGCAAGCTCGCGTCCTGCTCGGCGACATTGTCCTGCGCGTCCATCACCATCACCACCACGTGGGCGGCCTCGATCGCCTGCAGGGTCTTGATGACGCTGAATTTCTCCACGGCATCTTCCACCCGCGAGCGGCGCCTCACCCCGGCGGTATCGATCAAGGTGTAGCGCTCGCCGTCGCGCTCGAAGGGCACCAGCACCGCATCGCGCGTGGTGCCGGGCTGATCAAAGGTCACCATTCGATTCTCGCCGAGCAGCCGGTTGATCAGCGTGCTCTTGCCCACATTGGGGCGGCCGATCACCGCCACCTTGATGCCGGTCATCTCGGGACCGTCTTGCGGATCCGGGGTCAGCCCGGCGAGGGTGGCCTCCAGCAGCGAAAGCACACCCTGATCGTGCGCGGCGGCAATCGGATGCGGTTCGCCCAGTCCCAGCTGATGAAAATCGGCGACCGCCACGTCGTGATCGAAACCCTCGGTCTTGTTGACCGCGAGCAATACCGGCTTGCCGCTGCGACGCGCCAGCTGCGACACGAACTGATCCTGCGGGGTCACGCCCGAGCGCCCGTCCACCACCACGACGATGCGGTCCGCCTCGCCGATGGCACGCTCGGTCTGCGCAATCATCAGGCTCTCGATCATGCCGGCGTTCTCAACCAGGCCGCCGGTATCCACCACGATGCAAGGCACTTCGGTGCGGCGGCAAAAGCCGTACTGCCGGTCGCGCGTCAGCCCGGGAAGATCCGCAACCAACGCATCGCGCGTGCCGGTCATGGCGTTGAACAAGGTCGACTTGCCCACGTTCGGTCGGCCTATCAATGCGACGACGGGCAGCACGGTGTCTTACGTTTTGGGCGGCGGCGTCGCCCGATATGCGGCCAAGGCTCCGCCGTCGGTCAGCACCACCACGGTGTCGTCCACCGCCACGGGCGAGTTGCTGACGCGGTCCTTGGAGACGCGCACCCGCGCCACCAGTTTGCCGGTGTCCCGATCGAGCCAGTGCAGGTAGCCCTGATAATCGGCAACCGCCACCGCCGTGCTGGTGATCACCGGCGCGCTCAAGCCGCGGCGTTTCAATTGATCGTTGTGCCACACCTCCGAGCCGTCGCGGCCGCGCAGCCCAACCACGACGCCATCGGCCTGCGATACGAACAGATTGTCGCCGTCCACCGCGAGGCCCCGATAGCTCGACATGTCGTGCGCCCACCAGATCTGCCCCGAGTCGAGCGCGAGCATCGCGGTGCGGCCCTGGAAGCCCGTGGCAAACACGTCCTCGCCCACCACGCGCACCGCGGAATCCACATCGACCAGCCGGTCGAGTTCGGTGCGGCCGTGGGGAGAGCCCAAGGTCGCGTCCCACACGGTGTCGCCGGTGCTCAAGGACACCGCCATCACCTTGCCGTTGTCGAATCCGCTGATCGCCACGTCCTTGGCAATGATCGGCGTCGCCGTGCCGCGCAGGCTCAGGCGCGGCACCTGCTGCTCGACCGACCAGAGCTGCTTGCCGTTGCTGGAATCCAGGCCCACCAAGCGTCCGTCCACCGCCCGCACCACCACGACCTTCTCGCCGATCGCCGGCGCCGACAGCAGCTCGGAATTGACCCGGGTGCGCCACAGCTCCTTGCCCGTCGCACCGTCGAAGGCCAGCACCGCGCCCTTGCTGGAGCCGACCACCACCATCCCTGCGCCGGCCCCGGGGCCCGCGGAAAGCGGCAGTTTCAGTTCATTGATCCAGGCGCGCTTGCCGGTCTCCAGGGCCACGGCCACCAGTTCGCCCTTGTGGGAGGCAGCGAATACCATGCCGTTATCGACGGCGGGACCTAGCCCTAAGCGCAGGCGCACCTGCTTCTTGCCGCCCCCGACATTCTCGCTCCACAGCTCCTTCACCGGCAGCTTTGCCGGAAAATCCACCAGCACCGCCGGCGGTTCCACATCCTTATCCTTGCTGCAGCCGGCCGCGATGAGCAGCGCCGCCAACCCTACCGGGAGTAGCGCGCGCATCAAGGCCTGGCCGCCGCCGGCGCCGGCGCAGTAGCCGACGTGGGCGCAACAGCGGCAGCCGCTGCAGGCGGCTGGCTGGCGCCGAGGTCGGCGATTTTCAAGCTAAGCAACGCCGTATCCGGACTGCGCGCATCGGTCGAGGCCAGGGCGAGCTTGTATTCCGCGACCGCCGCGCTCACATCCTTCTTGGCGTACAGCGCATCGCCGCGCACCTGGTGAGCAAGCGCTGCAAAGGCTCCGGCCGGCGTTGCCTCGAGGGTCTTGATCGCCTCATCGGGCTTGCCTTGATCGATCAATACCCGGGCCACGCGCAAGCGCGCGATCTGCTTCAGATCCGCATCACTCGAGCCGTCCATGACCTGGGTCAACGCCGTGATCGCGGCGGCGAGATCGCCCGAGTCGACATCGAGGCGGGCAATCGCCAGCTGCGCCTGATCGGCGTAGGGCGACTTGGGAAAATCCTTGATCAGTCCGCCGGCGATCCTGCGCACCGCATTCGGATCGTTCTTGTCGAACGCCTCCGTCATGGCATTGAACTGAGCCGCCGCCTTGAGCGCCACCTCGTTCGCGTGGCTCTGGTAATAGCGATATCCGAACACCAGGGCGGTGGCGAGCACGATGCCGCCGAGCACCCACGGGCCGTATTCGGCCGTCAGTTGCTTGACGTGCTCCACCTGCTCGTCGTCCGTCATATAATCTTCTGCCATGACTGCTCCGCCTGTCTTATGCCTTCAGACCCAACAACACCCCTAACCGTTCACTGACCTGGGCGACCGCGCATTCCTCCTGGGCCGATTCCCGGCGCAAGGCTTTCAGCGCGACCACTCCTCGAGCCACCTCGTCATCTCCCAAAACGATCGCGAATTCGGCGCCGCTCTTGTCCGCCCGCTTGAATTGCGTCTTGAAGCTGCCGCCGCCCAGATTTATCTGCAATTTCAAGCCCGGCCAAGCGTCGCGCAGCTGCTCCGCCAGTTTGAACCCGGCAATCTCGGTCCGTTCCCCCACCACCACCAAATACACCTGCGGCCGGTCGCGCACAGGCTCAAGGCCCTGCTTCTCGAGCAGCATGACGATGCGCTCCTGCCCCATGGCCCAGCCTATGCCCGGAGTTGCCGCGCCGCCCAACTGCGCCACCAGGCCGTCATAGCGGCCGCCGGCGCATACCGCGCTTTGCGACCCAAGGGCGTCGGTGCTCCACTCGAACACCGTGCGGGTGTAGTAGTCGAGACCGCGCACCAGATGGGGCTCGACATGATACTCGATGCCGGCGGCGCGCAAATGGGCGCACAAGGCATCGAAATGCGCCTTGGATTCGGCATCCAGCGAGTCGATCAACAGCGGCGCTCCGGCCACGATTCGCTGCGTGTCCGGGTTCTTGCTGTCCAGAATACGCAGCGGATTGCCCTTCAGCCGCCGCTTGCTGTCCTCGTCCAGCGCAGTTTCATGGTCGCCGAAGTAGGCGGCCAGGCGCTCGCGGTAGACTGCGCGCGCCGCCGGCGTGCCCAGCGAATTCAGGCTCAAGCTGAGGCGCGCAAGGCCCAAGCGCCGCAACAGCCGCGCCGACAGCAGGATCATCTCGGCGTCGATGTCCGGGCCCTCGAACCCGAATGCCTCGGCATCGATTTGGTGAAACTGCCGAAAGCGCCCCGCCTGCGGCCGCTCGCGCCGGAACATCGGACCCATGCACCAGACCCGCAGCCGGCCATCGCGCAGCAGCCCGTTCGAGATCATCGCGCGCACGATCCCCGCGGTCGCCTCCGGCCGCAGCGTGATATGGTCTTCGCCCTGGTCGACGAAGCTGAACATCTCCTTCTCGACGATGTCGGTGAAGTCGCCGATCGAGCGCTTGAACAGCTCCGTCTGCTCGATCACCGGCACGCGAAATTCCTCGTAGCCGTAGCTTTCCATGACCTCGCGCGTGATGCGCTCGAGATGCTGCCAGGCTGCGATCTGGGCGGGCAGGACGTCATGCACGCCGCGCAAGGGCTCGATGATTTTGCTCATGAGTGCAGCGCTTTAATCGTGCTCGCGCGTGTTAATGCGCATCGCGCCGAAGCACGCCGTCCGCCCCGGCCTCGAAGCGCGCGACATTGCCGGTGACGAATTGCGGGCCGATCGCCACCGCGCGCTCGTTGATCTCGAGCTGCACGCCGCCGGCCTGCTTCAGGTAAACGCGCAGCGGCGCGTTGCCGGCGATCGACTTGACCGTGTTGGCGTGCCCGTAGCCGGCAAACACTCGTTGGCCCGCCGCATTGCTGACTTCCACCCAGGAATCAGCCGAAAAACTCAGGCGCAGGCGCGCGCGGCCGGATCCCGGCGCGTCGGCCGCAGGCGCCGCGGCCGCTGGCGCAAGCACAGTGGCCGGCGGCGCCTCGGTGGCTGTGCTCGAGGCCTGCTCCGAATCCATGCTTGGGCCGGCGCTTGGCGGCGCAGCTGCCGCCGCAGCCGCTGCCGCTATCGGCTCAGGCACGCTCATGGGTGCGGCGCCGCGCGAGTGCCAGGGTTTGAACCAGAGCAGGCCGGCGAGCAGCAGCGCCGCCGCCACGCCGCCGGCGATCGGCGCCCACGCCATCTGGGTGGGAGCGCTCTCCGTGGTGCGCAGGCGTACTGTGGAGGGCGCGACCGTTGGCACGCTCGGCGCCGCCACGGCTGCATACCCCGCCAGGATCTCATCGGCAGGCAAACCCAGCAGGCTGGCGTAATTCTTCAAATGTCCCTTGGCGTAAACCGCCGGGCCGATGCGCGCATAATTATCCGTCTCGAGCGCGTCGATCACCCACGCGTCCAGATGCATGTCATCGGCGGCTTTCTGGGCGCTCAATCCTCGGCGTTCGCGCTCAACCTTTAGGCGTGGACCGGGCGTGTCCCCGACCGTGTTCATCGATCCACGCCGGAACGCATCATTCTTGCCTGCTCCGAGTCGGGGAATTCGTTCTGGATGCGCCGCGCATAACTCGCGGCGCCGGTCGAGTCGCCGAGCTTGCGCTCCGCGCGCAATGCCAGCCAGAGAATCTCGGGCGATGCGGGATTCACCGACAAGGAGCGCTGCGCGGTCTCGAGCGCCTTCGCGGCGTCGCCGCGGTCGAACTGCAGAGTCCCCATTTGCAGCAATGCCTCGGGCATGTTCGGCCGGATCGCGAGCGCGCGGTCGAAGTAGCGCTCGGCGCCCGCGGAATCGCCCTTGCTGCCGACGCAAACCCCCGCGTTCACCAGCGCGACCTGGGGAGTCTGATACACGGGATTGCGCGCGACTTCGTTGAATAGCTTCTCGCCCGCGGCGGTCTTGCCGGTGCGGCAGAGGAATCCCGCATAGCTGTTCTGGATGTCCGGGTCCGCGCTGCCGGAATGCGCGGCGCGCGAATAGGCGTGTTCGGCCTTGGGCATCTCGCCCAGGCGTTCGTAAATCATGCCGGCGGTCGACTGCACGCTGGGGTTGTCCGGATCCTCCGCGAGCGCCCGCTCGAGATAGTCGCGGGACACCGCCAATTTATCCATCTTCATGTACTCGATGGCCAGCTGAATATTCGCCTGAGCGGCCTGCTGGGGATTCTTGTTCGAGCCGAAGCCCGTATGCACGCACCCCGACAGCGCGATGGCCAGAACCATGCCGGCTGCCGGCATCGAAACTGCATTCTTCATCGGACCTCCGCTGGGACCCGCGCCGGGGTCGGAAGCTTCTCGCCCAGCCGCGCCGTGGTGCGGTCGTTCACCCGTCCCGCGAGCTGGCCGCAGGCCGCATCGATATCCTCGCCGCGCGTCCTGCGGATGGTGGCGATGACGCCGTGCTCGTTCAAAATATCGCGGAAGCGCACGATGACCGCGGCCGGCGAGCGGCGGTATTCGGTGCCCGGGAAATTATTGAATGGGATCAGATTGAGCTTCGCCGGCCGCCCGCGCAACAGCCGCGCAAGCTGGCGCGCATGTTCGGGCTTGTCGTTGACCCCATCGAGCATCACATACTCGAAGGTGATGCTGCGGCCGTTCTGCGCCGAGATGTAATGCCAGCAGGCCGCCAGCAATTCCTCGATCGGGTGCCGGCGGTTGATCGGCACGAGCTCGTTGCGCAGCTCGTCGTTGGGTGCGTGCAGCGACACCGCCAGCGCCACGTTGCATTCCTCGGCCAGTTTGTAAATTTGCGGCACCAACCCCGAGGTCGAGAGGGTGACCCGGCGGCGCGACAGGTCATAGCCCATGTCGTCGAGAAAAATCCGCATGGCAGGCACCACATTGCGGTAATTCGCGAGCGGCTCGCCCATGCCCATGAACACGATGTTGGTGATGTTCCTGCCGTCGGCGCGCGTGTCGGTCAACTCCCGATGCGCCAGCCACACCTGGCCGACGATTTCCGCAACGCTCAAGTTGCGGTTGAAGCCGGCTTGCGCGGTCGAGCAGAACGAGCAATCCATGGCGCAGCCCACTTGGCTGGAAATGCACAGGGTGCCGCGGCCGGGCTCGGGGATATACACCGTCTCGATCCCCTGGGCCTCGTCCATGCGCAGCATCCATTTGCGCGTGCCATCGCTCGACACCTGCGCCGTGACGATCTCCGGAACCGAGATGCGCGCGATCTGCTCGAGCTGGGTGCGAAAATCCACCGCCAGATCGGTCATGGCGGAGAAGTCCGCCGCGCCGCGCCGATAGATCCACTTCATCAACTGGCGCGCGCGAAACGGCTTCGCGCCGAGCTTCTCGGCCACGAACGCCTCGAGCTCCGCGCGCGGCAAGCCGAGTAGATTGATGCGATCGCCGGCCAACTGACTGCTCCTCGAAGGTTCCGCGCGCCTACGCTAGCGCGTACGCGGGCAGACCTCAATTTCCCGGAAGAAATACGCGATTTCCTTGGCCGCGGTGTCGGCGGCATCCGAGCCGTGCACGATGTTCTCATCGATGCTGGTGGCAAGGTCGGCGCGGATGGTGCCTTTGTCCGCCTTCTTCGGATCGGTCGCGCCCATGACTTCGCGGTTTTTGGCGATCGCGCCCTCGCCTTCCAGCACCTGCACCATCACCGGCCCCGAGGTCATGAAGCGCACCAGGTCCTTGAAAAACGGCCGCTCGCGATGCACGGCATAGAAGCCCTCCGCTTCGCTCTGCGAGAGCCGCAGCATGCGCGCCGCGATCACGCGCAAGCCCGCCTGCTCGAAGCGACGGTAAACCTCGCCGATCAGGTTACGGCCGACACCGTCAGGCTTGACGATAGAAAGAGTGCGCTCCATTGACATTGTCCCCTGTAGAGGAAAAAGACCGCGAAGTGTACTGGAGCCAAGCCGCGGGGGCAATCAGCAGGGGGGCCGAAGTGCCTGTATTACAAAGAAAAATACGCAAACCGTCAAACGTTGAAGCTCTCTCCGCAGCCGCACTCGCCCTTGGCCTTGGGGTTCTGGAACTTGAACGCCTCGTTCAGACCCTGTTTGACGAAATCGACCACCGTGCCGTCGATCAACGGCAGGCTGGTTGGGTCCACCACGACCTTGACGCCGCGCGCCTCGAAAACCGCGTCCTCGGGTCGAATTTCGTCCGCATAGTTCACGACATACGCGAAGCCGGAACATCCGGTCTTCTTGATGCCGACGCGCAAGCCAATACCTGCGCCGCGCTTGGCCAGATGATCGCGAACCCGATCTGCGGCCGATTCAGTCAGCAGTATCGCCATATCCACCATTCCTTCAGGTACTTAGACCTTGATGCCACCATTCTATACCCATCGCGCTAGCCCGCAGTGGAACCCGTGCACGCTTTTATCGCGGCATTCCATGCATCCTCGACGATCAGCAAGCGGCCGAGCTTCTCCACCGGAATCGCAAAGCGCTCGCGCAGCCCCTGCGCGCTGTCGGGCGCTGCGGCACGCGCGCTCCTGCCCACGGCGGCCTCGGCCATCCACGCGGCCGCTGCGATGGTATGTGGGCATGCATAGGCTAAAAACCGCGCTGCTTGAATGCTTCTCGCCTCGCCAGGGTCGACGCGCAGGTCGAATTGCACCCAGGTCCCATGGGCGCGGCTGCCGGCGGCACCGCGACCGGTGCCGGGGCCGGTGAGCACCCCGGCAAGCGCCGCGGCAGCGTCAAAATAGCGCTGGGTTAAATTGCTGTAATTCACGCGCCGCCGATCTTGCGCAGCCTGGTGAGCGCCTGCGCGACGGCCGCCACCGCGACATCGATGTCGCGCTCCTCGGTGAAGCGGCCAAGACTGAAGCGCAGACTGCTCTCCGCGAGCCGGTCGTCACGTCCCAGCGCCCGCAGCACGTAGGAGGGTTCTCGAACCGCGGAGGTGCAGGCAGCGCCTGCCGACACGGCGATGTGCGGCCAGACCAGCGCGAGCAAGCTCTCGCCTTCCACGTCCGCAAACGAGGCGTTGAGGATCTGCGGCACTGAATTGGCCTCAGCGCCGTTGCGCAGCACTCCGCCCAGGGCGCTCAGGCCCTGCCACAATCGCTGTCGCAGCAGCGCAGCGCGCGCGCCCTCCGTGCCGGCCGACTCCTGCGCAAGCCTGAAGGCCGCGCCCATCCCGGCCACCTGATGTGTCGGCAGCGTTCCGGATCGCAGGC
>Ga0302325_10012427_pt1 | contig 18263 bp, 21 predicted proteins | sample Palsa_T0_2_FD_201948 | JGI IMG/M metagenome (GOLD analysis project Ga0302325, IMG submission 201948) | Peat permafrost microbial communities from Stordalen Mire near Abisko, Sweden - Palsa_T0_2 | ecosystem: Environmental > Terrestrial > Soil > Palsa > Peat permafrost | place: Sweden: Abisko...
TCCGGACGATGTCGTTGATGGCGCCGACGAGCCTTTCCGCGCCGTGCTCGACCCGCTGCGGGATGAAGGTGTCCGCCTCGTCGATCGTCAGATGCAGGGCCTGGCGGTTCTGGCGGTAGAGACGCTCGGCGAAGTCGGTCATGAAGCGGCGCGCGGCGCTCTTCGAGAAGGTGCTGACGTCGAGGACGACGGGCTGGCGCGTCTCGACGATGAAGTCGGCCACGAGCTGGCCGGCGGTCTCCTCGAGGGGAATGTCGCCCTGCTCGCCGCCGAAGATGTAGACCGGCAGCCCTTTGCGCTGGCCGTCTTTGGAGGAGCGAAGGCCCCACCACACGCCGACCGGATCGACAATTACGTTGGGCAGTCCCGCGCGAATCATTTCCTCGGCGACGACGACGGCGGTGTTGGTCTTGCCCGCGCCCCGCTTGCCGAGGATGCCGAACGTCTGTGTGACGGCCTCGAGGGGGAGGGAGAGCGTCGCGGAGATCTGCAGGGTGTCTTTTTTCATGCGACTGCCCGTGGGGCCGACTCTACCAGGCCGGATCGTGGGGACGCTCCCGGAGGCGATGCCTTGCAGCGAGGGAGGTCAGCTCGCGAGGGCGTCGACGTACATCGCGGCCAGCGTCGAGATGTCGACCAGGTCGAGGTGCTCTGCACGCCGCTCCTCCAGGTAGCGGGCGAGGGCCGAGGTTGCCTCGTGCCAGCGGCTGACGAGTTGTTGTACGGCACGTTCGCCGAGAGCCAGGCCATGGGCCTCGACGATGTCACGCTCCGTCGCGCGGGCTCTTGCCGTCGCCGGCGAGGGCGGCGCGTGGGACGGATCGCGATGCTGCGCGGGGCTCGGCCGTTTGAGCTCGTGCGAGGGGAGGGAAGAGTCTGCGTCGGGGGTCGCCGCTACGAGCTGGTAGCCGTGACGCCGCCGGCGCTCGAGCAGCTCGCCGCGGCGGCGCTGGAGGGCTGCGTCATCAGGGAACGTTTCGGTGCGCTCGCGCACACGGCGGTTGCCGATGCGTCCCCACTGGATGCGCAGACAGCGCTCGCCGAAAAGCGTGACGGTCGCCGTGAGGCCGTAGAGGCGGAACGCGTTGCGCTTGGGGTCGATGAGGCGGAGCTCGACGTCGATGTCGGGAGGGCGGTCGGTCGTCATGGAGGGATCCGTTCGAGGAGAGCATCCATCCTGAGCGTCGCGCCGTCAACCTTTTTGTTATACATAACTCGCCTGATGCCTGGTGGTCGGCCGACGGACGATCCAAAGACGACGCTCGTGGCGGTGCGCCTGGCGGAACGCCACACGCGCCAAGTGGCGCGACGCGCGCGGCAGGACGGCGTCAACTTCTCGGAAGCGCTTCGACGTTGCCTCGATGATGCCGCGCAGGGCTATGGCCCGCGAGGAGGTCGTCGAAAGAGGTGACTGACCCGCCCGGGGCTCCCGAAGGAGCCCCGGGTAGGCGATCGGGGCCGCTTACGCCTCGTCGTTCGGGGCCGGGAGGGTTCCCTGCTCCAGCATGGAGTGCCAGCGGCGCGAGTCGCGTGTCACGATCACGTGGTCGAGGACGGGGATGCCGAGGATGCGTCCAGCCTTCATCAGACGGGCCGTCGTGGCGATGTCCTCGGCGCTGGGCCCCGGGTCTCCAGATGGATGATTGTGCGAAACCACGAGGGCCGACGCGCAAGCGGCGATCGCCGCGCGGAACACGGTGCGCGGCTCGATGGTGCCGATGCCGTGCTGCCCGCCGATGGCCACGACGTGCGCGCCGGTCACCTGGTGCCTGCCGTTCAAGAAGAGCACCGCGAAGTGCTCCCGGTCGGTGAGTCCCAGCATCGCGTGCATCGTGCGGGCGGCGGAGTTGGCCTCGGGAACGATCGTCTCGGCAAGGCGCAACGAGCGTCGGCATTTGACGAGGCGGACTTCGTAGATGGGAACTTTGTGAAGGGGGACGTCGGAGCTGTTCATGGGAAACCTGCCTGGTGCTTGGAGCCGGCCTCTCCGGCTCGTTCGCCCAAAGCGGGACGACGTGACGCTCCTGAGCATGACGGGGTGCATTTCCGGAGGGGATCCCGCTCGCGGGAAACCGGAAAAGCAGAAGCCCGGCACCCCGGAGGGGGCGGTGCTGCGAAGGCGCGGCATGGTTTCGACCGGAGCCCCCCGAGAGGGGGCGGAGGACGAACGCGCGGCGGCTCGCGCGAACGAGCCGGAGAGGCTGGCGGTCCATGCGTTCGGCCGTGAAGCAGCTTCTCAATGCGTACCGAAGTTCGAGCGGGTAGCCACGGAAGTCCCCCGCGTGGATCGGCTCGACCGGGCCGTTGCGCCAGGCCGTGTTCACGAGGGCGTCGGCGTAGAGGCGACTCGGGAGGCTTTCGGCGTCCGCACGGACGCGAGCCAAGCGGGCCGCGTCGGTGGCCAGAGCGATCTTGGCCGCGACCTCCGGCATCGCGAGCATCACGAAGTCCGAGCCCACCGGCCTTGGCCGTATCTTCGGGAGCGGCAGGTAGGCGAGTGCCCGGCTCACGAGGTTCTCGTAGGTGGTTCGGTTCTCGCGACAGACGTCGACCCACTGGGCAAGCGCAGCGGACGCCTCGATGTTGATCCGCGCCATTTCCGAGTTGCAAATCCAGCTCGTCCCGGGCGAACGAGCCACCTCCGACCAGACGGGCTTGGCGCTGTCGACGAGCACGGTGAAGTAGGAGCCCCAGCGAAGAGCGACTGCCGCTGCACCTTCGTTCTCGACGGTCGAGCCCTTTGGGGGCGACGCCGGGTCCGTCTTCGCACGCAGATAGTCGAGTACCTGGCGAAAGAGCGTGACCTTCGGCGGGTGTACGATCAGCTCGGAGTCGCCCAGTTCCTCGGTGGCGCCCGCATCGATCAGCTCGTCGTTGACGTGGACGCGTAGATTCACGGCCGCATCTTACGTCCCTGGATGCGGGTCACGCCGTCGACCTGCTACGTCTCGTCGGCGCGAGATGATCCACCCACCCGCTTGCAAGGTCTGCGGCCACCCCATCTTCGACGCTAAACACCACGACATCCCGGCTTCGAGGGCGGCCAAGATGTTCCCGATCATGACCTGCAAGTGCGGCAAGCCGGCCCGCGTCCGATGCTTCAACGGCGTCGGAACATACTGGACCGAATGCGAGGACGGGCACGGGAGAGGGCGGCTGGCGTAGATTCCTGCGCATTCGGCGGAGGAGCACTGATGCCCTGGTACCAGTACGTGGCGTACGTCTCGGGGGCGCCTTTCTCGCCAACGCGCTCACCCATCTCGGCAACGGGATGAGGGCGGCTACCGAAAACCTCACGGGTTGCGCTAAAGAAGAGCGCTCCCCGTCTTGACCTCCCAAAGCCGCCCCCCGCGCTCGCTTCAGACCGCTCTCCACCAGCTCACCCAGAACCTCGTCGCGGACGTCCTGCGTGCGGTAGGTCGCGCCACGTTGGCCGAGCTCGGGCCCGTGACGGTGGCGAGCACGTCGCGCGCCGCAGCTCCGGCCGAAGAGGAGCCCCGAGCCAGGCAGACTCGCGGTCCCGGTCCCGCCCGACGTCCTGAGGATGTGGCCCGCGTGGAGCCCCGGGAAAAGTTCATGGCGCGGCCTCAGCGCGCCGCAGCGCTGGCGCCGGCCAAAGAGGCCCGCGGTGCTCGCGCTCCAAAGACCCATGCTCCAAGAACCAGGCGCACCGCCAGACAACGGCCCACGCGCGCCGCCAGTCCCGCAGGGCGCGCCCCCCAGCCCGCAGCGCGCGGCGAGCCCCGGGACGAGTCCGCGGCAGGGCTCATCGACGATCCGGCTGCCGTTCTGGGAGAGTTCCAGCCAGCCCCAGAGGGTGCTGCAAACGGCCTTGGAGATGCGGACGAGTTGGTGGTGGGCGCGCCCCCCGTTCTGCAGCGACGCCCGATGTCCAAGGGATCGTCGGTCGTGCCGGAGGCGTCGGAGGCGACCCCACTGGCCCTGGCCGTGGGTCCGGCCCTTCAGCCTGGAGAGGAAGCGCTGCGCACCACAAGGGGAGGACTGGTGCTGCGACGACGAGGGGTTCGCGGAAAATAAATGCGGAACTCCTCACGGCCGCAGCGGGCGTCGACGGTCGTAGCGGCGTCGACGGGACTACACGCGTTGACGATGTCCACCGCCGATGACGACCTCACCCTTGGTTGCCCCGAGTTCATCCTGGACGCGCATCGCTCAAAGCTGCCTTTCGACTGAGACGATCGCGTCGCGGACAGTCCGGATCTTGTCGGCCTCCTCGTCGGGGATGTCGATGTCGAACGTCTCCTCGAACACCAGTGTCAGTTCGACAATGGCGAGCGAGTCGGCGCCGAGGTCGTCGATGAAGCGTGTCTCAGGTTTGATCCGATCCTCTGTCACGTCGAAGCGCTTGCAGACCAGACGTCGGACCTCACCGGGGATGTTCGCCATCCTTGCAACGTAGCCCTGATCAGCTCACGCCATGTGAGCAGGGGGTGCGGGTTTCGGCCGATAGTGAACGCGCGGATCGGACCATCGTGAACGCCAAGATCGGCGCATCGTGAACGCCGGGATCGGGATGGTGAACGCGCGGATCGGCATCGTGAACACCCGGGTCGGGGTGGTCTCGGGCCGCTGAGCGAAGCGCAGACGGTCGTGGTGGCAGAGCCCGCCCCGGTGCACTCCGGGGCGCATGTCCACGGAGAGACTGTCGATGCGCAACACCCGAGAGATCCTGCGGCAGAAGTGGCTTCTGAAGCGGCCGCACCGAGCGGTAGTCGCGTCCGTTGGCGTGAGCATGGGCACGGTGAGCCTGGCTCTGGCCCGCGCTTCCGCGGCGGAGCTGACGTGGGAGGCCGTGCAGGCGCTCGACGACGCCCAGCTGGAGGCCGCGCTGTACCCGAGCGTGGTGGCCGCGGCCTCGCGCCCGGAACCGGACTGCACGTGGATCCACCGCGAGCGGCACCGCCCCGGCGTGACGCTGGAACTGCTGCACCACGAGTACTTGGAGAAGCACTCCGGCGGGCTGCGGTACACGACGTTTTGCGATCGCTACCGCGAGTGGCTCGGTCGTCGGGGGCTGGTGATGCGGCAGGTGCACATCGCCGGCGACAAGGGCTTCTTCGACTACTCGGGGAAGAAGCCGCGGATCGTCGACCCGACGACGGGCGAGGTCGCCGACGTCGAGCTCTTCGTCGCGGCCTTGGGCGCGTCGAACCTGACGTACGCCGAGGCGACGTACACGCAGCGTGGGCCGGACTGGATCGCAAGCCATGTGCGGTGCTTCGAGTACTTCGGCGGGGTGCCCGCGGCGCTCGTGCCCGACCAGCTGAAGTCCGGGGTGACGCGCGCGTGCCGCTACGAGCCCGAGGTGCAGCGTACGTACGAAGAGCTCGCGCAGCACTACGGCACGACGGTGCTGCCGGCACGTCCGGCGCATCCGCGGGACAAGGCCAAGGTGGAGGTGGCCGTGCAGATCGCGCAGCGCTGGTTGCTCGCGCGCATCCGCAACGAGGTGTTCCACTCGCTCGGAGAGCTCAACGCGAGGCTGCGTGAGCTGCTGGTCGACCTGAACGCCCGCGAGATGCGCCGGTACGGCAAGAGCCGCCGCGCCCTCTTCGAGGAGATCGAGCGCGCCGCCCTGCGGCCGCTGCCCAGCGCGCGATTCGAGTACGCCGAGTGGGTCAGGGCTCGCGTCAACATCGACTACCACGTCGCCGTCGACGGGCATCTGTACTCGGTGCCGTACCGGCTCGTGCACGAGGAGGTCGAGGTGCGGCTCACGGCCGATGTCGTCGAGGTCCTGCATGGTCGGGCGCGCGTCGCTGCGCACCGCCGCTCGTCGGCGAAGGGCGGCTTCACGACGCTGACCGACCACATGCCGAGCGCGCATCGCGCGCACGCGGAGTGGACCCCATCGCGGATCCTGTCGTGGGCCGGCAAGGTCGGCGTCGAGACGCGGAGCCTGTGCGACGCGATCCTCGCCGAGAGGCCGCATCCCGAGCAGGGCTTCCGCTCATGCCTCGGCATACTTCGACTCGGCAAGCGCTACGGCGAAGCGCGCCTCGAAGCGGCGTGCGCTCGCGCGCTGCGGGTGCACGCCCGCTCGTACCGACACGTCGAGTCGATCCTCAAGCACGGGCTTGATCGAGTCGGTGCGACCGAGGAGCAAACTTCGCTTTCGCTCACGCACGAGAACGTGCGCGGGCGTGACTACTACCACTGACCGAAAGAGAGAACCCAAGCTGACGGAACCGACGATCGACAAACTCCATGCGCTCCACCTCGGCGCCATGGCTGCGGCCTGGGCCGCGCAGCGTGAGAACCCGAAGATGAACGAGGTCGACTTCGATGGGCGATTCGGGATGCTGGTCGATGCCGAGCATCTCGCACGCGACAACAAGCGCCTGGCGCGGGCGCTGCGGGAGGCGAAGCTGCGGCTCCCGAACGCCTGCATCGAGGACATCGACTACGCGGCGAAACGCGAGCTCGACCGGTCCCTCGTCCGCCAGCTCGGGACGTGCGCCTGGCTCGGGTCCCACGCGAACGTGATCATTACGGGCGCCACCGGCACCGGCAAGTCGTACGTCGCGTGCGCGCTCGCGCAGCAGGCCTGCCGAACCGGCCATCGAGCCCTCTACCGACGCATGCCACGGTTGCTCGAGGAGCTCGCCCTCGCGCACGCCGACGGCACGTACACGCGCCTGCTCGGTCGCCTCGCGAAGGTCGCTGTCCTGGTGCTCGACGACTGGGGTCTCGCCCCGCTGCGCGAGCAGGAGCGACGCGACATGCTGGAGATCTTCGAGGACCGACACGGGTCCCGCTCGACAATCGTCACCAGTCAGTTGCCCGTCGAGACCTGGCACGACTACGTGGCCGATCCGACGATCGCCGACGCCCTCCTCGACCGCGTCGTGCACAACGCCCATCGTCTCAAGCTCAAGGGACCGTCCCGAAGGAAAGCGGAGAGCTGACCCACCCAGAACAGCAACGCCACCAAGACACGTCGCTTCGCTCCGACCGGTGATCACGATCGCCGATCTGCGCGCTCACGATGCCCCGATCTTGGCGCTCACGATGGCCGGAATCCGCAGCGGAGGCCCTTCGGATGTCAGGTAGAGGCCGTCACGGTTCCTCGAGCGCGTCGGCCGCCAAAGCCTACCGTGTCCCATGGCATGCAATGGGCGCCCTCGTCGAAGCGATGGACCTGGTCGCGCCGCGCGGGCAACGGTGGCCGGCGAAGAGGTGACGGATCGGATGCGCGACTCCCGTGCGATGCACTTCGGCATGTCCGTGTTCGGCGCGAGCGACTGAACGGAGTTGCCGACAGCGGGATGAACGGGACCGGCGAACGGAGCCAGGCGGCCCGGGAGCGCAGAATCCTGGGGCGCCGTCAAGGTGGATGCGTTCGCGGTACGCCTTGCGCACGAGCACAGAGCGATCTTCCTATTCGTGGAAGACTGTCTTGAACTCGCCGGGTAGAGCGGCGGGGTGCGGCGCTGGCCGCGGTCGGGATGGAGGACTGGCCGCGGGCCGCGGGGCCGGCGAGGGAAGGGCGGCGGTTGGTTGCGGCGACGAGGTGTCCGGAGCGTCGGGCAGGGCGTCTCTCGCTGTGGTGGCGGCCGTCGCGGACGAGGCGGGGGCCTCTGAGGGGATCGAAGAGGCCGGAGCCGGAGTTGGCTGGGCGATCAGCCATGCGGGTGGCCCCGGGGGGACGAAGCGGGGCTGTCGCGTCGCGGTCCAGAGGGTGACGAGCAGCAGGAGCAGGACAGTAGCCCCGGCGCCGAGTTGCCACGTGCGGCTGTGGGCGACGCGGCGGAGGCCCTGGGCCTGGAGAACGAGACCGGGCGGCGCCGAGGGCTGCTCCACGAGGAATTGGGCGGCCGCGGGAGGGGGAGGCGAGGGATGAGGGGCGCCGAGGTCGGGCAAGGCCGAGGCAGCGCTGGGGGCCTCGTCTTGCGAGCCGCCCGGCGAGGCCTCGACGGCGACGCGGTGGATGGGAACGGCCGCGGATGGCCGCGCCGGCATCCGAAGGGTGGTCTCTGAATCGATTGCGGAGATCCGGGCCGATGCGTGCGACGAAGAAGAAGGGATGGCTGCCGACGACGTAGGCCCCGTGCGTTCGTTGGTCGTCGGGTGAGGGGGCGCCGTCGGCATGCGGATCGTCAGCTTTGCCGGAGGGAGCCCAGGCGAAGGGGCCGGGCCGGGGTGCAGGTCGCGTAGATCGCTCGGGTCGGGTTGTTCGGCCGGGTGCATGCGCAGGGTGCGCCGGTTGCCCATCGGGTATGGGTCGAGCGGTGTGTGGTGCGCGGCATCGGTCGGACCGGGCAGAGGATCGGTCTTCGCGGAGAACGCGATCATCCGGTTGGCGAGTGGCGTAGGTTCGGTGCGATCGAGATCTGGAATGGTCGCTGTACTCTGCGCATCGAGACGCCACCCGATGTCGTAGAGGGCCGCCTCGAGGAGCGCCGACGTCTTTGGGCGCCGTAGGGGGTCCTTTTCGAGGAGCTGGATGATGAGCTGCTCGAGCTCGGGGGGAATGTCGCGTCGAATCGTGCTGGGTCTCGGCGGAATTCGAGTGAGATGCATCTGCATCAAGTGGGCGTATACCGCGACTCCAGGGGGAGTCGGAACGTCGTCGAAGGGCCCGCGACCACAGACGAGCTCGTAGAGGACGAGACCGACAGAGTAAAAGTCGGTCTGTGGGCTGGGGGTTAGGCCAGAGAGTTGCTCGGGTGCCGCGTAGCGGGGCGTGCCTAAGAAGAGCTTTCCGGTAACGCGGATGGCGGCGTCGATGCTGGCCACGCCGAAGTCGATGAGCTTCGTGACGTTGGTGTCGCCTTCTCGACAAAGAAAAATGTTCGCCGGCTTGATGTCACGATGGATAACGCCGAGCTTGTGCGCGGCTGTTAAGCCGGCAACGAACTGACGGGCGGTGCCAAGGGCCCAAGCGAGGTTGAAGCCGTTGGGGGTGCCCGCGATGGAGTAGGAGAGGGGCTCGCCTCTGAGATATTCCATCACGATGTACGGGCGAGGCGCGGCGTCGGTGGTCATGCCGGCGTCGAAGATCTTGACCAGGTTGGGGTGGTGGAGCTGGGCGAGGATGTTGGCCTCGGCGCGCATGCGGCGTGCGAGGTCCGCGCTGTCGGAATACTTGTCGTGAAGTACTTTGATGGCGGCTCGGCGGTCGCCGATCATGGTGTGTTGACCTAGGTATACGAATGCGTGTCCGCCCTCGCCGAGGACGCGCTGGACGCGGTAGGTTGTGCCGGGGATTTCTTGTCCGGGCCGGTACACGAGGGGCGGTGCGCTCACTGGAACTCCACGATGGCGGCCGCTGAGCCGGCCTTTGCTGTCGTCGTGCCGTCGCCGTTCTGACCTGCTGCGCCAGGAGCGCCAAAGGTCTGCGTTCCTCCGGTGATGGTGGGGGCGGTGCCGATCCAGACGACGCCTGCGGAGACACCCCCGGCTCCGCCTCCGCCCCCGCCTCCGGTGCCTCCGTCGCCTCCCGCACCGCCGCCGCAGGCGCCGGTCCCCGGTGTCCCGCCCGGGCCTCCCGGCTGTCCTTCTTGCCCGGCAGCGCCGTTGCCGCCGACGCCCGCCGCCGCCGCCGTGAGCGTGCTTGAAGCAAGGCTGATCGTGGAGTTGTAGAGCAGCAGCGCAACGCTTGAACCTCCGCCCGTACCTGGCGCGCCGCCAGCACCGCCGCAGCCACCGGCGCCTCCGCCGCCGCCGCCACCAAGCGCCGCTGCCACCGCGCTCGCTCCGCCACCTCCTCCGCCCTGGCCGACGCCACCCGTCGATCCGGGTTGGCCGTTGAGTGGAGACCAACCGCTGGATGTAAAGGTCGCCCAGTCGGTGGCGCCGGCGCCCTCGGTGCCGGAGCCGCCCATCCCGGCGACCGTGGGTGGAGAAGCGGTGAGTGCACATTCCGTACTGGTTTGCCCATTCGAAGCGACTCCTGGACTGCCGTCCGTGCCATTGGGTGACTGCCCTGTCGCCGATGAGGCTGAGCCACCGTTGCCTCCCATGCTCGAGCACGAAGCATTGCTGGCGCCGGCACCGCCCGTCCCTCCCTCCTTGGGTGGACCCGCGGTCGGTGGGTTCCCTGGTGAACCCGAGGGAGCCTGCGCCGCCTGCGGCTCCGCTGTTGGGCTCTCGCCCGCCGCGCCAGTTCCCGCTTGTACCGAGCATCGCTCGAGCACGATGCCCGTCGCGCCGCTGGCGAACACCGCGATGCTCGAGGCGCCGGCGCTCGAGCCGGGCGCGGAGAGGAAGGCGAAGTCCTCGAAGGTCACCGCGGCGGTGACCTGCAGCGCGTAGCCCGACGCCGGGGCGACGGTTGCCTTGTCGGCCGCGTTGTACGTCCACGTCGCGGGCGTCGTGGTGCAGTCGAGGCCTCCGTAGACCGAGAGCCCGGCGCGAGAGCTGCCGACGACGAGGTTGGGGCCCGTCGTGTAGCTGCCCGCGCTGCCGCAGGCGTAGACGCGGCTCAGCCCCTTCGTCTCGGCCTGGTCCATCGCATTTCCGATGGTCGCGTAGGGCGTCGCGCGCGAGCCATTGCCGGTCGTGTCGCTTCCGGTCGGCGATACGAAAACGCCGAAGGTCTCGGTGAGGATGCACGGATCGGCCGTGTCCGACGGCTCGTCGGCGTTCGGGAGGCAGTCGGCGCTGCAGACGTGGTTGCCCGTCGTGCATGTCAGGCCGCATGTGGGCGTCGTTCCGGTGCACGTGGGTTGGCCGTTGCCCGACGGCGGCGGGAGACACGCGGTGGTGCAGCTGCCGCAATGGTTCGTGTCTGTCGGGGCGTAGCAGGAAGCGCCACAGGTCTGGGACGTCGTCCCCGAGCACATGACGCTGCACGTGCCTCCCCCGTCGCCGCCCAGCGCGCAGATGGCGGCGCCGGTGCCGGCGTCAGGCCCGGCGCAGGCGTTGCCGCAGCTGCCGCAATGCGCCGGCTGGGACGGATCCACGCACGTTCCGTTGCAGTCGAGGGAAGTGGGCGAAGAGCAGCCCAGGCCGCAAACGCCCGCGGTGCACGTAGCCTGTCCCGACCCAGCATCCGGTCCCTCGCACGTGTTGGTGCAGCTGCCGCAATGCGCTGGCTGGGTCGGGTCGACGCACGTTCCGTTGCAGTCGAGAGACGTAGGGAGAGAGCAAACGGGTGCGGCGTCCTGGCCGTCGGCGCGCGAGTCGCCGACGGCGATGATGACGTCGGACTCCGAAGCTTCGGGGCTGCCGTCGGCCGCGCCGGCGTCAAAGCACGCCGGGTCATGGATCTCTTCGCAGCTCGGCGCGTTGCACGCTTGCGCGAAAGCGCCCGCTCCGCAAATCGAGACGGCGCCCAAGCCGGAGAGCACGATGGTCGTTCTTTTCATGGCCATTCTTCCCCTCTAGAAAGTGCTCGTCCAAAGAGCGCCGGCGCCGCGGGTGCCCAGGACGGGGGCTAGAAACCCGCTGGTAGACTCCGTGGCGGCCTTCGGCCAGACGAGCCATGTGACGATCCCCGCCACGACGAGCGTGCCGCCGGCGATCAAAAAGCCTGTGCCCATGTTCTCATCGTTGGCTTGCGCGTTGGCGTGACTGAGCAACCCAGTGCACTGCGGAGTCGAGGGTGGCTGTGGGCAAGTCCCGGCAGATTGGCCGGCGACGGCAGCCATGCTCTTCTCGCTGTTGGCGTTTGCGAAAAATACGGCTCCGCCGACGAGTCCAGCGGCACCCACGCCAGCAACGATCCCCGCGGTGATCCAGCGGACACTCGACGGCGAACCGGAGGCATCGATGGTGGACGGCGGCAGGACCGGGATGGCGATTTGGGACGGGACCGGTGGGGGAGGCGGCGGCGCGGGGACCTCGAAGTGCATTTCCACCGGGATGGTTTCGCCCGCCTGAACGTCCACGGCCTTGGAGAGGACGTTGGCGCCCTGACGCGCCTCGACGGTGTGACTGCCCGGCTGTACGTCGATCGTGCGGTCGTCGTAGATGAGGGCGTCCTGACCATCCACGGTGAGGGCCGTACCCGGCGGCACCGCCAGGACGAGATGCCCCGTCTTGGCCGCGGCTTCCGCCATGGGCTTGCGCGCCCTCTGGCGATCGTCGTCGGTCGCGCTCGGAAGTGAGAGGAACTTTCGGAAATGCGCGAGGGCTTCCACGGGGTGAGTCGAGTTCACTTCAGCCAGTGCGAGATCCCAGAGGTACTTGGGCTGCGGATCCCCCGCGTATGCTTGGAGCAGCGCCGACCTTGCCCGCTCGAAGTCGCCGTGCAGGAACCGCGAAATGCCCTCCCTGTAGCTCGTCTCAGCGTCGGTACGGGTATCCGCGGCTGCTGCGCCAGGGCTGACCGCAAGAACGATGGAGATAGTTGAGGCGAGGACGCGATGGTTCATTTCAGAAGATCCGCGTGAGGGATGTCAGCCCCGAGCGGAGGCGTCTGCGCGGTCGCCACCGGGCGAGGTCTCGGCGTGGGGTGCACAGGGGGAATGGTCGCTGGACTGGATGCGGGGAGGATCATCCGTGGGCTTGGTGGAGGGGCGCTTGAGGTCGGGGCTATTGGGACCGTCCTGAGTTGTTGCGGTTGCGCAGACAGTAGGACGGACGGCGGGACCGGCGCTTCCGAGGTGGCTGTCGGTGTCGACACAAGGTTGTCCGTGGGTGGCCCCGGATGGTGGTGGAGCATCATCGCAATCGCGATCGTGGCGACAGCGATCAAGAGCGCGAAAGCGGCCGTCAGGCGGCTGTACAGAGAGCGAGCGCTGTCGCGGGAAATCTGCGGCAAGCCGGACGGGTGGAGTGACGCTGACGGCCGAGGAAGTCGAACCGTGGGAGCGTGGCGTGCGGGGTCGAACGGCGGGGTCGAGGGGAGGACCAGGGCAGAAGGGGTGGTGGGGGCGAGCGGGGGCTTGGCGACCACGATGGGTAGCTTCTCCGTGCGGTCGAACTGCACGCGGCCTTTGGGGTGGGCGAATGGCGTCGGCGCCGGCACCGCATGGGTCGGGGCGTAATAGATCGCGGCTGCGTGGCCTTGGCTGACGGGTCCCTCGATGGGAGTGCCGGTGCGAGGTGCGGGTGCGAAGCCGGCGACGATGCGAGCAAGCCTGTCCTGGGCGGTCTCGCCGGGGAGGAACGGGAACGCGGGGCCTTCGTCGCCGTCTTCTCGGGCCGCCGCGATCAAGGCCTGCCACTCGGCTTCTGCCGCTTCCTCGTCGAGGTTCCCCGGGTCGAGGGGCAGGATCTCGTGAGGCTCGAAGGCCCGCATGGGCTGCGGTACGGTGATGGAGGGGTCCACCGTCGGCCAGGTGGCGTCGTCGTCAGGAGGCTTCCGAGGGGAGCTCACGGCGCCGCCACCTGGCAAGCGGCCGGCCCGCGGTGACCGAAATTTGGGACGGCGGCAAGACGCTTCATGCTCCTCGCGTCGTGTTGGGCGGGGGGTCTTTTCCTTCCCCCACCGCCCGAAAATCCGAGAGGTTCCATCGGCTAGCTGCCCTTCCCGCGCCAGTGCGGACCATGCCACCGCCCCAGCGTAGCGTCGAGCAGGGCGGCCACCGCGCGGGCCTGTTCGGTCGCGGTCCTGGCGTGGGCCGTGGCGTGGCTCAGGGTTTGCTTTTGTTCCCTTTCGAGCTTCTCGGGCAGGGTAGGGGGGCTGTGGCGCGGAGCGAGGGAGACGAACGCGCTGGGTGGGGTCTCGCTTGCCACTCGAGCGGCCTCCGGCCGCTGCGGTCCCGCGCTGCGTTCGGGCAGCGCGAGATCCATTTTGTTTTTGTTTCTACGAGACAGATCAGAGGGGACCTCATGGATGAGTGGGGGGGCCGGATCATCCATGAGTGAGGGGTGCGAGCCGGGACGGTCCTGGTTTTTCGCCAGCGCAGCGGGGACAGGCGGCGCCTGGAGCGCGTCGCCGGGCGCGATGGCGACGTGGTTCAGCGGGGTGGCGGGGAGAGAGTCCCGGGAGCTGGCCGGCGGGGTCTCGTCGGTGTCTGGGAGCGTGGCCAGGGAGTCGGGGGAGTCGGGGGAGTCGGCCGAGGCGAAGGAAGGGGCACCGTCGAGTGCCGCGATTGCCTCGGCCGCCGGGTCGAGTTCGTCGTCGCGATCGAACCGCGCGGGGCTGTCCGAGGCAAGGCGCTTCGCTTCGAGGTCCTCGAGGCGGACAACGTCCTCGGCGAGCTCGCGGCGGGCCTTCTGTTCGGCATCCTGGAGCGCGGCGTGTCGCCGAGCGCGATCGGCCTCCGTCCATGGAGCACTCTTGCCTTCGAGCGCTGCGATGTTGATAAGCCACCACCGACCGCCGCTCCCGGTGGTGATCCCGGTCGCGGGGAAGACGCCGCCTGGTTCGATGCGGTCCCAGTCGAGCAAGCCCGCCGACTGGAGGACGTCGAGGCACCGGTTGGTGTGTTGGATTGAGTAGTACGTGTTCATCTTGCTACGCGGGGTGAGGCGCGCAATTTCGCGCGGCGAGATGTGGCAGCGCGCGCCGGAGCTCGCCCAGGTCGGCCCTTCGTACGGGTTGGCGAGGGTGAGAAGGACCTGGAGGACGCGCACAGCGCACGCCCAGAGCTCGAGGGTCACGCACTTCGCAAAGGCATCGGGGTAGCGGGTCCGGTCGACCATTCGTTTGCCGGCCCGGCTGCGCTTCACGGGCAGCGGGGCCGGGGGCGGTTTCGGTGGACGAATCGAGGGGCGGACCACGGGTTCGTCCGTGGTCGTGGAGGCAGTGGTCTGCATAGACGTTGCGCGGCGCTGCGGGGCCCCTCCGCGACCAAGCGCGGGGGAGGTGCAGCGGAACGCTCCAAGGGAGAGAGGTTGGGATGAATGCCCTTGCGCGAGGCAAAAGGGCGCCCTACTCTCGACTGGTCCCCGGTTTAGAGAGGACTCGGTCGAGTTCGCTGGTCAAGCCAGCCGCGGAGCCACCCGCGACGAACTCGACCGTTTCTTTTTTGTGTTGGTCTCTTACGGGTTGCTGGGGGTGTGCACCTTCGTTGGGGATTGGTTTGAAGGGAACGGGTGGAAGCTAAGCGGCTTGGTGTTTGCCGTTGAGTGCGCGGAGCTTTGCTTGAAGGTCGTTCACGAGGGGGTCGAGGGGGACGAGAATGAGGATGGGGCTCGGAGTCAGGCGCTTGCGTAGCGACGCGAGGCTGGCGTCGGCTGGCAGCTCGCAGACATCGCGACCGTCAGTGGCGAGCGTCGTAGAAGGGAGCGGAGAGGTGGAGGACAAGCCCGGGCGGGCGCACACGTAAGCGACCATGGCGCGCAGAGGTTCGAGCGTGTGCGAGGCCAAGGGCTCGGCGGCGCGGATGACGCGCATCGCGACGATGTCGTTGAAGCTGTAGCGGTGCCCACCCCGCTTGCTCGTCCCGGGGTGGGCGGGCAGAAGGAAGCCGACCGTTCGCCAGTTGTTGAGCATCTTCGGGGTCGCGTCGCCGAGTTCGGCGGCGACGGCGGTGGGGAATTGGATGCGGGCCATTTTGCCTGTGAAGCCAGCATTAAAAGCGCGAATGCGAATGGAATGGAACCAAAAAAGGGTAACGAGCGTTGCGCGGTGCCGGCGTTCAGGGGTGCGGGGGGCCGATTCGGCGGATTGGTGCTGCTGGCCGTTCGATCGGCTGGATGGAGGGGACTTCCGGCGCGAGCTGGCTTGCTGCGCGCGCGAGCAGCTCGGCGGCGTGGACGAGAATGGCGTGCGCGCGCCGGCGCCCGTATCGCTGGCGGAAGCACGCAACGAGTGGCTGGATGTCGCCCCGAGAGGCTTCGTTGGCGAGCAGGGCGATGAGGGCTGCGTCGTTGGCATGCGCCATGGGTCTCCGTCCTCAGAGCGGGAGGTCGTCGGGCCTGTTGGGCGAAGCGGCTCGTTCTTCGTCGTCCTTCGCCTCGAAGTCTCGCAGCTGGATGGTGGTGTCCTGGAGGCGCGCGGGGATGTAGTTGAACCGGAGGTTCCAGCTGCCGTCGCGGTTTTGGAAGGCCACGCCGATGTTGGTCCAGTGGCTCTTCTTCTCGCCGTCGGCCGTTGTGTACTCGACGGCGCCAACGAGCTTCTTCATGGGGGTCTTGTCGCGGTTCATGTTCATGGCGGAGGTCCTTGCGTGAGTGCTGCGGTGAGCGGCACGGGTGAATCGGTGGGCAAGATGGGAACGAGCAGGCAGTCGGGGCCCCAGGAGTGGGGCGGTAGGGAGGGGAAGATGGGCGCGTCGCTGGGATCCGGAACTGACGGAGCCGGCGAGGGGCTACTCAGCTCGAGGGTGATGAGCTCCTCGAAGTCGGTCTCACCAACCGCGTCGCCGTACGTGCGGATGACGCAGAGGCGGCGCGGCGAAAGCGCGCGGTGAGCTGGGGCGGAGGGGGAATAGTCGGCCGCGAGGCGGGGATGCTTGCCGTGCGCGCACTCGTCGTCGAACGCCGAGAGCATGGCGGAGCCTATGGCGATGTTCATGCACGGGTCGAAGGCGTCGGGGAGCGCGCGACCGAAGACGGTGAGCCATGCCGGGGGAAGCTGGAGAAGTCCGAGGAGCGGCTTTCCGCCGTGGGACGTGATGTCCTGAGCGCGGGCGAGCGCTTCGGCTTGCGTCTTGGGGTCGGCGGGGACATCGAGCGCGGTCGTGTCGACCGCCGGATCCATCACGAAGTAGGGGTTCTCGTGGCTGTTGGCGGTGATGGCGCGGACGAGCGCCGGGTCGGGGCCGTAGAGGCTGCAGACGAGAAGCGTGCTCAGTAGGTCCATAGGGGCGTGGCCTTTCCGCGGATGGTGGCCGCGTCGACGGGTCCGAAGGCGCGAGAGTCGAAGCTGCGAGGATGGTGGGACGCGACGTAGAGGTGGCGGGGAGGCACAGCGCCGCACAGGTCGTCGTGGGGGAGCGGCCGACCGTCGGAGTCGGTCGGAAGGAGGCTGCCGATCGGCGCGTCGTTGACGAAGGCGACGTCGCCCCGGGTGCAGACCCCGTCGCCGGCGACGGCGACGACGGGCTTGAGAAGGACGTAGCCATCGGGCAGGTAGCCGCGCTCGTGGACGAGCGGGCGCATCGCCGGGGGCACGGGGAAGACGACGAGGTCGCCGCGGTGCCACGAGGTCTCGCGGGCGACCCAGTAGAGGCCCCTGGGAAGGCTTGGGGTGCGGTTCCAGACGAGGTGGGACGCAAGGAGGCAGGCGAGCGAAGACGTGGCGGCCGACACGCCGAGGAGAACGAGGGAGGTCAGCATGGGGCGCCGGCGAAGATTCATCGGGGGGTGAGCGCGCGAAAGCGCGTGAGAAACGAACGCTCCGCGGCAGCGGGCGAGAGGCCGATGATCGGAATGGAGTAGGGCTCGAAGTCGACCGCTTCGAAGGTGCGGCAGTCGCGGTCGGCGGCGAGCCGCGCGCCGAGAGGCTTGTGGTTCTTGAAGAGGGCCTGCTGCTCGGTGACGCGGATGCGGCGGTCGGCGTCGTGGACCGAGGCCGGCTCGTCGGCGGGAAGGCCGAAGTGGTGAAGGACGATCGCGCGAAGTCGGTCGCCGGCGAGCTTGTACTCGGGAAAGGCGCGCTTGATGGGGGCCGGGAGATCGGGAAGGTAGGCCTCTTCGCAGTCATGGAGGAGACCCCAGAGCGCGTCGCCGTGCGGAACGAGCAAGCTGACGAGAACGCAGTGCTCGGCGACGGAGTAGTGCTCGCACGAGACGTGTCCGCCGTAGCGGCATTGCCGCGCGAGGGAATGGGCGATGTCGACGATGTTGACGTGGGCTTCGTGGGGCTCGAACGGAAAGAACTCGAGGCCGGTGAAGGTGGTGATGCGGGTGTCCTGGGCGATCATGCGGAGGCTCCGGCGTCGAGGAGAGTGGCTGCGAGACGAGGCAAGGGCGCGCGTGCGCGAAGGGTGCGGTCGAGGCGCAGATAGAAGGCATCCGGGAGGCGCGAGGGCGGGGTGGCGCGGCGCTTGAGAAGCGCGAAGAAGCGGCGGCCGCGGCGGATGACGCGGAGCGAGTCGAGCGCCAGGAGCAGGTGCACGTGCGGGTAAACGCCCGGGAGGACCGTCGGGGCGAGGTGGGGGGAGCTTCCGAGGGTGCGGAAGACAAAGAGGCGGCTCGGCCTGGCGGCGTGGAGTACGTAGGCGACGATTTCGCCGGGAGCAAACAGGGCTACGGGGCCGAGCTGGCCGACGTGCAGGGCGACGGCATCGCCGTGCACGAGCTCGCAGCGCGGGCAGGTGGCGGTGTCCGGGCAGATCTGGACGGCCGTGTGCGGGACGGTGGGGCTCATCGGGTGCGATCCTTGGAGGGAGCGAGAGCCCGGACGGCTGGGGGCAACGATCGGATGTAGTCGCGCTCGACGCGCTGGAGGTGTTCGTTCC